>Ga0206681_10001245_pt1 | contig 11902 bp, 9 predicted proteins | sample M150012015metaG_FD_161048 | JGI IMG/M metagenome (GOLD analysis project Ga0206681, IMG submission 161048) | Ammonia-oxidizing marine archaeal communities from Monterey Bay, California, United States - M1 500m 12015 | ecosystem: Environmental > Aquatic > Marine > Intertidal zone | place: USA...
CACATTCCCAATATTTTACGGCCTTATCCTAGGAGACATTGGATATGGTCTAATCATTATGATGATCGCACTTGCCCTCAAGAGCAAGTTCGGTCACATCCCCGCAGGTTCATTCGCTTCGAGAATAATGATGAACATGGGAATTGCAACTCTAATATTTGGTGTGATTACCGCTGAGGCCTTTGGCTTCATTATCGACCACTGGGCTCCATTTGAGGGATTCTATCACTGGACCCACGATGCCTTCCATTTACCTCACTTCTTCGCTGATACACTGAAGTTGAGCGATACACACATTCCATTCCACCGCGTAGGCGATGGAATGGTTGACTACATGCTTCTAACAGTCTATCTTGGCGCAGGACATCTCGTCATCGGATTCCTAATCGGATTCATGAATGTGTTCAAGGCACATGGATTTATTCCGGCATTCTTTGAGAAAGGCTCCTGGCTCTTCATCCTCTTCGGTGGATTTGGCCACATCTTCCGCTTCCTTACCGATGAAAGATACGAATTATTCGCTTTGACAGGATGGTCGATTTCCATTCTATTCGGACTCGGATGCTTGATTATTGGTCTTGCAATCTTTGAGAAATTCGGATGGGTTGGTGGTTTCATCATGGGACCAATAGAATTGTTTGGTCTTCTTGCAAATACACTATCATACCTGCGAATAATGGCAGTTGGTGTCGCTGGAGTCAAGATTGCCGAACTCGGCAATGAAATGGGATTCCACAACATGTTACATTCTTTCGAAGAGGGCCATTATATCACAATGGTACTTGGATTCGTACTATGGATTGCAGTACAGATATTTGCACTCCTGCTCGGAATCCTTTCCCCTTCAATACACGCCGTCCGTCTCCACTTCGTGGAATGGATGAGCAAGTTCCACGACGGCTCTGGACTGGCTTTCAGTCCATTTGGTGGCCGCACCCTACACGTTGAGGGTTCATAGATCACAGTCCCCTATTATGGACAAAATTGGAGGAAGAAAAATGAATGTAAAGAATGTAAGGATAAGCGCACGAATTCTACTTGTACTCATGGGTCTGGTAGCGATTGTGCAGGCAGTCGCCGCAGTAGGCGATGACAATGCTAGTACCGTAGATGCAATGAAGGGCCTAGGAGCAGGTATTGCTCTTGGTCTTGCAGCAGTCGGTGCTGGAATATCCCAAGGTGGCATCGGTAGCGCAGCTGTCGGTATGCTCGCTGAGGATGACAGTAAGTTCGGTGTTGCACTGATCTTCACTGCACTGCCTGAGTCGCTAGTTATCCTGGGTATGATGCCCCTGTTCCTCTGAAGAGGAACCTTTCAAAGGACTAGTTCCTTTGAGATGAAGGTGATAATATGACATTGGAAAGACTTGCTAAGGACATCATGGCGTCCGCTGATGCGGAAGCCAAGAAGATGATCAAGGCGGCCAAGAACGAAGCCAAAGGCATCGTCTCCGAGGCAGAAGCACGTGCGTCTTCGATAACCGAAGAAGCATCGGGCAAAGCCGGAAAAGAGGCAGACCAGATGGCTCGAGAAATGGTCGCGTCTGCACGCCAAGCCAACCAGAAGGAGATACTCGTCGCTCGTCGTATAGAGCTGGACGCCACATTGGCATCTGCTCGAATACAATTGGGTGACGCAAGCCTCGCAGGACGAGCAAGTTTGCTGAAGCATCTAGTTAAGCAGGCTGGCGAAGTTTCGCAAGGTAAAATGGTACTACGTCCAACAAGCATCGACCGTGCCGCACTCGCAGATTCCGCTAAGGAATACGCGATTGGCGACGATGTAGATGGCCTAGGAGGATTCGTCCTCGAGGCAGAGGATGGTTCCATCTCCTTCGACATGCGCTTTGATACACTGCTTGAATCCGCATGGATTGAGCAGCGTGCTGCGATTAACGAAACTCTGTTTGCTTGAAACCACGGGAGAAATCAATATGGCAATCCTCGGCTCAAATCAGGCTTATGCAGCAACACGCGCCAAGACCCGTCGTTCGGGTCTAATGGACCGTACACGCTTGCGTCAGCTAATACAGCAGTCTCCTGACCAATTAACCGTCGCAGTGGCGGATAGTGGTTACAGGACTGAGATTGATTTGTATGCTGGAAAATTCTCCGGCGGAGATTTAGTTGAGGCTGCTCTGTCACATAACTTGCAGAGTGAATTGTCGAACATCATTGGATTGTGCAGTGGACGAATGAAGGACCTCGTCGAGATTTATGCTGGACGATTCCGCTATCACAATGCAAAGGTAGTACTTCGCGCTGTTCTAAATGATGTTTCGAGCGAGAAGGTTGCTCACTCAATCCTCCCAGAGGAGAGTGAGATTAACGCCCCATGGATTCGTATGATTGAGGAAGCAAAAACTCTCAGAGAAGCAGTTGAGCAAATGCGCCGCCTTCCATTCGGAAAGGCATTGATGGCACTACCAGATGATAGTGGACTCCAAACCTATGAAGATACACTGGATCGCCATTACTTCAAGCATTCACTCGATGCACTACGTGGAGGAGCAGATGCTCGAACCCTACGCAATATTTTGACCGGTGAAATCGATCACCGTAATATTATCAACATACTCGAAGGACATGCATTCGGCCTGTCTACCGAGGAAATCTCCCAGGCGCTCATCCCTGATGGCCGCCTTATCACAGCGAGGAATTCAACCCAGGCTATTAGCAGCAGGGAAGGACTTCTCGATGTGCTGCGCCAGTCGAATAAATTCGACTTAGATGGTTTCATTCAGACTATCTCAGCCTCAGATGAGGCTAGAACGCTGGATCCTGTCGTTACCTGGTTGCGTGACCGAGAGCACGCACAGATGAAGCGCTTGAGTTACCTCCATCCGGTTTCCGCACTACCCGTAATCCACTATGTGGCTTGCAAAGTGCAAGAGGTCGAAGATTTGCGACTAATCGTGCGCGGCCGTATGGCCGGTCTGCCCGTAGAGGTCTTGGAGGCTCACGTTCTTTGAGGTGATTATGAATGGACATCGCAATCGTAGGTAGTCCCGAGTTCACACTCGGATTCCAGCTCGCTGGCATCAGCACACTGTACAATCCTGAAGGAGAGGAGGAAACCTCCCAGACCTTCAGAAACCTACTCAATACAAAGGGTGTGGGAATCGTGGTAGTCGACTCCGCGATTCTGTCCACCCTGCCCGACCGCCTCAAGGAGAGGCTGTCGCAAAGTGTTACCCCAACAGTTCTAGGAATTGGAACCGAGGAGGACACGACCCTTCGCGAGACTATCCGCAAGGCAATAGGAGTCGATTTGTGGAAGTGATTCCAATCAATCCAAGGAGGAATAGGAATGAATAATGAAGGAGTAATATACCGAATTTCAGGACCTGTGGTAACTGCTACAGGAATGCAAGCGGGAATGTATGATGTGGTACGTGTCGGTCACGAAGGTCTCATGGGAGAGGTCATCGAACTGCACGGCGATAAAGCGGTCATTCAGGTGTATGAGGACACAAGCGGTATTCGCCCAGGCGAGCCGGTTCTAAACACCCGTGAGACATTGTCTGTGGCCTTAGGCCCTGGACTACTGACCCAGATCTATGATGGTATTCAACGTCCGTTGGCTACTCTCGAAGAAGTCATGGGTGTCTTCATCACACGTGGTGTAGATGCTGACGGATTCGACATGGAGAGAAAGTGGACTTTTGAAGCCACAGTCTCTGCAGGCGATGAAGTTGTCAGTGGGCAGGTTATCGGTAACGTACAGGAAACAGAAACTATCGTTCACAAGATTATGGTACCTCCCGGCAAGGGCGGCACTGTCAAGTCCATCTCTTCTGGAGACTTCAATGTCACAGAAGATGTATGTACTCTTGAAGATGGTACAACTATGCAGATGATGCAGAAGTGGCCAGTTCGAACCCCACGTCCTTACCAGCAGAAGTACGCACCTGACACCCCCCTAATCACCGGAATGCGCATCCTCGACTTCCTCTTCCCATTGGCGAAGGGTGGAGCAGCCGGTATCCCTGGACCATTCGGTTCTGGAAAGACTGTTACCCAGCAATCCCTTGCAAAGTACTCCGATGCACAGATTGTTGTCTACATCGGATGCGGTGAGCGTGGAAACGAGATGACAGAAGTTCTCGACGAGTTCCCTCACCTAATCGATCCAAACACCGGTAAGCCATTGATGAACAGAACTGTGATGATTGCAAATACCTCAAACATGCCTGTCGCAGCACGTGAAGCATCAGTGTACACCGGTATTACCATCGCCGAGTACTTCCGTGACATGGGCTACGATGTAGCACTCATGGCAGACTCTACAAGCCGATGGGCTGAGGCAATGCGTGAGATTTCGTCTCGACTAGAAGAGATGCCTGGTGAGGAAGGATACCCAGCGTACCTTTCCAGCCGAATTGCAGAATTCTACGAGCGTGCTGGCCGTGTCCAGACTCTCAATGGCGATGACGGCTCAGTTACCGTCATCGGTGCAGTTTCTCCACCTGGTGGAGATGTATCCGAGCCAGTCAGTCAAGGTACTCTGCGCATCGTTAAGGTGTTCTGGGGACTCGATGCAGGTCTTGCTCGACAGCGCCATTTCCCAGCTATCAACTGGCTGGGGTCCTACAGCCTATACCCACCATCTCTCGATCAGTGGTTCCGTGACAACATCAGTCAGGATTACCCAGAGATTAGAACCGCAATCAGCGGTCTGCTCCAAATCGAGGCAGAACTTCAGGAAATTGTGCAGCTCGTCGGTTCTGACGCACTGCCTGTTGACCAGCAGTTAACCCTTGAAGTAGCACGAATGATTCGTGAATACTTCTTGCAGCAGAACGGTTTCCACGATGTTGATGCATTCTGTAGCGTTGAACTACACTACAAGATGGCTAAGGCTATCCTAACCTTCCAAGAGTCGGCAAAGAACGCAATGGCAGCTGGAGCAGACCTCCAAGATGTCGTAAACGTCCCAAGCCGTACCGACCTAATGCGTGGCCGATTTGAAGCTACATACACCGATGATATCGATGCATTGGTCGAAAAGATGAACGAAGAGATCGCTGCGGCGGTCGAGGAGAACTGAAGGAGGAATTGAAATGTCTGGAAAGGAATACCGCACCATCACCGACGTCAAGGGACCACTGGTTTTCTTGAATAAGACCGAACCGGTTGCTTTTGGAGAAATCGTCCAATTGCGCCTAAACAATGGTACAACAAAGAATGGACAAGTTCTCGATACCTCTGACGAACTAGTTGTCGTTCAGGTTTTCGAAGGAACTGCAGGAGTTGACCTCAACACCGGTGTCAAGTTCATGGGAGATGTGTTCAAGCTCCCAGTCAGCGAGGCTCTAATCGGTCGTATTCTCGACGGAGCAGGACGCCCTCGTGACGGTGGCCCCGATATTGTGGCAGAGGAGGACGCAGACATCATTGGTGCTGCGATTAACCCATACTCCCGCCGTAGCCCACACGACTTCATTCAGACTGGAATCAGCGCAATCGATTGCTGTACCACCCTTGTGCGTGGACAGAAACTACCGATTTTCAGCGCATCTGGTCTACCTCACAATGACATCGCTCTACAGATTGCACGACAAGCCAAACTAACGAGTTCCGATGAGGAATTCATTGTCGTATTCTGTGCAATGGGAATCACCGCAGAGGAATTCAATTTCTTCCGTAGTGACCTCGAGCGCACTGGCGCACTTGAGAGCGCTGTACTATTCGTCAATCTAGCAGACGATCCAGCGGTCGAGAGAATCATTACCCCACGTCTTGCACTGACCGCTGCAGAGTATCTTGCATTCGAGAAGGATTACCACGTACTGGTCATCTATACTGACATGACCAACTATTGCGATGCACTCCGTCAAATCGGTGCTGCACGTGAGGAAGTTCCCGGACGCCGTGGATACCCTGGATACATGTACACTGACCTAGCAATGCTCTACGAGCGTGCTGGTATCGTTAAGAACAAGAAGGGAAGCATTACGCAATTCCCAATTCTAACTATGCCTGGTGACGATATCACCCACCCAATCCCAGACCTTTCAGGATACATCACTGAAGGTCAGATTGTTATCTCTCGTGAATTACACCAGCAAGGTATCTATCCGCCGATCAACGTTCTGCCATCACTATCTCGTTTGATGGGTTCATGTATTGGTGAGAAAACCACTCGTGAAGACCACAAGTCGGTTTCCGACCAGATGTATGCTGCATATGCACAGGGCCGTGAACTCCGTGGACTAGTTGCAATTGTCGGTGAAGATGCACTGAATGAGCGTGACAAGCAATTGCTTGACTTCTCCGGTGTATTCGAAGACAAGTTCCTACGTCAGTCTCGTGACGAAGACCGTACAATCGCTGAAACACTCGATCTTTGTTGGACTCTATTAAGTCAAATTGACACTAAGTATCTTGTTCGTCTTGACCAGAAGTGGATTGAGAAGTACCACCCTGATAACAGGGAGTGAACGGCGTTACGTCGATGAAAAAATAGGAGGTGGAATCACATGGCACTGGACATTAAACCAACCCGCAGCGAATTGATCAACCTCAAGCGTCGTATCAAGCAGACCAAGAATGGTTACAAGTTGCTGAAGATGAAGCGCGACGGACTCTTCCATGAATTCCGTGGCCTTCTCTCAGACATGATTGCCGCTAAGAAGGACCTAACTGAAGCATATCGCTTAGCAAAGGGCCGCATCGATTTGGCTAATGCTATCGAGGGTGGACTAAAGGTCCGTTCTGCAGCAATTGCTAATTCGGCATCTCCCGAAGTTGAAGTAGAGCGACGCAACATTATGGGTGTGGTTGTACCTTCGATCTCAGGAACCAATCTCAAGCAGGCATTTGGAGAGCGAAGCATTGGATTCACCGGTTCTTCACCATATATCGATGAAGCAGCAGACTCCTTTGGAGAGCTCATTGAGAAGATGGTCAAAGCAGCAGAGATGGAAGCTACATTGAAGCGTCTTCTTGCTGAAATCGAGGCGACAAAGCGTCGTGTAAATGCTCTTGAATTCAAGGTCATCCCTGAACTTGAAGAAGCGCAGGTCTTCATTCAACTCCGTCTTGAAGAGATGGAGCGCGAGGAGACTTTCCGCCTCAAGCGTTTCAAGAACAAGTGATACACCCGCAATATTTGCAATCCCCAGAGGGGATTGATTCATTGAGGTGTATTGTAACCCGAAACATGGAGGGGTGCAATAGCCATGAGTGATGTAGAGCCGATACCCGTCCATTCTGAGATTTGGAATCAGCGAAAACTCATTGAGAGAATACTTTCACGTCATGTCTATGTTCTTTCAGATGTAGGTGGTTTTTGGCCATCATACATAGTTCAAGAAAAAGAAGATAGCGATATTCATGATGCAGTTGCGAACATCAACCAACATATTGTGAAATTGGATTGGGCTGCTCGCCTACATCCAGATGACCCATGGCTAATCGAGGTCTTGCCTTCACCCACCCACCAATTCCCTTCATTTTGGGTACCGGTTGTGATGTGGGTTCTTGCACTTTTCACTACTCTGTATGCTGGAGAGAAATGGATCACAAATGGCCGACCAGAAGGTGGCTGGTTCTTCAATCACCAAACATTAGATGCGCTAGTTGGTTATTCAATCCCAATATTGGGAGCGATTATTATCGCTTCATTTGTGCAGAGAAATGTGGCATCAAAATACGGAGTACATATGCCCCATTTATTCCCACTCTTTGGGCCAGCGGTATTGTGGTGGCCTTTCGGATTAGTCGGTTTCTCTTCAGTGCCTCGCAGTGATGCTAGATTGTGGCCCGACCGTTCAAGCATGGGAAATACAGCACTTTCAGCACCAATAGTATTCATCATCGTTGGTTTGCTACTCATCCTTATTGGCATCGAATTAACCCCTCTAGATGTTGCATTAACCGCAGCACCGCTGGGTCTTGAACTCCCCCTATTCCCTAAACTCCTCAGTCTTGCAATGAACGGGGAGACTGAGATGCTTCTCAAGAATGCATGGGCCCACCCATTCACCTTTGCCGGCTCGTCCTTGATGTTCATGGGGTGGATTGCTCTATTGCCAATCCCAACATTACCCGGTGGACGAATTATTATTGCTAGGATGGGAATTGCTGAAGCGAGAACTAGTGCTACTCAGATAATGCTCATAATGATGGTAATGCTCTTTGGATTATTATTTGGAGCGTTCAGTGGATGGACAATCTGGTCTTTGCCTGTTGCCATGCTATTCGTATTGCTGGTACAGCGAGGCGGAGACCCGCGCATCCCTGTTGTACTCGATGACATGAAAGGTCTCCCAGATGAGGACCACCGAAGAATCGGTATGTTCCTATTTATCGCATTCATGTTCGCATTACCAGGGCACACGCCATTCATGGTGCTAGATGATTGGGATGATTCATTGGAATTTTCAGTAAAATACGAAGATATCGTTATTGATGAATTCGGTCAGGCCAATCAATCGATAATAATCAATAATCCTTCATTGATAGAACAGAGTTGGTCTTTTGCTGATGTTGCACCCACGAATTGGGCAACATTGTATTCATGCCCTTCTCATGATAATCCCGATGACGAAATGCTAATCGAGACATGTAGCGGCACAATCGATCCAAAGAGTATTTTCAAAATCAAGTTACAGATGAACTGGCAAGGTGAAAATACTCCAACTCGTGAGGACTTCACCGTCGATTATGATGGAGGTGAATTATCCTATACTGCATCCCCGGACCTAATGGTATTCCCTGCGACTTCAACAATGAATTGGACTGGTAGTATAGAGGACCCTCAGGCTTGCTTCGATTTGGTTTGGAATGGTGCAGAAGAATCGAATCTCTCAGTACTGAGTACAATTCCATCTGAATTATTGACTTTCGAAGGCAGCTCGAATAGTACGATTAGTGTGACGAATGAAGTGAGTGAAATTTGTGTTAAAGGCCGCAGCGGAATGTCGAATTTAGCTGAAGGTGTTTCTATCGACGGAGTCGAACATCAAATGACAATTACATCGACCAATTATGTACCATTACATATGCCGGGTGGCGAGATGATAATCGATCCAAACCACTTAGGTTGGACAAGTCCATTTGCGATAGGTGGAGAACTTAGAATGCAATCTAGTGGGCCTTGTGAGGAAGTGATTACATCTAGCGTACCAAACATTCCTGAAGAGGGAGATTGGATTTGGGACCTATCGGTATTAACCGTGGGAGTGATTCCAGTTGTTGAATTGCAAAACCTCACCTTGAAAGCTAATGTTGGAGACGTTATTCTACACTGTTTGGAAGATGGAAGTTTTACTGAATATGTGGTGATTGATGCTCCAAATCTCTTGTTGGAAGTCGATGCGCAGGAAACATATTCGATGCAATGGCAAGGTAATTCGATAAATTCCGCGAATCAATTCCGTTTGTACAATCCAACTTCTTCAAACATCAGTGTAGTGATAGATTACCATGGCAATGGCCCCCAATGGAATGTCTCCGGAGATCTATTCCTATCGCCTGGCGAATGGACCGAGTTTACAATTTCGCCACAGGGAGGCGATTTTACTATGGCTTGGCTTGAGCACAGTGATTGGATTGTAGAATTGCACCTTGCAAGTCATGAGGTGTGAAGGATGAGAATCGCTGTGCTGGGGGCAGGAGCCATCGGTGGCCTAATTGCAGCAAAGTTGGTGGAATCAGGCAAGGAGGTTCTCGTTCATGCCAAAGGAGAGCATGGTGCTCTTCTAGCAATTAGCGGACTTGGAATCAGCGGTGAATGGAATTACAGAATTGATGGGAGTAGCTGGCTCGTCACTCTAGAGGATGCTGGTTTACATCCTGAACTCGAGGGATGCTGCGACTTTGCCATCATCACCTGTAAGGCAAAGGACACCCTTCGTCTTGCTGAAGTGGCCCGATTTATTTGCACAGGCCCTGTACTTTCTCTTCAAAATGGACTTGGAAATCTAGAAATTTTGCAAGAGGTATTGGGTCCGCATAGGGTAGCAGGCGGTGTGACAACAAATGCAGTATTCAGGCCTAAGGCTGGAGAGATTAACTGGGTTGGCAAAGGCGATTTATTGATTGGTGGACGTTGTTCAGGTGACTTTGTCAAGATATTATCGTGTCTTGACGCCGAGGAAGTTACTGATTTAGATGCTATATTGTGGCAAAAATTGCTGCTCAATGTAGCGATTAACCCAATTGCAGCGATTTGCGGAGTTACAAATGGAGCATTGCTTAGTGAAGAGATGTTCAATCAATCTGAAGCAACCATGCTAGAAGCAGCGAATGTAGCACGAATGGAGGGCGTATCACTTCCTAGTGATGAGGAATTAGTCAATCGTTTGAGGTCTGTGCTTGAATCGACTTCGGAAAATCTCTGTTCGATGCTTCAAGATGTAAAAGACGGCCGTGAAACCGAGATAGAAATGATGTGCGGCGAAGTTGTACGCCGAGGAGAAAGGAGTGGAGTTCCTACTCCCCTAAACGCAATGCTGACTAGTCAAATCAAAGCCCTCAGATGAGGTCGGTATTGTAGTGTAAGCCTGCATTTTCCTTTCGGGAAAGCGCATCTTCAGTAATCAATGTGGCTACCAATACAAGATTTCGTAACTCGACCAAATCCCTCGTGGGGAGACTTCTTCTCCAAATGATATCAACTTCCTTTGAGAGCAAAGTTAGCATTCGACGTGCTCTTTCGAGTCTTGAGAAACGGCGAACAATTCCTACATCATCGGTCATCGTCTTTCGCAATGTCTCAAGGTCTCTTACCAATGGAGCGTGTTCCTCAAGGTGCGGCAACCCTTCAGCACGCCATTTAGGTACCTCTTCAAGCGAGTCGATGGAATTTGCAATCATGTGATCAGCAGCCCTATTTGCAAATACTACCGCTTCTAGAAGGCTGTTAGAAGCAAGGCGATTTGCACCATGCATGCCGGTACAAGCCACTTCACCGATTCCGTAAAGCCCAGGAATTGTAGCATTGTCATCCATCAGCACTCTTGCATCGATATCAACCGATAGGCCTCCTACCATGTAATGGGCTGCAGGGGCAACTGGCAGATGATCTCGCCCAAGTGAAAGCCCTGCAATGTTCAACCTACTTTCGATAGTTGGGAAATGGTTTCTTAATTTCTCCACATTCAGATGGTCGGTGACTAACCACACATGGTCGAATCCACTTCGCTTCATTACTCGGTCACAGGCACGAGCTACGACATCCCTTGTTGCGAGTGAGCCCTGAGGTGATGATTCAAGGGTAAAAGAATAATTTTCAGGCGCTTTATCACTCGTTCTATATTTTTCTAATCCCTGGTGGTCAAGGAGAACTCCACCCTCGCCTCTGAGCGCTTCCGTAATGAGAAATGGTCTGTCGCCCTGCAACATCAATGCGGTCGGATGGAATTGTACGAATGCCATATCTCTAGCACTTGCTCCAGCCCTAACCGCCATTGCTAATCCATCTCCAGAGGCGACGGGAGGGTTGGTTGTTCTCTCCCACAATCTTCCAGTTCCGCCGGTAGCAATCATGATTGCATCTGCAGGAACTGCATCCATCCTGCCAGTGTCCAAATCGAGACACCAAATCCCCTTTACCCCCTTTGAAGGGTTTCCGTGCACCCTCTGAATTAAATCGACTCCGAGGGTATGAGGCCTGACCTCAATATTCGGGTGTGCGGCCACGGCTTCGGTTAATGCTCTCTCAATTTCGGCCCCAGTTGCATCTTTTGCATGGAGAATTCTACGGGCTGAATGACCTCCTTCTTTGACAAGATGGAATCCATCATCGTCTTCTTCGAATTTTACTCCAATTGAGAGTAGATCACGAATCCTATCGCCAGCTTCGGTAACGACCATACGCACAATTTCCTCATCACACAAGCCATCACCGCTAGCCAATGTATCGGCAATATGTGCCTCCATCGCTTCACCATCT
>Ga0206681_10001246_pt1 | contig 11895 bp, 12 predicted proteins | sample M150012015metaG_FD_161048 | JGI IMG/M metagenome (GOLD analysis project Ga0206681, IMG submission 161048) | Ammonia-oxidizing marine archaeal communities from Monterey Bay, California, United States - M1 500m 12015 | ecosystem: Environmental > Aquatic > Marine > Intertidal zone | place: USA...
CAAAGCATCCAAACAAAGCTGGTGTATAAATTGCCCCCATTGTTCTTATATCCCAGTAAAAACAGGTTTCCGGAGTCAGTATCAATTGACGCATCGGTGATTAATCCATCTACATAAAATGAATCCTTTAATATAGCGGTAGCTGTATCTGTCCAAGAAACAGGAAGACAATAGAGCTTAGTGTGCTCATCTAGCCAGTTTTTAGAGAACAAATAAAGTGAGTCTTCCAGTGAAATAAATGCCTCACAGTCATAATTATGCCCATTTGCGCTCCAAATAAATTCTGTTTGGTCCTCATAGTTAAAATATCGCTTTTCAGCGTTTATTTCCGTGATCATCGTGTCCTGAATTTCCAGCTTATTAATGGAGTAAATACAAAGGTTTTGTCTCGAACCAGAATTGTTTCCGAAGTCCCCAATAAATAGATGTGTGCTATTTTGACTTATCGCTTCCCAGTCAATGTTTTGAGCATTGGCAATCGATATTTCTCTTATAAGGTTTCCAAGTGTGTCAAGCTGATAAATAAAACTTGCGTTTCCTCCATCATTAATAGTCCATATATGCCCGTTAAAATAAATTAGCCCGGAATTTTCATTTAAAAGAGGGCTGGAAAGGTTTGTAATTTCCTGTGGGGTATAGCTTGTAAGGTCATATGTACACGACCCGTTATTTATACTGGCCATAGGGTTAAAATTGTTGGCTAAAGGATCCGTGCAGCCTTCTTGCCCGCTTACGAGCAGAGGGATTAAGCATAAAATACTTATATAAATAGTTTTTTTACCCAATTTTCGGTTTCTGAATCAGACAACAATTTCAACTTAGCCAAATAATATACAACCTTTTCTATGGTTTTTTCCATATCCTTATTGTTTTTATTCCACTCGGTCTCTGAAATCCAATTTTTTACCTGATATAAATCCAGATTGTATCGCCATGATATGATCTCAGCAGTATTGTCATTCGATTCCACAAGAGCCGCGCGGTTTTGAATGATTTTTAACATTGTTGCGATGGCTTTAGGGTGCTTTTCAAGCACTTCATTCCTTGCGGCAATAACAAATGATGGCCATGGTGTAACTACCTCTCCAATTCTTCTGCATTTTTTTTGATCAACAAACGGTTGCGTCGTATATTTTTCCCATAAAAAACCCTGAGCTTCTAAGTTTTCCATTGCCCATAAACCACCATACAGATCTCCTACTACATTAAATTGTATTTTTTTAAGGTCCCACCCATGGTTATCGCCCAAGATATAGGCCATTAAATGTGAGCCAGAGCCTTCTCGAGAAATAGCAAAAGACCGGTTTTTTAGCTCATTGCTGTCTATACATCTTGATTTGTAGGGTACATGAATTCCCCAGCACAAGGGTGAACGAACATAAATTTGTAATATTTTAGCGTCTAAGCCCTGCAAAATAGATTTCGTAATCCCTTCTGTTAGAAGGACTGCAACATCAAGTGAGCCCGTCTGTAATCCTTTAATCATCTGACCGGTACCTCCACTCATGTCAGCCCAGTGGAGTGCTATTCCTTCCTTTCTAAAAAGACCCTCTTCAATGGCAATTCGCCACGGATAATTAAAATGTTCAGGGACCCCGCCTACCTTGAGTCCGATATTCTTAAGCGGTTTTAAAGATTTGTTTTTCATATAATGTTCTGTACTTTCCTTTTGTGCTTAACAGCTCTCGATGAGTTCCTTTTTCAATTATTTTGCCTTTATCTAATACAACGATACAATCTGCCTTTTGAATTGTGCTCAGGCGATGTGCAATAACAATTGACGTGCGGTCTTTTGTCAGGTTTTCTGTAGCCTGCTGTATGAGCATTTCAGATTCATTATCTACACTTGAAGTCGCTTCATCTAGTATTAATATTTGAGGGTTGTATACATACGCTCGTATAAATGCCAATAGCTGTCTTTGTCCGACAGATAAAACAGCCCCTCTTTCTCCAATTGAATAATCATATCCCTCAGGAAGTTTTGAGATAAAGTCATGTGCTCCAACCGCTTTTGAAGCCATTATAACCGCCTCTCTAGAAATCTTTTCATCACCAAGTGTAATATTATTGTGAATAGTATCTGAAAAAAGAAAGATGTCTTGTAATACAATAGCAATATTTTCTCTCAGGTAAGAAAGGTCTATATCCTTGATGTTTATACTGCCAATATTTATAGTTCCTGATTGCTGTTCATAAAATCTGCCTAAAATATTAACAATTGTAGATTTTCCTGCTCCAGTTGCGCCCACGATTGCGACCATCTCGCCTTTATTTATGGTTAAATTAATGTCTCGAAGTACCTGATTGTTTTCAACGTATGAAAAAGAAACATCTTTAAAATGAATATCCACACCAAAATCAAGTTTAGTTATATTTCCGGCTATCTGGCGCTGATCCTCATGATCTATTATTTCAAATATCCTTTCGGCGCGGACTATTCCTCTCTGAAGGACATTAAACTTATCCGCAAGTTGTCTAATTGGCCTATAAAGTTGATATATCCATAAAGTAAATGCTATAATCTGACCATACATTGCCTGAATTTCCATGTTAGACTTACCCCCCACATTCAGTGCGCCCCACACCAATAAAAATGCAATAGACAGGGAGCTAAGCATCTCAACGACAGGGAAAAAAATGGAATTTGCCCAAACGGCTTTGATGTGCGCTCCTCGATGTCCTTTATTTATCTCCACGAACTTACCGTACTCTTCCTTGTTTTTATTAAAAAGCTGGACCACAGACATTCCTGTTATATGCTCCTGCACAAAGGTGTTTAGCCTGGTAACTTGCTGCCTTTCAAGTTTAAAAGCCGTCTTCATTGCGCGGGCAAAAACCCGAGATGCTATTACAAGTAAAGGAATTGGGACCAGGGTCATTAATGACAGCTGCCAATTTGTGGCAAACATTAATGTTAGGATCATAATCAAGGAAATTAGATCTCTTGAAATCTCCATAATTCCGGATGAGAACACTTGAGTTATTGCTTCTAAATCGGAAACTACTCTTGTCACAAGGGCTCCTATTGGAGTCTTGTCAAAATACCGCATTCTGAAAGAAATAATATGTGCAAACAGCTTTTTCCTAATGTCTCGAATTACAGACTGTGCCAATAAATTCGAAAAATAGCTGGAAACAAATTGAAGTAACCCTTCTAAAAAAAGGAGTCCAATAATGGCAATTGACCATTTCAAAAGCATTTCTTGGTTTTGGGTATCAACGATATAATCGTCTACCATTTTGCCAATTAGAAACGGACGAAATGGGCTGAGAAATGAAAGGAGTAATATAGATGCCGCAGCGAATCCAAAGATTTTTTTATACGGCCTGGCATATTGAATAAGCCTCTTAAACAGTGTAAAGTCAACCCCTTTATTGTCCATAAACCCACAAATTTAATTCAAAAGATTTCATCCCCTTGATTTTATTCGAAAAAACATCTCATTGTATTTATTCGATAGGTGACAATATACGTGGTCTATAGACTTTGTCTAATTTAATATTTTATGTACTTTTGCCCTCTATTTTCAATTGGTGAAACATGGGCGTTAAAATTTTTACGGGTAGAGCTTCAGAGCACTTAGCAAAGAATATTGCTTCTTGCTATGGAAAATCTCTTGGAAATATAAATGTAAATGTTTTTAGTGATGGAGAATTTCAGCCTTCACTGGAAGAAACTGTAAGGGGTCAGGATGTGTTTATTGTGCAATCGACAATGCCCCCAACTGAAAATCTTTTTGAGCTATTATTGCTCATTGATGCTGCCAAAAGAGCATCTGCAAGAAAAATCATTGCTGTTATACCTTATTACGGCTTTGCGCGACAAGACCGAAAGGACAAGCCCAGAGTTGCTATCGGAGCAAAGCTAGTCGCTAATATGCTTATGGCTTCAGGTGTTGACAGGATTATGACTATGGATCTTCATGCTGACCAGATTCAGGGATTTTTTGAAGTGCCTGTCGATCATCTATATGCCTCTACTTTATTTTTAAAAGAAATTGAAGAGCTAGATTCAAAAAACCTTGTGATTGCAGCACCAGATGTAGGCGGTGCAAAGAGAGCAAATTCATATAGTAAGCGGCTCAATTGCGGTTTAGCGATTTGTCATAAGCACAGAAAAAAAGCAAATGAGATTGCAGAGATGACCGTTATAGGGGATGTTCATGGAAAAGACATTGTCATTATTGACGACATGTGTGATACTGCAGGAACATTAACAAAGGCAGCCGATCTACTATTTGAAAAAGGGGCCCAAAGTGTTCGTGCATTCTGTACGCACCCTGTGTTATCCGGCCCTGCCTACGATAGAATAAATAACTCTAAATTAACTGAGCTTATAGTTACTGATACGATTCCAATGAAACAAAAAAGCGATAAAATACGTGTGATAACATGTGCTGATTTGTTTTCGGATGTAATTAAAAAACTAATCAATAATCAGTCAATAAGCTCCCATTTTGTAATATCTTAAACTTAAACATATAATGAAAACAACACAATTGAGCGGTTCGCTCCGAGCGAACGTAGGGAAGAAGGACGCTGCCAGCCTTAGAAATGCCGGCATGGTCCCGTGTGTACTTTATGGACAAGGTGAACAAACTCACTTTTCTGTAAAAACAGTAGAAATGAATAAACTTGTTTTTTCCCCCGATGTATTTCTAGTGGAACTAGACATTGAGGGTAAAAAAACAAAAGGAATAATTCGCGAAATCCAACAGCACCCTGTTAAAGACACTGTGCAACATGTTGACTTTTACGAATTAAATGAAGAAAAAAAGGTTAGAGTTAGCCTCCCGGTTAGAACTACGGGTGTAGCTCGAGGAGTATTGAATGGAGGAAGGCTTAATATGGCTTTTAGAACTTTATCGTGTTTTGGACTTGCTTCTGACATTCCTGATTCGATTACCCTTGATGTTGCACACATAAGAATTGGACAGGGAATTAAAATTTCAGAAATTATCATCCCGGGTGTAACCATTTTGGACCCTGCAAGTGCCATGGTAATTTCAGTGAAAGTGTCTAGAGGTGCCCTTGAGGAAGAAGAAGAAGAAGAAGAAGAAGAAGAAGGAGTAGAAGGAGCAGAAGGGGAAGAAGGAGCAGAAGGAAAAGAAGGAGCAGATGGAAAAGGAAAAGGAAAAGGAGATGGAGAAGGAAAAGAAGGTGGAAAGGAAGAATCCGAAGGGAAAGGAGAAGAAAAATCAAAATAAGAACAGAATTATTTCAACAAAAAACCGCTTTATGCGGTTTTTTTTGTGCCAAAATATCATAAAAGAAGGTAGTGGAATATCTTTTTCATTCGAAATGACTAAATTCGTTTCTTCCCAAATATGAAACAAAAGGCACTCATTATAATACCCACTTACAACGAAAAAGAAAACGTTGAGAGGATGATTGATTCAATTCTTGAGAAAGATGCTTTTTTTCATGTTTTATTTGTTGATGATAATTCCCCAGACGGAACTGCCGATATAATTTCCCGCAGACTAGATGATTCTGCCGGAAGAGTCTATCTAGAAAAGAGAAAAGGGAAACAGGGGCTTGGAACCGCATACATCCACGGATTTAAATGGGCCATCAAAAATAATTACGATTTTGTATTTGAAATGGACTGCGATTTTTCTCACAGCCCATCCGATTTGATCCGATTATATAATGAGCTTGAAAACGGTATTGATCTGGTAATTGGGTCGAGGTATTGCAAAGGAGGAAAGATAAAAAACTGGCCTTTCAAAAGAATCTTAATGTCTTACTTTGCGAGTGTTTATGTTCGCTTAATTTTATTTATTTCAATCAAGGACACAACGGCAGGATTTAAAGGATATCGAGTCGACGTATTAAAAACGATTAATCTGGACGCCATTTATTTTAAGGGCTATGCCTTTCAGATATGTATGAAATATGCAACCCTGAAACACAAATTCAGAGTAAAAGAAATCCCCATTACATTCGTAGACCGGGTAGAGGGAGAGTCCAAGATGAGTACTGGAATTTTTAAAGAGGCGTTTTTCGGAGTCTGGAAAATGAGAAGAATGAAATTATGACGAGCTATCTTCTAAAAAATGGAACCATTGTAAATGAGGGCCTCTCTATTCAACAAGACGTTTTAATAAGAAACAATCGAATAGAAAAAGTTGCTCAAGGAATCAGCGACGATATAGCACAGGTCATAGATGTTTCTGGGAAACTGATTTTGCCCGGTTGTATAGACGATCAGGTGCATTTTAGAGAGCCTGGCCTAACACATAAGGCTACCATTTATACTGAATCAAGAGCGGCAGTCGCGGGTGGTATTACATCGTTTATGGAAATGCCCAATACGACTCCCAATGCGACAACACAAAATTTATTGGAAGACAAATATCAGATCGCACGTAATAATTCAATTGCTAACTACTCCTTTTATATGGGGGCTACAAATGACAATCTTGAAGAGGTGCTCAAAACGAATGCCGCTGAAGTATGCGGTGTTAAGGTCTTTATGGGTTCTTCTACTGGGAACATGCTTGTAGATAATGAAAAAACACTGGACGGCTTGTTTTCTCATGTGCCAATGCTTATTGCTACCCATTGTGAAGATGAGCGAACCGTTCAAAAGAATTTAATGGAGGCAAAACTGAAGTATGGAGATTCTATTCCTATGGAGCTACATCCGATTATTCGAAACGAAGAAGCATGCTATCTTTCTTCTTCACTTGCCGTAGATTTGGCACGAAAAAACAGTGCAAGGCTACACGTGTTACATATTTCTACCGCTAAAGAAACTAGTCTTTTCAATAACCAGCTGGCACTAAAAGATAAAAAAATAACAGCTGAAGCTTGCGTCCACCATCTCTGGTTCAGCGAGGAAGATTATGCCTCAAAGGGAACATTGATTAAGTGGAATCCTGCTGTAAAATCAAAAACAGACCGAGACGGGATATGGGAGGCGCTATTGGATAATCGTATTGATGTAGTAGCGACAGATCATGCACCACATACTATTGAAGAAAAAGAAAACCCATACGCTAAATCCCCTTCCGGTGGCCCACTCGTGCAACACGCTCTTTTGAGTATGCTTGAGCATGCGAAAAACGGTAAAATTACTATTGAACGCATAGTGGAAAAAATGGCGCATAATCCAGCCATATTGTTTCGGGTAAAAGACAGGGGGTTTATTAGAGAGGGTTACTATGCCGACTTAGTCATTGTTGATCCAGGCTCCTCTTATTCCGTAAATAAAAATACCCTTTTATATAAGTGTGGATGGTCTCCCTTCGAGGGAATAACATTTTCTCATTCAATAGATCGTACCTTCGTAAATGGGGGGCTTGTTTTTGAGCACGACTCTATTGTCGAAAACAATTCTGGAATGCGCCTGAAATTTGATCTGAACTGATGAGAAAAATTATTTGTGTCTTGCTGTTGCTTCTATTTGCATGCCAAAATGAAGATAACCAGTTGATCCCCAAGGAGAAATTCACCTCAATACACGGAGAGATTCTGACTATCGAAAGCTATTATCGGCTAAATTACAGAGCCCCAGGTATTTATAAAGATTCTCTTATAATATCCGTGGACGATGTATTGAAAAAATATGGTGTCACGTTTAAGGAATATGAAGATACTTATAACTATTACGCCATTCATCAAGAGGAATTTCAAGAAATTAATAAAGAGTTAATTCGGCTATATAATTCAGAAAAACTATAAGGTCACCTGCTCAGAATCTACAGTCATTGAAATGAAGCTCATTGCACTTTGATTAAAAACATTCGCATTTTCAGTCGTGAGATAAGAACAGAGTCCATTCCTTGAAATTTGGCTATCGAGAGCAGAATGTTTCTGGAAATATTCCTTTAATTTTTCTGCAACAATAGGTCCTTGGGAAATAATGCGAATTTCGTCCCCGGCAAGCTCCTTTAAATACGCTGATAGTATGGGATAATGCGTACATGCCAATAAAATAGTGTCTATTTCTGGGTCTTTTGAAATCAGCTCATTATAGTCCTCCTTAACTATAGCTTTACCAGATTCCGTTAAATGCTTATTGCTTTCAATTAATGGAACCCACATGGGGCAAGCCTGTTGAAAAACCTTTAACTCCGGAAAAAATTTCTGTAATTCAATCGTATATGAATTGGAATGAATCGTTCCTTCAGTTCCCAGAATTCCAATATGCTTGGTCTTAGACAGCTCTCCTATAGATTCCGTGCTTGGTCTGATGACTCCCAATACTCTAAAATCAGGACCCATGCTTTTTAATTCATGTTGCTGAATGGACCGAAGTGCCTTTGCCGAAGATGTGTTACATGCCAGTATGACCAGCTTACACCCTCTATTTCTTAAATAATTGACCGCTTCAAGTGTGAAATCATACACTACATCAAAGGACCTGTTCCCATATGGAGCACGCGCATTATCCCCTAGGTACAAATAATCATACTCCGGAAGAGCTTTTCTAAACTCAGATAAAATAGTCAGCCCTCCATAACCCGAATCAAAAACCCCAATTGGACCTTTATTAATCATAAATCAAAGCTACAAAAAAAGGGCAATGTATATTGCCCTTGTATAATGTGTGGAATATTTCCAGAGATCTATTTCCCCATCAATTCTGCCTCAAGTTTTAAGAGCTCTGCCATCACTTTGCTTGTCAGGTCAACTGATCCTTTCCCGTCAAAATATAAGGTGACCGTTTCGTCTAGAACATAGCTGATGTTCTCTTCTTTAGCCACGTTGCTGACAGCTGTCTGAACCAGCTCTAAAATAGGCTTATTGAGCTCTTGTCCATAAATCTGCATCTGCTGCTCTAATTCTTGCTGTCTTGTTTCAAGCGCCTGCTGTTTTTTCATCAGCTTTTCCTCTTCCATTTTTTTAATCACCGGAGACATATCTGCTTGACCCTGTTGATATCGCATATAAGCTGTCTCAAAAGACTTTTGCATTTCCTGAAGCTCTTCAACTCCTTCTGCTTCAAATTTCTTTAGCTTGGTCATTGCGTCTTTTCGCGACTGCAGAGTATCCAGCAGTGCCTGCGAATTGATGTGTGCAACTTTCGTTTGAGCGTTTAAAGCGATCCCGCTAAATGCAAGTGCTAATACAAGTAATACTTTTTTCATTTTTATGTGTATTTATTTTTATTCTTATTAATAGTCTATTCCTAATTCATCCAGGATATCATCACTGATATCATATTCGCTTAAAGCAAAAATTAAGCTGCTTTGATTGGCTTTATCAAAAACCAAATCATAGCCGTCGCTTTTAGCGAGCTTTTTGAGTGCAGTAAAAATTCTGTCCTGTATAGGCTTTATTAATTCCTGTCTCTTTTGAAAGTAATCTCCTTCGGAACCAAAATGTAGGGTTTGAAGGTCAAGTGCTTCCTGTTCTAAGTTTTCAATTTCTTCTCGCCGTTTTTCTTTTTCTTCTTTTGGCAACAAGATCTCTTCTCGTTCGAAGTTGTTCTTTTTCTTTTTAATGGCGGCATAACGATCTTCTATTTCCTTTGTCCATCGCTCTGCCAGCTTGTCCAATTTGTCTTTTGCCTCAACATATTCCGGAATCTTACTCATAATGTAATCCGAATCTATATAGGCATAGGATTGACTATTGACAAAGGTTGTGCCAAAAATCAATAACAGTATAAAAATATACTTCATCATAGTGTTCAATTGAACAATTGAACGGCGAAGATACGTAATTATTGTAAAGTACGTCTAATGTCCAATCATCTTTGAAGGATCCACAATCTCGTCGTATTCGCTTTCTGTAACATGACCTAATCCAACGGCTGCCTCTTTCAGGGTTGTCCCGTTTTTGTGTGCATACTTTGCAATCTCAGCTGCTTTGTAATATCCAATTTTGGTGTTGAGAGCAGTAACCAGCATAAGCGAGTTTTCAAGATGCTTTTTGACCATAGGCTCATTTACTTTAATTCCTGCAGCACAGTTTTCAGTAAAGGAAGTACAAGCGTCTCCAATAAGTCGTGCGGATTCCAATACATTGTGTGCCATAACGGGTTTAAATACATTCAATTCAAAGTGTCCGTTTGATCCTGCAATGGAAACGGTGACATCATTTCCCATTACCTGAGCACAAACCATGGTTAACGCTTCCGGTTGTGTAGGATTGACCTTGCCTGGCATAATAGATGATCCCGGTTCATTTTCGGGAAGCATTAATTCTCCAATGCCGCATCTAGGGCCCGAAGATAGCATCCGAATATCGTTGCCAATTTTCATCAGCGAAACCGCAGCTCTTTTAAGCGCTCCTGATAATTCAACCATGGCATCATGCGCAGCTAAGGCCTCAAATTTATTTTCGGCTGTTTCAAATGGCAAGCCCGTAAACTCGGCAATCTTTTTGGCAACCAACACATCATATCCTTTAGGAGTGTTTAGTCCTGTTCCTACAGCTGTTCCTCCTAACGCCAACTCCTTTATCGCTTCAAGGGCGTTGTGTATGGCTTTAAGAGAATTGTTCAGCTGAGTCACATAGCCACTAAACTCCTGGCCAAGGGTGAGAGGAGTCGCGTCCATAAAATGTGTTCTTCCCGTTTTTACTATGTCTTTAAATTCTTTTGCTTTCGCATCTAGGGTGTTCCGAAGGTTTTCAATTCCGGGAATCGTGATTTCAACAATCTGCTTGTAGGCGGCAATATGCATTGCTGTCGGAAAAGTATCGTTGGATGACTGAGACTTATTGACGTCATCATTCGGGTTTAATGTTTTATCCGAATCAGTGAGTGACCCACCATTAATTACATGAGCCCTATTGGCTATAACCTCATTACAATTCATATTGGACTGTGTTCCGGATCCCGTTTGCCAAACCACTAACGGAAATTCATCGTTATGCTGTCCGGAAATGATTTCGTCGCACACCTTACTAATTAAATCTTTTTTTTCTGCAGAAAGAACGCCTAGCTCACAATTGGCATGAGCTGCTGCCTTTTTTAACTGTGCAAATGCATGGACAATTTCGATGGGCATTGATGCTTCTGGACCAATTTTAAAATTGTTTCTTGATCGTTCAGTTTGGGCCCCCCAATATTTGTCCGCCGGCACTTTCACCTCTCCCATCGTATCTTTTTCAATTCTATATTCCATTTTATACTGAATTATTTATTTAATTTTTTACTTTTGTCTTCAATTGTACGTCAAAAATAATAGAAGATGAGCACTTTCGGTATAGTTTTATTTCTTTTAATTCTAGGAATGGCCTTTTGGACACTGGCATTTTTAATGGGATTCATTTTACCCTATTGGATTACACTAGGGATTTTTGAGTATATAAGACCAAAGAGAGTACTTGACGACGAAGAAAAATAAGGTCTTTAATCTTCGCTATTATCCCATTTTACCCTAAGTCTTTTTTCTTAAAACTGATATATATCATTTTTTACGTGTGATTTCTTTATTTCCTTTGTTGTGAAATAATTAACTTCGAACACAGAATTAAACCATCATTCTATGGAATTCACGCCAGAAATAAAAAAAAAATTAGAGCATCTTCGCGATAAATACGCTGCAATCGGTCAAGATTTAGAATCTTACCTGGATGGTTTAATTTATGCCAATCCTATAACCTATTGGGATTATATAGAAGTGGATGCTCTGCTGAGCCTTCAAAAGCCAAAAACGGATTTTCCTGATGAGAAAATTTTTATCGTATATCATCAGATTACAGAGCTGTATTTCTATTTGATTCAGAATGAATTGGAACAAATATGTAACAACGGAAAGATTATTTCAGAAATCGGTCAAGATCAGGGATGGAATGAAAAATTAGATGTCGATTTTTTTATTGCCAGATTGAAAAGATGTAATATGTATTTCAAATCATTAACCAGATCATTCGACATAATGAGGTTTGGCATGGAAAAAGAGCAATTTACCAAATTCAGAATGGCTCTTTTGT
>Ga0206681_10001247_pt1 | contig 11895 bp, 14 predicted proteins | sample M150012015metaG_FD_161048 | JGI IMG/M metagenome (GOLD analysis project Ga0206681, IMG submission 161048) | Ammonia-oxidizing marine archaeal communities from Monterey Bay, California, United States - M1 500m 12015 | ecosystem: Environmental > Aquatic > Marine > Intertidal zone | place: USA...
CCACACGCGCTATCAATCACTGTTAATGCGCCACCGTCTTGAGTTGGCCGCAAAGGCTGGAATGCTTGCCGATAGTGCATTGATTGCACATGGCAGAGGTGAAGCATACGATTACTTGCTTGGAGAAAAAACGATTGCGAGTGCGCATGATGCTACGATGGAGGCTTTGGCGTATTTGCAAAATGCTAACTCTGCTGTAATCAGTTTGAATGGGAATGCAATCGCACTTGCCGGCATGGAACTAATGCAATTAGCAAGTCTACTTCAAATTCCTGTTGAAGTCAATATTTTCTATCGCACTCCTGAAAGGATGAGCGCTCTGCTAAATCATCTTAGTAAAATTAAGAGTGATAATGAATTGGATGTTGAAATACTGGGTGAAAATCCAGATGCGAAAATCCCAGGGCTTGAAGGACCAAGAGCAAATTGTTGTAAAAGTGGAATCTATGATAGTGATGTAATATTGGTGCCTCTTGAAGATGGAGATAGATGTGAGGCTTTAGTAGCGATGGGAAAAACTGTACTTGTTATTGACTTGAATCCTTTATCTCGTTCAGCGAAAATGGGCAGTGTCACGATTGTTGATGAATTGTCAAGAGTTGCAAATAATCTATTGGCAGGTGCAATGCAGAAAATTATCAGAAAACCGAGTTCTAATTATGACAATAGCCAACATCTGCAAGCGGCAATTGACCACATTACTTGCACATTATCTTCAAAGGGAAAATGATATTTTCCTAACGGCGTTGGTTCGGATTCCCCTCTTTCCGGAAGGAAATACCGCTATTTTTGGAACAAAACGGCGGAACTCTTTTATTCTCGTGGGTATAACTATTAGTGATTGAAATGGGGGAAGGAAGTAATTCCGGTGGTCCGAAGCGGAATACGTTTGGGACTACAATGTCATTTGATTTGGAACTCGCGCCCACTCCGAAGAGGAGAAACGGCCGTAATTCTGCAGAGAGTGAAATCCCAACTGAACCAGAAAATAAGAACAATGATTCTACAGCCATAGGATGTCCAGGTTGTGGAAATGATATTTCCGATGAAGAATGGGTAGATTCGTTAGTTGGGTTTATTTCCGGCGCTACTGATTTTGAAGTAGGGAATCCTGTACGTGCAAGGATTGTACAAACCTTGAAAAATGAAGCATCTAGAATGAATGTGCCCCATCCAACTGAAGACTGGGAATTGGCAATTGTCTCTAGATTGATGAAAGAAATTGAAAGAATTGTCCAAGCTGAAATTAATCGTTACCATAACGAGCACAATGACTCGGATCAAATCTCAAGTACTCAGCGTCAAGAAATTGAAAAAAATACTGAAGAACGGGTGAGGGCTGATATGGCACTAGAAATTCGTGATCAAGTAATAATGGAGATTGCCCCGGTAATGGAAGCGCAACTTAGACAAGAAATTGAGCAACAGTTGTGGACTGAATTTGAAAACGAATGGAAACAAAGAAGCGCTATAGGCCCTTAATCAAAATTGTTCTGCGAGTTTTTCTGCTAATCTGGATGAAATACTCTCTCCAACAAATGAACATGAGGAATCGCCGCCCAAATCGTATGTTAGATTCTTACCGTCTTTAAGGTGGTCTGCGACGCTATCATCAATCAATTTCCCAATTTGAATCATCTGGTCGTTAGCAGATTTACGGCCCAGCCAATCCATCATCATTTGAATGGAATTAATCGAAGCGATTGGGTTGACTTTGTTCTTTCCTGCATGCTTTGGTGCAGAGCCGTGAACTGGTTCAAAGAATGCTTGCTCATCACCAATATTTCCAGAAGCAGCCATACCCATGCCACCTTGCAATACAGCGCCTAAATCAGTCGCAATATCGCCAAACATATTGGAAGTAACAACTACATCATAGTATTCTGGAGAGCGGGTTATCCATTGCATGAAAGCATCAATAAAACTGTAATCTAGTTCACTATTTGGATAACTTGTTGCTACGTCATCAAAGACACGACGGAATAATTGGCATCCTCTAGTAACATTTGATTTGTCAACACATGAGACTCTTTGCACTCCATCCGCTGGGGCGCCGTTTCTTGTTTCTGCAATTTCAAAACCCATGCGAATCAGACGTTCGCTACCATTTGCGGAAATTGGACGGGGGTCATAAGCAACTTCTCCAGATAATCCTGGGAACTCTAGTTCTGGAGGTTCGTATGGATCTCTGCCCATGGCTCGGTCTGCACTTCTTCTTAGCAATGAGTGATACAACCCTTCAGTGTTTTCTCTTAGGATTGTCATGTCGACCAAGCCTGGCTGCCAGACTTGTGTGAATTTTCCATGTATCTTATGTGGAACGCCTTCATAGAGTTTGATAGGTCTAACATTGGCATATAGGTCTAGACCGCTTCTCATGCCCAAAATTACAGAACCACCAGCAAGATCTCCATTGGCTAATGTCGCTCCAGGGTGACCAATTGCTCCTAAATATATTGCATCGGCTTCGTCGCGGCAAAATTCAAACGACCCTTCTGCCCATTCTTCTCCAGTTTCCAAATAGTTCTTACCACCACATGGAATTACAGTTTGCTCAAAGCCGATGTTGGTATTTGCTTCGATGGTATCAAGGATTCTTTGGGCTTCTAAGGCCACCTCTCTACCAGTGCCGTCGCCCGGCAGGATTGCAATGCGATAGTCACTCATGACCCTTTCCAAAGGCAACCCCTACATGAACGCGACCCCAATATTTTGATGAAATGATTTACGATTCTTCATTAGTGACTGTGGTGTTGGTAATATTTGTATTCGGCAAAACATTAGGTCGGCATCCACTGTAGTTTGGTTTCTCTCGTAGATGGACCGCAGTCAATCACCTTTGGAATGGAAAGAAAGGTAATGGTTTGGTGGTAGTCTTCATAGGCTGTCATGCTTAGTTAAACAAACATGGGCGAGGATGTAAACAACAACTCTGAAAAGCAAATACATCTCAATTCACTCCCTGACGAAGTCCAGAGACTTGCCGATACTATGGCGGGTATTGAACCGGATTGGGATTTACAACAATGGATGATAGACCAAGCAAATATGACCTTGGATATTATCTCAATGGATTTGAACCGGGAAAGATTGACTATTGAACAAAGATTGCACAGGGTGAATTCCATCGCACAAAGATTGGAGCCGCTGTCCGATGGTGAGATTGACCCAGACCAAAGAAATTTGTTTGACTGCTTTGACCTAAATGACGCTCACGGAATTAGGGGGCTTGGCCAAAGAGCTGCTGAGCCTAATGAGCAATTGCCTGTTGAACTTGATGATGCTACGCATCCAGCCAATGCTTTCCTAAACTTTCTACCTGATGACCACGGAGATGACCCGTTGTTGGCAATTGCATGTCAATTGATGTTGTTTGTCGTGGAATCTGTAATGGCAAAGGGCGAACCTGTTGCAACATTAGATTCAATTTATGATGGAATGACCGAACATGGAGTAAATGTGGAAGAAACTGAAGAAGCATTGGAACATCTTCTTACAACCGGTGGTTTGGTTGAAGTTGATGATGATTGCTTTATCCCGCTTGTGTAATTGTATGGGAGCCCCTAAGTCCCCACCCTTTGTTTGATATGGTTCTAGCACTGAATTATATGTATGGGAATAATAAAATCGCTGACAATTGGATTAGTGGTGATAATGGCTCTCCCCGTTCTCGGTGTTGATTTTGGTGTTGCGTTAGGAATCTCAATCGTTTCTACAATACTGGGCATAATTCGATACCTGCGCAATAATGCTCTACATGATCAACTAGAACATTCTAATAGAGAAATATTTCAATTGCAACATGAATTATCAACTGCGGATACTAATTTGTCACTTGCGATTGATGAAATTCTGAGACGTGATGCAATAGGCTCTCCTGCGATTCGGCAATTATTGGCAATGCAAGAAGAAGCGATTAATGCACAAACCATAGCAATTGAAACTCGCGGTAGAAGAAATGATAAGGCCTTTGCTGGTATGAATCGCTTATTGATAATGCAGGCTCAACAAACTGCTAAGATGCAACAAACCTTAGTCGATGTTTTGAATAAATTATTACATGAACCGCGTCAAAGTGTTACTATGCAAGACAGTGTATTGGTTGAGGAATCCAACACCTCTTCGACGGTTTCAACCAAATGGGATTCGCCCCCGAATTACAGTTCAATCGTATTTGCTGAAAACTAATACAACAAAAAAATTGACAACCATGTGCATTCTGCCAGTGTTATGGCGATGACAAAGAAACAAGCCGCTCAAAGGATTTTGGACTCTATTGACAGCGAATCTCGTAGAAAGAATCGCACGATTGTTTCAATAATACCTGCGTTGCTTTCATCTGCTGCAATTGCGATGTATTATTCTTATGAGGTTGCTATTGGTTGCTTATTGTTGCTCTTAGCCCTAATTCAATTCGGGCACGAGAGAATGGGAAAAAACATTGAAGAAAGTAAAGCGGCTGCATTCGCATCACTAGGATGGAAAACAGAAGAAATAGATGAAGAAGAATTGATTGAAAAATTAAATAAAATAATTCAATAATAATGGTGAATAATATGTATGCCGATGCCTTTTCATTGGAACGATTGCTACATCGGCAAAAATCATTGAATCGCAGAATTAGTGCTGTAATAGTGTTGATAGTAGCGACATTGGCCATTGGATTGGTGCAATACTCACAATCCCTTTTGATCTCATTGGCTTTGTTTTGTTTGTCGCTCTATCTAGTTGTGATTCAAATATCTACTGAAAATAAAATAGCTGAAATATTACATAGAATGGATTTTTCTTTATCACAATTTGAAGATAGAGATACCCGAGAAGTTGTAGAAAAAAAATTAACCAAATTATTTGGTAATATCCCTCAACGTATTACATCAAATGCTGAAATGGCTAGAACCAGAGGCGGAGATGAAAAGGGACCTACATGGGGAAGGCAAGATGGTGACTTGGGTGAAGTTGCCAATTATAGGGATGCTATTGAGCAAGGAAAGGTATTCGAAGGACTTGAAGGTGAATTGTCTAACGCTGAAAAAATGCTTAGAAGTGCTGATGAAAATTATTCCCAAATGGCTCAACGGCGCTGGGAAACTTCACAGCGAAATGATCCGGACTTAATCGAAGCGGGAGTTGAGACTCTTGCCGAATTAGTCACTACCGATTATTTTGAAAAAAATCCAAAGGATGGCGCAGTTGATGAATTGATGGGGCAAACCTCCGAATAAAGAGCCAATTAATAGGCAAGGCCAAAAAGGGAAATCATTTGCATTAATCCATGAAGGTCAAGGCAATTCTTGTAGCGGGTGGTCATGGTAGCCGGTTAAACCCCTTTACCAAATACACTCAGAAAACTCTGTTACCGTTATTTGAAAGACCGGTTATTGACTATGCGTTGGGAACTATTAGGCGTTCTGGTGTGAAGGATATCACAATCATTTCAAATCAATTTATTGGTCAAATTGCAAAGCACGTTGGTGCCGGTTTCAAAGGTGAAAAAATCCATTATGTGATGGAAGAAACTCCTTCAGGCGTTGCTGGAGCATTAAGTTTAGCAAGACCACACAATGAAAATTGTCGATTACTAATCTATTTCTCTGATAATATCACTACTGTGGAAATGGATGAGGCTGTGGAGCAATTTAATTCCTCACAAGGAAATCCTGGATGTGTACTATTGGCGAGGGAAGAGAAAAATCCTGAGGCTTTCGGAGTCGCTGTATTAGGTGATGATAACAAAGTGATTGATATCGTTGAAAAGCCGACCAATCCTCCTTCGAATTTAGCGATTGGTGGAATCTATCTATTCGATGAAAGGTTTTGGCAATTCCTTGATGAGGGAGTCGCTGAAAAAGGAGATGATTTTTCAATTTCTGATATCACTCGCCGTTATGTAAAAGATGGTAGTGCGTCACTGTTAACTGTTGGAGAAGAAACTTGGGTTGATTGTGGTACTGCTGAGTCTTTGTTGCAGGCATCCATAATGGCTAGAGATGGTAAACTCAATCCCAAACCACATCGTGATTAAGGTGGCATAGAAATGGATTGGGGAGAACTTGACGAAGATTCCCCTAATTTTTTCTATTCACTATTTATTGGGTTTGTTGTTACATTATTTTGCCTATCCAATGTTGGTCAGCTCATAGCGGAAGATGAATTACTCAATGGTTCTGTTGTACCTGGGCGTTTTTCTATTACCTATGAAGGATACAAATATATTTCAAATGATAAATCACGTTCTGTCGTTGGGATTGGCTCCTCAATAATGCAATATGCTATGGATGGAAAATGTATGTCCGCACTGTCAGAAGTTGAGGATACAATATTCTATAATTTTGGAATGTCCGGAGGATACCCATATGTTGAGATGGTGCAAATACCAGCACTGATAAAATCAGCACCCGATGTAGTGATGATTGAAATTGGCATCAATAGTTTGTGGGGGTGGGATAGCAACAATTATTCAGCACGTGATTACCACAAATTGAGATTTCCATTAAGTTCTATGCAGATGACTCACGATCTGACCGGTGGTTGGTATGAGATTCTAGAACAGAAAGATAAGGAGTTTTTCCTCAATACTTCTATGCAAAGAGACCTTCAATGGAGTGATTATACACGTGATGCCATAGATGCAAAAATAGAGAATTGGGTGTATGATATAGACGAGATTGAAAACTATAATTCAGTTCCTAAAATAAACACCAAGGAATGGGATGATTATCTGCAACTTCCAAAACATCTCTCCTCTAAGTATGACAAAAAAAATGAAAGTCAAATACGGCAAGAATTAGACGAATCGATGCCAACGAAAGTCAATAATGGAGTGTATAACCCAAAGTCAAATGGAACCCAAAATCATGCTGCATTGGAATATATGATCAGTTCATTGAATGATGCAGGAATTGAAGTTGTAATCATTGGGATTCCTCATCACCCTTGGGTGAGAGAGTATTTGGAACATGGACAATTAGATGGTATGAATGAAACTTATTCCGACTTTTCATCAAAATTTAATGTTCATCAAATGCAAATGTACTGGGAAACTTGGAACAGCAATGAATTTTACAACAGAAATCATCTCGATAGTGACGGAAGAGAAAGATTCTGTCAACAAGTGACCCCATTTATTGATGAAGTTTTGTTAGGAAATGAGCCTTTGTATTTGGCTGAAATTGAATAGGTGATATCAAATGGATTTCACCACATTAGAATATTATTCTCATTTCCTGCCAATTACATTAATAGCGGTATTTGTATTGGGATATAGAAACAAAAATATGCAGATTTCTTTGTTGTTGATTAGTTCATATGCATTCTTTTGGTTTGCTTCGGGGTGGCATGTAATCCTCCTTCTAATCTCAACACTAGTGGATTGGAATGTTAGCAATAAAATCAATTCAACCAATGAAATATCAGCAAAAAAACGTTGGTTGACTTTGTCGATGGTAATTAATTTGGGACTTCTAGGGATATTTAAATATCTTGATCTCATCATTGAATCATTAAATTGGGCAACCCTCAAAATTGGCGGTTCACCTTCTATTGAAGCAATGGGGCTGATCTTACCCGTAGGAATCTCATTTTATACATTTCAAACAATGTCCTACACCATTGATATTTATCGAGGAAAATATAAGCCATATGATAATTTTACATCATTCGCTTGTTATGCCGCATTCTTTCCTCAATTAGTCGCAGGTCCGATAGTTAGAGCAGACCATTTCAAAGAACAGATTTCAAAACCAATTTCATTGCAAAGCAACTCATTCCGATTTGGGATTACATTAATTATTCTAGGATTAGCCAAGAAAATGATAATTGCTGACAATGTTGCAATTCATGTAGATTCAATATTCATAGAAGGTGAACATTTACAAAATACTGCCTTAGTTTGGTGGGGCTCACTAGCATTTGGGATACAAATTTATTGTGATTTCTCTGCTTATACAGATATTGCTATTGGCTCTGCTGCATTATTTGGAATTAGATTACCGGAGAATTTTGATTCGCCGTATATCGCTCGCTCACCACAGGATTTCTGGAGAAGATGGCATATTTCTTTATCCACATGGTTACGGGATTATTTGTACATTCCATTGGGTGGTTCAAGAAATGGTACTAGAAAAATGCTCATCGCTTTGATGATTACAATGCTTCTTGGTGGTTTATGGCATGGTGCTTCATGGAATTTCGTTTTGTGGGGGTTCTTGCATGGGATACTGCTAATTATTCACAAATATTTGTCAAAGACAAAATATGTTGAACTATTCTTTACAAAATTGCCGAAAATTTCTCTATTTACTGGGTGGGCAATCACGCAATACATGATTTTCTTTACTTGGTTGGTATTTAGAGTTGAAGATTTAGATATCCTTATTCCTTCAATGAAGTCTTTTATTGGAATTGATAATTATTTTTCTCTAAATGCTGGATGGGATTTATTGCCTCAGGGTAAATATTTCACTGCATTATTAGTGGTGGTATTTGCATTTGGACATTTACTAAGTTGGAAAATTGGTAAATTCAAATATTGGATGGCTCGTTCTAATCCATTGATTTGGGGAGTTGTAATGGGATTGTCAATAACGGGGATAATATTCTTAAGACCTGCTACAACAGTAGATTTCATTTACTTTAGATTCTGAAGCAAAGGCATCTTAATCAAAGATGGGCTCTCGCCCTTGTATATGAAAGTCGGAATTATTGGCGCTGGAATGGTCGGTGGCGCGATTGAACACTGTTTCAAAAACGCCCATGAATTATTCATTCACGACCCAGCGCGAGGAACGACTCTCTCTGATGTAACTGACAATGTAAACATGGCATATATTGCAGTTCCAACACCACCTCACCCCGTTACTGGTGCATGTGATACTTCAATTGTTGAAGGGATATTAGATGAACTTCCAGATGGATTTATTGCGGTCATCAAGAGTTCTGTTGTCCCTGGGACCACTCAACAATATCATGAACATTATAGTAACCTAAAGATTGCATACTCTCCTGAGTTTTTAGTTGAAAGACAACGCCTTGAGGACTTTTCTAATCAGGATATATTGGTTTGCGGCACCCACCATGAAGAGGTTGCACAACTTGTATTTCAACAGCATAGAGAGGCTGGAGTACTGCGAATTGACAATACATTTCAAGTGACTCCTACGCAAGCAGAATTAGTAAAATATACAAAGAATAGTTTCTATGCAGTAAAGGTAATCTTTGCAAACCAATTGTATGATATCTGCCAAGGTATGGGTGAAGATTGGTACAAGATTCGTGACATCATTACCGCAGAGCAAGCGCAACCTATCGGCCCATCTCACCTTGACCCAATATTCGGATTAAACAGAGGATTCGGAGGAAAATGTCTGCCTAAAGACACTCTTGCTCTTGGCGTATTAGCCGAAAGTCTTGGTGTAAAGTACGATTTAATGGATGCAATACAAACCGATAATTCTCGACTTCGCAGCATCATCACTGGTAAGGAAAGTGATGTTGTTACCCTTGATGACTGATTCAACAACTTGAAACAATACTGCAATACTGAGTGGTTATGGAGCGGCAGGTTGCTCAACGGGTTGTACCTCGCGGAACAATTCGTAGATTCTCTATTTTTGGCGGATTTAATACCTTATTATTTTGGATTTTATGGGAAATATTGGTCTTCATTTCCCCATATATTGGATTTTCTAATACATTTGCATGGGCAACAGGATGGTTTGTTTCAAGCATTTCTGCACACTTTGTTCATCGATATTTCACATTTGATGGACGGAAAGATGTACGTCACACAACCATTGGTGCATTGTCAGTTTATGCCTTTGGTCTTGTAGGCTCTACATTGACTTTTGATTCATTGCTAATTCTTAGTAATTTGCCGATAAGATTAATTTTCTTTATCAATGTCTGTTGTTGGGGCATATTCACTTGGGGAATGATGAAGTGGATGGTGTTTGGGTACTCTGATATTGATGAAAGTGAATGATCAATTAATACCCAATACACGTTTTATTTTATCAGCAAAACTTAACTTTGGTAATTCAGAAACCAATCCAAGTTTGTAATCTAATTCACCACGCTTTTGCAGATTTTGTAAATCATCAAAACCGCCAATGTGTTCTCCGTTGATGAATATTTGAGGTATTGATTTCGCACCTTTGGTAGCTATTGAAAATGCTCTTTGTATCGAAGGTTTTGAACTTAATTTTTTCTCATCGTAATTTATTTTCTTAGAATCAAAAAAACTTTTTGCCCGCACACATGCAGGACAACCGCGATTTGTCCAAATCACTACTTCGGACTGATGTTGTTTCGCCATGTTCTTCGGCATTTGCTATTACCCTTCAATGTAGTGTTTTTCCGCATGTCAACAAGCGAGGGTTTGATGGGGGAGGACAATTACGGAGGATACGATGCTACCGGACACAGTTCACAAATTACCACGCGAAGAACGCTTTGCCTATGCACGTTTACTTGCATTCATGGCCAGAGTTGATAATGAATTATCAGTTGACGAAATGGCAATGTTTGAGCAAAGACTTGGAACTGCATTACTTTCGCCCAAACAGCGTGAAATGATTCGTGGTGCATTGAAGACCCCTCCATCATTAGAATCCTGCCTTGAAAATATGGGCGATGAGGCTGGAAGGCTTGCATTACGAGATTCGGTTCTAATGGCTGCTGCTGATGGTACAGTTGATGAAGATGAAAGAGAAGTTTTGGAAGAAATCTCTGCTCACTTTGGTTTAGCCGATGATGCTGTTGATAGATTGTTACGATGGACTGTAGATGGATATGCCTGGATGGCTGCCGGATATGAGTTGTTAAACGACCTCTCGGAGTGAAGTATTTGTTTACTGACCCATTAGGTGATTGTTCGCCTAATGACAAAATAACATATGCATCTATTTTGGTGTTAATCGCTTCTGCTGATGGTGAACTAGTCCGAGAAGAATTTTGCGCAATAGAGGCCTTGATGGGAAGGATATTGATTCACCCGGAAGTCCGCGTTGATATTCGCAATCTTCTAACCGACCCACCTGATATGGATGAATTACTCATTGCAATAGACCCTGCTCTAATCAAATTTGCATTGAGAGATGCCGCTTTAGTCGCCGCCATTGATGGGGAATATGATGAGTCCGAATTGGAATTGATAAACCAACTCGCAACCGCTGCTGAAATAGATGATGATACACTCAAAGAAATCTTCGATTGGGTAAGCTCTGGGTTGGCATGGCACAATCAAAGTTTGGCAATTCTTGAAATATAATATTGTTATTTCCGGTCATTTTCCAATGGAAATGAGCCTTTTTTTTATGAGTCACATTGAAACGGGACAAGCCAGCCCGCTGGCTCGGTGAGGTCATGCAGAGCGGTGTGAGCGGCTGGTACGCGAGATTGGACAGGTGTCTGTCAGAGAGACCTGCCCAAGTTGAGATTTGGTTAAATGCATGGGAGAATTCTCTTCGCAATCATCAACCGATTGCAGCCATCTTACCGAAGGACTGGCCCACACTTCCTGCTAATTTACTAACCGATCCTGGCCATGTTTTGGACCATCTTTTAGCAAGGCATGATGCTGAATCAGATGGCCGTTCTCCTCGTGGAGCGCACCCTACTCCGCCGCGACTTGCCGATGCGGTAGTCGCTTCGGAATTGTATGAAACGCTAACTCGGCCGAAAGCTCCTGTAAAATCTGCAAGTATGCAAATCAATAACTTGCCACCTGGATTTAGACAACATATTGAACAACTCAATTTACCACAACACTCTCAAGAAAATGAAGTTGATGATGAAGCCGAATTAGACGCGGTTGCTAATGGACTGAGAACGCTTAGTGGCGTGCCGCTTCCAATAGCGGATACTGCTTGCGGAGGAGGAATATTCCACGCTCGA
>Ga0206681_10001251_pt1 | contig 11881 bp, 17 predicted proteins | sample M150012015metaG_FD_161048 | JGI IMG/M metagenome (GOLD analysis project Ga0206681, IMG submission 161048) | Ammonia-oxidizing marine archaeal communities from Monterey Bay, California, United States - M1 500m 12015 | ecosystem: Environmental > Aquatic > Marine > Intertidal zone | place: USA...
AAAGTTAGACAATTACTTTATAATCAGCTTCAGTTTCTACTACCACTCTGGCACCACAAGGTAGTATGGGTTTATCATTACCACCATACCTAACTCTACTAGGGCCAAGTATATCTACTTCGTGACAATAAGTATTCTTCCGACCTTCCTTAATAGTAATAACTGGTTCGTTGGTTCCATGCTTTTTATTTGCACGAATCTTGTGCATGTTTACATGTATGTATTTTTTCGTCATTTTGCTAAGTCCCAAATTGCAACAAGTATTCCCACCTGTAATATTACAGAAACGAAAAGGAACCCACATAGAAGAGTATGATACCATACCCATCTTGCTTGGTAAATTTCATCTTTGTCGAATTTATTTTTTGTAATTAATTTATCTAATATATTCATAATAGATCAAGTATTAATGGAACCATTAGAGATGCCATTAAAATATATAGTCCATAAGAAAGGATTGTAATAGGATCAAATGTAACATAAAATAATGCACCACATAGACCCATTAATGCCAATCCTAATTTAAATGAGTTTGTCTCCTTATTAAATATTTTCATATAACTATGATATCATGGAATAGGGATTTGTCAAGGTATTTATTACTCTAGGAGTCCCAGAGAATTAATTCAAATTTGGTTCCATCACCCTTAAGACCTAAATCTAGGAGTCCCAAATAGTAAAAGAATCAACCTTTTATAATACAATCAATCACTTAAGGCCCTCAGAGAATCTTAGAGACTGTTAAGTTTTACAGTACCACCTTTGATATCTACCTCACCATCTGAGGTTATGTTGCATGTGCCTGCTGATGTGATGTTAATGTCTCCTGTCGCCTTGATGTTTATCTCATCGCCTACTGTGAGTTGGTATTTGTCTCTGTTAATTTCTATGTCCATCTGACCAAACACTAGTAGTTTCTTGTCCTTAACTACAATCTCGTAGTCATCATTTGCAATCTTAGTAACCTTTGATCCATCTGGCAGCACCTCAAGACGCGTGCCACTCCTATGATATAGATGTATTCTCTCTGCACTAGGTGAATCATCTACCTCAAACACATGGCCACTCTCACTTTCATACACATGATTGAATGGATAGGTACTATTTACCTGTCCAGAACGGCTTGGCTCCTTGACAATATCACCCTCATGTTGTAAGATAAGGTCATTAGGGTACTTGGAGATGTCATTTTGTGCAAGGAAGTTGACATCTGACTGGTCATAGTAGTCTTCTTTAGGGTAGTTGATCCCAGAATCAGGGCTGTTTATCTTCGATCCAGTACCATCTACCTTCATTTCGACACTATCTGGGCGCCTAGGAGAGTCATCTAAGGTTAAGCCGAGGCCATAGCCCCTCTGTATATGGTCTGGATTAGGTGCATCATCACCAGAGTAACTACCAGAGACACGAGGATCGTTGAAACCCTTACTGGCGTGTCGTTCTACACCCTCTCCTCTCTCGTCTTGCTTATAAAACTTACTAGGTATACCGAATAAACTACCAAGTATCACTGGGTCTTGCATCATATCGCCATCCCTAAAGAATCCCATCACTGTAGAACCCTCTACTAGACCATGAGGCGATAGACCCATCCCAGAAAGACTCGGAGAAGTAGTGGGCATAAGGACTTGGGCCCATGGTAAGTCTGGTGTTGCAATCTGATTCTTCTCATCAGAGTGTATCCCATAGATTCTCACACGAACTCTTCCGAGGCTTAGGGGATCAAACCTATCCTCTACAACTCCTGTGAAAAAACTTAATTCATTCTTACCTTGAAACTTAATCATCTCCTCGTCTTCGTCTCCCTCTTAAGTACCACGACCTTTTCACTTTCAAAAAGTGTCGTATTTTCCCTTATTTTTCGATTATTTTTTCTCATTATATTCCACAACACCATTATTTTCTTGAAATTTATTCCATAACCACCCAGAATATTTAGAAATATATTCATCCTTCGTGTATGTTATTGCACCAAAGGCACTATTCTCATCACAATTATCTAACCACATCCTACTACAGAACGAATCAAACTGTCCTGTTACTCTCTTGGCATCCTCTAAATCATCACTCTCATCATGCTCTGTACTCATTTGCTCTCTCTTCCAGTAGGTATCGGAGTAATCTGCATGTCCATCTGCATTTAAATCGGTTAATTCTCTCTGTTTATTTTTAAAATCTTTATTCGTCATCCTATCCATGCCTCATTACCCATGCACCAGTCCCATGCATCACTTCCGAGAAACATACGACAATCATATAATCTCATCTTATACAATTCCTCTGGTGTCAAGGGTTTCTTCTCTGCAACCCTCTTTATCTCTATCTGAGGTGTCCAGTGACAACTCTCTATTGCACTCGGAAACTCTTTTAAATCTTCTTCGCATGATGAAGGGCAGATATATGTCCCAGTCTTATCAGTATAGCATAGGTTCGGTAGAATCTCTAAGGGTACTGCACAACTTATAAAAAAAATCGGTAACGAAAGGGTTATATACGAAACGAGTCGGAGAATTTTAGACGAAAAAAAACTATTCATTATTGTTAATTAACTCTTGTATTTCTTCTTCTAGACGAAACCATTCCATACCTTTGGTTACTTCTTGCTGGAGTCTAAGTTGCTTGATTTGTTCTTGAATATCCATTATGGTAGATTATCTTGATGTATTAGTTGTTCGTTGTTTGGTATCCATCTGCAAGTCATGTTAGACTTGTGTGTACCTGTGCATATTTGAACAAAGTTATCCTTCATATGCTTCTCCATATTCATTGGTTCATATGCCTGTGTGATACATCCTGTAAATATAATCGTAGTCATCCCTAACAAGATCGTTCTTGCCATCATCATTTTCTTTTCCTCGTTGTTCTATGTCCAAAATAGTAATATAAATATGCAACCTATACCTATTATATAGACTGCAGCACTTAATAGGAAATCCTTTAAATCCATCCGAATGATCTAAATAAGTCCCATATTAAATATGCGAACAGTATATAGAATCCCTTCCTATAGAAGTCGTGCTTATTGTATAATTTCTCTGAGATATATAACCTCTTTTCCTTTGCTTTTGTATTCATTTTATCCTACTATAGCAGTAGGAGTTTGATACCCATCCATACTTGACTCTAATCCATCTGTTGCAAGTTCTAACTGCACTATAAGACTGTCTGGAGTACCTACAAAGGTACATCCAACGATTAGAAATTCACCATTATGCATAAATTCATCCTCTACTACCCCACCAGACTCAATCGGTTGTTTTAAATCTAAATTAATGGTTTGCCCACACGATATATTAGTCCTTCCAGATATGGCCACATTCACAGTGTTAGATGATAACAATTGTCTTACTGACTGCCTCTTAAAGTTACCTAATTGAGTCTTATGATGGAGATTGTTAATCGTGGTATCTTTTCCATTAATATTCATTGGGGTTTCATACCCAAAGTCCAAGGCTGCATCTGTATAATCTATAATACTGTCTAATGACTCACTTTGTGGGGCAATATCTAATGCTTGTCCCGCCACTGCACCATCCGCAGGCAACCTAACCACCTCTGGTGCAACTCTAAAGGGTAATGACTTGGATATGTGTCCTTTAGTCTTATATTCCCCTTTGGAATCCATGTCCCACTCATCTGCATCTGCAATTCTGAATGGTATCTCTTGATAAATCTTGTTAATGGGATTCATGGTAATTCTCTTACCAGAATACAACCCATTTTTTGTGTTCTCTAATACATTAAATAAAGCAGGTTTACTAATATCATATATGTCTGTACCTGGCCCCGGCCTCTTACCTTGTGATCCATCTTCATCATATGATGCATTTGGATCGCCTGATCCAGCAAGTGCTTCACCAAATACTGCATCACCACCCAAGTATTTGAGTCCATACATGTCTTCTATCTTATTAAGTTTGTATCCCTTGTTTGCTGTTTGGTACATGTAGTAAGAATTAGGTGTCATTCCTTCTTCTGATTGTGCATAGGATACTAGTCTATTAAGGGTCTCTGAGACTGTCCAGTTAGGGACAACACACTGGATATTTCCTTCTGACTTTATCCTAACACCAGTGTATTTACCATCTGGTTTCTTATCAGAATCCTCTCTAATACCCAACTCTTCCTTCATTATTTTTGCACATATATCGGATACTGTTCCATTATATGCACGAGAAATTCTTTTTCTATTTGCCTGTAATGCTTCTGGTGAGACAAAGTGCAATGTATATCTAGTGGAATTACCATCTTTCATCATTTCTGTGACTTTATATATTCTGAATACTAAGTCAATTTGTTCTTCATAAGGGACTTGTTCTTCTGGGCCCTCTATCCCTGCTAAATGAATACGAATATATTCCTGTCCAGTAAACCCCATACGATTAAAAAAGTTTGCACCATCACCTATCGTAATGGAGCCAGTGATAAAATTTTGATAAATTGATTCAGTGATTTGAAACTGTTCAAATATTTCTACTACTTCGTCTTGGATGCCTGCATTATTTGATATTGTTAGAGACTCAATAAAATATCTATTAGGAGTACCCTGTCCTATGAACATCGGCATAATATTACTCCCTAATTAAATCTCTGAACTCTTTGACAATCTGGTGTGAATATCCTAATGGAATATATTTAAGGAATTTTGCATCATCATTAAGTTCTCGTTCATGTTCTGCATTAGTTTTTACTGTATACGCTGCATTATAAACTGTTGTTTTATTATCTTCACTGTCAATATAATAGTGTGGTCTGTCTTTATAATCAGCAAATGAATATAATGTGAAAGATTTCTCTGACTTACTACCTATAACTGTTTCACCTGTCTGGAATGTTCCTTGTACATCATTAACTACTACATGATTAAATGTTGGATCAATATTAATTGCATATCCTGTTGCTTTGGATGTTGATCCTGTTATCTTTTCACCCATAGTGAACTTACTATCCGCAGATGACACTATAGATGTAGATACTTCTGCAACTAGTGCTGTTCCAATATATTTTCTGTCAATATATTTTTCTTGCATGAAATTTGACCTTGGCCAATCACTCCATACTGTTAAATGTTCGTTCACTAACCAGAATAACCAATATAATGTTCCATCACCATACACTTTAGATGCAGTTGCATCTGGTCTATCTCCATCTCCAACATGCATAAATTCGTACCCTGTCGCACTCTCTTCTTTATCCCCAAATACTCTTACCTGTCTGAATAAATCCTTAGCCCTATGTAATACTCCATCTTTATTGATGTCGTAGTCAATAGTTGGAAAATGTCTAAAATAATTTGTTGCCATTCGTTACTCCTAGCCTGTTGGATCACCTGAGCCATCTGTTGCTTGTGGTGAATCTTTTATTTGTCCTTCTTGACCCTCTAATTCTTCATGGACACTTCCAATACCTTTTGTTCTATTAACAGATACATTCTTATCATATCTGTCTGCATCCATAGTGATAAGTTCAGTGAAATCTACACTTAATACTACACCATTTGGATGAACATCTGTTATTTTCTCTCCAGCTCTTGAATACACAAAATTCATATCATGACCACCAGAATAGTCAACATCAACCTTAGTGATTGCTGATGGTAATGGTTTCTCCATGTTATTTCTAACATCTCCAGCAATATCTATATCCCACATTGCAGGCAATATAAACATTCTTGGTGATTTTAATGAAACTGTAGGTAATGCAGAATGTTTTAATGCATATATGATCTGTTGGATTGCAAGGGAATCTTCATGGTTGTATGGATGTAATTCAAATGAATAACTATGTGTTCTAAATCCTACTCCCTCAAATAGTTGGAATTTAACTGGGTTTTGTACTATACCAGACTGATATGGTCTTATATTTGACATCTTATCCTTGACCTCTTTCCATTTTTCAGTACCAGCTTGCAATACACCAGCACCAGCAGTCTTTATACCATCCCATACCCCATCAGAATTCATCACTTGGCCTGCAGTAGCACCCATAATACCCACTTCCTCACTCTTATATGTCATTGAAATATTATCGTTTATCTTAGGTAGATATAATCTTATCTCGTAGTTCTTTCTCTTCTGGCCAGCTCCTACATCAAATCCTTCCTGTTCTAATGTTCTAAACACAATCCAGTTATTAATAAATGCTGAATTTGGATCAGTAGGAAATTGCAAAGGTTCAACTTGTGGTAGTGGAGTTGAATATGCCTCGGCACCCAATTTCATCTCTGCTTTTCTTACTTGTGAAGCAGACTCTGCCATTGTTTGTTGGAGTGAAGTAATTTCACTGGGTATATTTGAAGTAGATATACCTGTTGCAGACTTTAACAGATCATCTAGTGCATCTGCTATGTTTGCATTGAATAAGTTTCTTTGCCCTGCTAGTGCAGAGTTTAGATCGTTTTTAATTGATCCGATAAGTTTTGATTTTAGACTCGATAGTAATCCCATCCTAAATACCTTTATTAAGTTATTTTATATAAGGTATTTATATGAGTTACAAGGGAAGATTCAAACCAATTCACTGGAAAAAGTATAAAGGTGATCCAACTAAGGTCATTTATCGTTCTTTGTGGGAGTTAAGGTTCATGAAATACTGTGATACTAACGATAGCATCCTAAGATGGTCTAGTGAAGAGATTATCATACCATATCGTAGTATAGATGGTAGAGTACACCGATATTTTCCAGACTTCTGGATTGAATACAAAAAGGCTGATGGAACAGTCGATAGGGATATCATTGAAGTCAAACCAAAGAAATTTACACAACCGCCTGTTCGTGGTAAGAAATCTAATGGTCGTTATTTGAAAGAAGGTAAGAGATATGCAATCAATGAACTCAAATGGGATGCAGCTCGTGAATACTGTTTGAATCGTGGATATAATTTTAAAATATTAACAGAAGATCACCTAGTTAAATGACATAAATACATATATGGCAGGTAAACTATTTGACAGATTAGAGAGGGAAGCCTTTAGAGGTGGTATCGAGGCAAGGACAAAGAAGTCAATGACTTGGTTTCGTACTCGTGTGTCTCAGATAAAAAGAGTGAGTAGAAAGGGATTAGTCTCAGATCAAAGACAACGGACTAACCCAATATTAGGCGATATGGTTATGTACTTCTATGACCCTAAACATAAGAAAACTCTCCCTTACTACGATAGATTCCCTTTATGTATACCCTACGAAAGAGCAAAAGGTGGGTTTAAGGGACTTAACTTACATTATTTACCACATACAATGAGGGCTCAATTCCTAGATCAATTATTTGACTATACAAACAATGACAAATATGATAATTCAACAAGATTTAGATTGACTTGGGAATTGATACAAAAGATTAAAGGTAGACCTTACTACAAAGCATGTGTACATCATTATTTAACTGCACACATGAAGTCTAGAGCTGCAATAGTTGACAGTGCTGACTGGGAAATTGCAATATTCCTACCTGTAGAATCGTTTAGAAAATCTGGACTTGCAAACATATATAAAGAGTCCAAGAGAAAAATAGCTGCAGCAAAATGAAAATAGATAGATTTAAACAATCAATAGACAACTTACCTCGTGCAAATAATTACACTTGTTCTTTATTTGCAAATTTATCAGTAGATCATAAAGACCCTGCTGTTGATGATGAAGGTACTGCAACTGGTGAAACAACAGATAGAAGAAATACAAGTGTACTTAGAATGAGAGGAATAAGGTGTGAGTCTATGTCAGTGCCTGGCCGAGGATTCTTAACCCATACACCAACAGAGCATGGCCCTCGTAGAACTGTCCCACTTGCACCAATGTATGACCCCTTTGATTGTATCTTTCAATTAGAAAACTCATATGAGGACAGACAACAGTTGGAGATGTGGCAACAACATATGGCATCCCCAGCCTCAGAATTTTATAGTAATTATTTCGATAATTACAAAGGAACCATTTATCTAGAACAACTAGATAAATATGGACAAGTAATATATAGATGTGTACTTGCAGATGCATGGCCATTACAATTAGGTCAATTGCAATTTAGTAGTGGGTCTGGAGACTTCACGAAATGTAATGCACAGTTTATGTATAGATATTGGCATAGTGAGTTTACGAACTCTAAAGCCGACAACTTTCTTGGTGGTGTTATTCAGAAATTTGGAAAGAAATTAGGAAGAAGAATCGCTAAGAAATTAGAAAATGAAATATTTGGGTAGTAATACCCTTTTTTAAGATGGAGAATATATTATGTCGTTACCAAAGGTAAATCAGATCGAATATGGTGTTGAGTTACCAATAAGTAAACAAAAGGTGAAGTTTCATCCATTCACAGTAAAGGAACAAAGAACTCTTTTACTTGCATTGGAAGATGGTAGTGCAGAGGTTATTGGAACAGCACTCATCAATATAACACAGTGGTGTTTGTTAGATGAGATAGATGTTAAAACACTTGCAGGGCCTGATCTAGAATGGTTGTTCCTACAGATAAGAATGAAGTCTGTAGGTGAGACATCACAAGTTAGGTTTACATGTGAAGAATGCGATAGTCCTAATGACTACGAAATTGATCTTACCAATGTCCAGTTATCAGAAGGTGACATGGAAGCAGGGAAGATCATGTTAGATGATAAAGTAGGTATGACACTTGCACCACCTTCTTTCGGCACTGTCGAAAGGTTGTTAGAAGGTAAGGAAGAGTTAGATGTCGAAACATTGTTTAGTTTAGTTGGGGAATGTGTAGATAATATTTTTGATGAGGAGTTTGTTCATAATAGAGCAGACTTTGAGGAAGATGAACTACAAGTCTTTATAGACAGTTTATCATCTGAAAACTTTGACAAGATATCTGCATATTTTGAACAACTACCAAAACTTTCTTATACAGTTAATTATAAGTGTAATAAAGAAGGTTGTGGTCATGAAAATGAAGTAGAGTTAGTAGGACTTGCCAATTTTTTCGGATAGCCCTCTCACATGATAACCTTGCAAATTATATGCAAACAAACTTCGGTTTGATGCAACATCATAATTATAGTTTACAAGAGTTGGAACAACAACTGCCGTGGGAGAGGGAGATTTATATTTCTCTTCTAATGCAATGGTTAGAAGAAGAGGAATTGAGACGAAAGCAACAACAGAATAGGGCTAGATAACCTTGTTCTAAGTTTAATAATAGGAGAGATTAGTTATGCCAGATCAAGTAAGTATGGACATGACCAGAAATGAGGTTCAAATAGACCTCGATAAGTTTATGGCAATGTCCGCAGAAGTATCTGACCTAAAAGATCAACTGAGAGAAGCAACTGACCCAGAATTGCAAGACAAAAGAAATCCATGGCAAAAATGGATTCACCTTGCAAAAGCTGTGGATGCATGGAGAATATGGCCTCGTGCATTTTTAAGTGTTTATATCTTCCTCATTTATTTTGTAGTAATGTGGTTTATAGATTTACCCGCACCTACTATGGAACAAAGTGGACTGATATCAATACTAGTTGGAGCAGGAGCTGCTTGGTTTGGATTGTATGTTAATAGTGCATCCAAAGATCATGCGTCTGATGCAAACGGAAAATAAGTAAATAGGAATATCAAATGGCCACGACCAAAGATAACGAGTCTTTAGATCAAAAGAAAGCCGTCAAGGCAGCCTTGGATGAGTCATTATCCCTCAAAGAATTATTAGCAATTAATGAGGATCAAAGAACTGACGCCCAGAAGAGGGAAATTCGTAGACTCAAACAAGATAAAAAGGTTGCAGATACTGCTGAGAAGAAAGCACAAGCTCTTCATGACCTTGTAAAAGATCAAAAAGAGGCAGTTGAAAAACTGAATGACACTACACAAACTTCTTTCAAAGAGATGGGAGTAGATGGTCGAACTGGCGTTGGTAAACAGTTAGAAGCAATTGCACAACAAAACAATTGGTCTAAAGCAAGACTTGATGTTGCAAAAGAAAATGCAAGAGAAGGTATTGATATTGCAAATCAAATAAAAGCTAGAGAAGAGTTTCTACAAACTACCACTAGTGGTGTCATGGATGCATCCCAAGATGCTGAACTCAATGAGATGAAGAGACATCAAACAAGACTCAAGTCTCAACAAAGAATATTACAAGACAATAGAAAAGGTGTAATTGAAGGCATCCGAAACTTTAAAATTAATTTTGCGGGTATGAAAGATAGTTTTAATTCTTTTGTAGATACTCAAAAAGAATCTATTAGTAAAGGTGAGTTATCTGCAAAAGGTCTTGCTGGTTCATTCAAAGATGACTTTACTAGACTTGCAGGGCCACTTGGTGGTATCCTATCTCAAATTCCATTCCTAGGCACTATTGCAAAACTAGGTAAATCTATCTTAATGAGAATAGTTATAAGAGCAAGAGATGCATGGGTTAGATGGCGTTCAGACAAAGCTACTACAAAACTGCAAATGTCTTTGCAAAAGAAAAAAGAGATTTCAGAAAAGAGAGCACAAAGAAGAATGGTTAAAGCTGCAAAACAAGGAGCCCCAACTCCTGCAGCTGCTGGTGGTGGTGGTGATAAGAAAGGTGGTGGTATGATGTTAGGAATGAAAATTCGTGCAGTTGGAACAGCACTAGCAACAGTATTACCATTACTTGGCCCCGCACTTCTTGCATTCGGTGGTTCATTTGCAGCACTTGCCCCACTTGCAGGGCCAATGGTTGTTGGTGCTGGTGGTCTTGCACTTGCAATTGCAGCCTTAGGTGTTGGAGTTGGTGTTACATTAGCTGCAATGGCACTTGGTGTTTTGGCAATGGGAAAAGCACTCCCAGTTCTATCAAAAGGGTTTGAATCATTTAGTGACTTACCAGCAGATGACATAAGATACAACATCTCAGAGATTGGTAAGTCTATGGGATGGTTATTAGGATTAAGTTTAATTGCCCCTCTAGCAAGTCTTGCTGGTGCGGTGTCTGGTGGTATACCTAAACTTGCAACATCATTTAAAGCATTTTCAACTGAGAACATAGATGGTGCAGACATTGGTCAAAACATCACTAATCTTGGAGCAGGGATGGAAGCACTTGGTGCAATATCAACTGGTAGTTTAGGTGCAGCGTTTAAAGGAATGATTGGTGATTTCTTTTCTGGTGATGGGCCTGGGCCACTGGAGAAAATGGCAAATGACCTCAAACACTTTGAAAATCTTGATGGTGATAAATTAATTTCAATAGGGCCTGGAATTACAGCAGTAGCAGAAGGTATTGCAGCAATGAATGCTGGTGAAGGTGGTGCAATGGATAAGATTGGTTCTGGTCTTAAATCTTTCTTAGGTGGTGGTACAGTAGACTCACTTAAAGCAGTTGCAGAATTACCAGACACATTAGCGACTAAAGCAAATGCAATCAAAGCAGTTGCAGATAGTTTTAGTATCTTAGGTACATCATTAAAAGGAATATCATCAGATAACCTTGAAATGCTTGAAGATACAATGGATGCATTAAGTTCTAGACGAGGTGATCTCTTGATTACTCCTTCTGTTCAGATTGCAAGTGTTGAAGGAATGGCAATGCCAGTAAGTATGATAAGTGGTGCAGCTCTTGCAGCGGGTACGATAGGATCAACTACTGGTACAGTAATTGTAAATAATGTTTCAGCTCCAACCACTCAAAATAATATAAACAATACTCAAAATGTTAGAGCTACTGGGACTGCAAGATCAGAACAACTAGTTCAACAAACACATTAAAACAATTGATCTGCTGAACAAGTATCAGCTTCTCTACAAATCATTAGTCTATGTTGAAACTCTAGTGGTTCTACCCACTCAAATTCCAATGGTAACATTATAGGTTCAAGCAAGAAGTCTGTTCCAGCAATCTGTTGACATCCTATAAGAGAAGCCATCATCACACCCATATATAAATAATTTTTCATTTT
>Ga0206681_10001253_pt1 | contig 11879 bp, 10 predicted proteins | sample M150012015metaG_FD_161048 | JGI IMG/M metagenome (GOLD analysis project Ga0206681, IMG submission 161048) | Ammonia-oxidizing marine archaeal communities from Monterey Bay, California, United States - M1 500m 12015 | ecosystem: Environmental > Aquatic > Marine > Intertidal zone | place: USA...
TTGCGATTTTATCTTGTACGGATGAGGCATTGATTAGCATTTTTGCTACGGGGTGCTCAACTTTTGCAGTCTCAAGAACAGTGACTCCATCATTTGTTGTCAAAGTTCGTCCTGAATCATCAATTAACAATTTGTCAAGGCCTCGAGGGCCAAGGGTTGAACGAATAGCCCCAGATAATGCCAGTGCTGCCTGTATGTTTTTGCGAAGAGCATCGCGACCGGTAGTTCTCTCAGTATCGGAGAGGATTGACGCATCGCTCATAGACAAGCCACCAATCACTCATCAATAAGCCAAACGCTTTCAATATCACTAACAAAAGTAAGGTAAATCTCATTCAGATTCAGTCTTCGTCAACTACTTCAAAATCAGCATCGACGACACTATCTTCACCAGCGACGTTGATTTCACCGTCGTCAGAATCGGAATTGCCTTCTTGTTCAGCCATTTCAGCAGCAGCAGCTTCGTATAACTTTGAGGAAACTGCATGCATTGCTTCTTCAACTTCCTTTACTTTGGTCTGAATGGATGCTTCATCAACATCTTCAAGATCTAGAGGCTTACCATCTTCATCTTGAACCATCTTCTCAAGTTCATCCAATAGTGACTTCACAGGGTCGACATCAGCATCATCTAACTTCTCAGCATTTTCTTCCAAAGTTCGACGAGTTTGGTATACTACTTGGTCTGCCATATTGCGCAGTTCAACTTTAGCCTTGCGAGTTTTATCTTCTTCAGCGAATTTTTCAGCTTCTTCAATCTTAGACTGGATTTCATCTTCAGATAGTGAAGTATCGGATTCAATAGTAACGGATTGTTCCTTACCAGTTCCCATATCTTTTGCACTAACATTAACGATTCCATTTGCATCTATGTCAAAAGTAACTTCAATTTGAGGAACGCCACGAGGAGCAGCAGGAATGCCACCGAGGTGGAATTGCCCAAGAGTGATATTGTCCTTTGCGAATTCACGCTCACCTTGTAATACATGTATTTCTACAGCAGGTTGATTATCGGATGCGGTAGAATATATTTCTGAACGGCGAGAAGGAATTGTTGTATTGCGTTCAATCATTGTGGTCATTACACCGCCTAGAGTTTCAATTCCGAGCGTTAGAGGGGTGACATCGAGTAGTAATATGTCAGAAACGCCTTCATCACCTGCAATGATTCCTGCTTGAATAGCAGCACCCATAGCAACAGCCTCATCAGGATTAATTCCCTTGTATGGCTCTTTTCCGGCTTCCTTCTCAACAGCAGTCTGAACTGCAGGTACTCGAGTTGAACCGCCAACAAGAATTACCTTGTCAATATCTCCTTTCTTGACACCAGCATCTTTCATTGCTTGGCGGGTAGGACGCATTGTCTTCTCTATCAACTTAGAGATTAAATCTTCAAACTTTGCACGGGATAAAGAAATGTCCAAATGTTCTGGCTGACCATCCTTCATTGTGATAAATGGCAGATTTATTTGAGTAATCTTTGTTCCAGAAAGTTCAATCTTTGCCTTTTCAGCAGCCTCTTTGAGACGTGATAGTGCTTGAACATCTTTGCCCAAGTCAATTCCAGTTGATTTCTTGAATTCACTGACCAACCAGTCAATAACCAAATCATCAAAGTCATCGCCACCAAGTTTGTTATTTCCAGCGGTTGCCTTAACTTCAATTTGTGGCTGTCCATCAACTTCGTATATCTCAAGTATTGACACATCGAAAGTTCCACCACCAAGATCGTAGACCAGAATAGTTGCTTCATCCCCTTTGTCTACTCCATAGGCTAATGCAGCAGCGGTAGGTTCGTTGATAATCCTTAGAACTTCTAGGCCAGCGATTCTACCTGCATCCTTCGTTGCCTTTCTTTGAGCATCGGTAAAGTATGCTGGGCATGTGATGACCGCTTGCTTTACTTCAGAACCTAAGTATGCTTCAGCATCAGCCTTCAACTTTTGTAAAATAAATGCAGAAACCTCTTGAGGAGTGTACTCCGAATCATCAATCTTTGTTGACCATTCAGTCCCCATATGCCTCTTTACCGAGAGAATTGTACGCTCAGGATTTGTCACTGCTTGGCGTTTTGCGGTAACTCCGATAAGTCGTTCTGAACCGTCTTTTGCAAATGCAACAACCGAGGGAGTCGTTCGTGCACCTTCAGCATTTGGAATGATGACGGGGTCACCATTTTCTATTGTTGCAACACAGCTATTTGTAGTTCCTAAATCTATTCCTATTACTTTACTCATTTTTTCACTTCCTTGTTTTTGTTCAATTATTGTTTATTCTTATATTCAGAAAATTGGTATTCCACCATCATCATCTTCATCATCTTCATCATCATCCGCTAAATCAATACTGATATTTTCGGATAAAGGAGTTTCATCATCATAATCTTCATCTTCCAAATCAACAGCATTTTCAATTGGTTCTGCGGCTGAACCTTGAGGGGTTAATTTCAGAGTAATATCCAAAATTCCATTGTTTAGACTGAAATCAACCACATCTTCACATTGATGAGGAAGGGCAATTCTTGCCAATGGGTGTGACTGGTTATCCTTGAGAACTTCAATTTGCTGTCCACCTTTGACCAGTGATAATTCAACTTGGTCTTGTTCAACATCACCACGTAATGAAAAGTCAATTGTAACACTCATATTCCACCCATCTAAGTAAATATCATCGGTTGGCAGATCGATGATTTTGTCATCTTTCTTTTCAGGAGTAGGGGTAGGAATTTCTACTGCAGCATCAACTTCTACTGCCATGCCCATGTTTTTCAAAATGTCACCAAGATCTTCACCCTTTGCGAACATTTTGGCTAGATTAGATAAATCAAAGTTGAAATTAACTTCACCCTTTGCAATCTTTTCAGCATCGATACCCATTTCTTCAAATTGGCCACGGAATTGTTCCATCAATTTGCGCAGTTGGTCTTTATCGATTGGCATACCCATATTTCGGAACATTTCCGACATCTGCTCAATCAATTTTTCTTCCCAATCTTCGCCATCTGACATCTTCGCCACCACTACTTAACCATCGGTTACATAGTGGCCTACCTGCAACCCTATATGAACTCAACGATTATTTCGATTTTCGTTTACAACAATAATCGCATCAGTGATAGAATACTAATGCCACATTTCAAGGCTAAATTAGCCACTTTACATCATTTCATGGCCAACTACTAGCAATATGATGGTGATAACTAACAAAGCTCTTTGAGTGTGCAGTGCTCTTGCTCTCTTCTTGATTGCTTTAGGTGGCCATTTCCACATTATCAATCCTCCAAGAACTGACATTGCTAGCATTCCAAACCAGCCAGCCCAAGCAGCAGAACTTTCCCAATCTGGCATTTGAGAACCGATTCCATGAACTAATCCAACTATGGTTGCAGCAGTACCGGCCACGATATGGACTCTCAACATCCATTTATTGAATCTCAATAATTTCTTTTTTGCAGCCTTGACGTCAGTAATCCCCCAACTCTCTGCATTATTTTTTATTCCAGATTTTTGCAACCAGATGTGCAATGGCTTCCAGGCGATTAGAACGATGGTTGCTATCAATAATGATTTAGCGATATCACCTAAATCTTCGCTGAATTCTTCAAAACCATCTTCCTCATCTTCATCATCCTCTTCATCATCATCATAGGCGCTTGCTATGGGTGCTAATAATATGAATAACGCGAATAGAATCAATAGCAATTTGGACAATTGAATCATATTATTTTGCCCCTGCTGATAGTATTGATCACTTTGAGCCCAACAACGTAAAGAAGTTCTTGAACACTAGAATTTCACTGTGTAATTAAGTGGTAAAGAGTTCTAACATGAACTCCAGATGCTCCATGTCCAACCATATCATTTGTTTTTGCACCCCAGAAGGTACCTGCAATATCCATATGAGCCCAAGGAATTTGTTCAGCGTCTTCTCCTTCTCCACGCTTAGGTACGAATTGTTTCAAGAAAGCGGCAGCAGTATTTGCTCCACCCCAACGACCAGCACCGAGGTTCCGAGTATCTGCAATCTTTGAATCGGTAATCTCCTTTTCGAATGCTGGTAATAGAGGCATTGGCCAAGCAAGTTCATCAACAGCATTTCCAGCCTCATGGATACTCGTTCGGAAATCATCATCATTTGACCATAATCCAGTTGCTTCATGGCCAAGAGCCACAACACAGGCTCCGGTTAGAGTTGCGAAATCAATGATATATTCAGGATCGTAATCTCCAGCCTTCCATAATCCATCAGCAAGAACCAAACGTCCTTCAGCATCGGTATTCAACACTTCAATAGTCTTTCCAGAAAGTGTCTTGATAACATCACCCGGTCGTTGAGCATTGGAAGAAGGCATATTTTCTGCCATACATGTGATTCCAATGACTTTGCCGGAATGACCTGTTGAAGCAAGCGCTTCCATCATTCCGAATACAGTAGCGGAACCACCCATGTCGTACTTCATTTCATCCATATTCTGTCCTGGCTTCAATGAGATTCCACCGGTATCGAATGTAATTCCTTTTCCAACGATAACAGGACAGCGTCCTTCAAGGTGCTCATTCAGTTTGAAAATAACCATGCAGGGTTTTCTAGCACTGCCTTTTCCAACAGCGATTAATCCACCCATACCATGCTCAATAGCCTCTTCGTAAGTTATTACACCAACACTGACATCGTCATATTGCTTAGCCCAATCCATCGCTTTCTTAGCATATGCCATTGGGTACATATCATTTGGAGGGGCATTTCCTAAGTCACGGGAAAGGTGAACACCTGAGGCAACCCCAGTAGCGATTCTAATTGCTTCATTCAACTCATCTTCAATATCCTCATCACAAATAATTCTAGTATCAATGTCGTCTTCTTTATCATCTTCATCAATTGTTTTGTAATGGTCATATGAGTAATCCCGTAACAATAGCCCTTCAGCAAACGCCGCCGCCAAAGCACAAGTGGTTGAATCAAGTTTGACAGTCAAATCAGTGCCATGTTTTTTACCTCTAACCTTGACTACAGTAGCACCTGCTTTTCTGTATGTATTTGCATCAGCATCTTCTTTCTTACCAAGGCCAACAAGCATTGCCTTTCCACCTTCGCTTCCAAGAAGCGTAAGAGTAGATTTTGCCTTTCCTTTGAAATCATTATCGGATAATACGGTGTTGATTTGGCTTCTCAATTGAGCAGGAATTCCCCCGCTTGAATCATCTAACTTTTCTGTGCCTTGAAAAAGTGGCAGAATTAGAGTACCATTGATATTGTTTCCTGAACTTACTGTGATTTGCATGCTTTCACCGTTTACGCCTACAGGCTACAGCATTTCAACCTAATTACGACACAACAGTCACTTTGATAATGGGGAGCGCCATGAACGAGGCATGCACATCGCAAGCAAAGTCATCCTCCTCATCGGAGTTATCATGTTCATCGGCAGTATTGTTAGTATGGGTTTAGGTATCGGCGACATCATGGATTTGGGTGAAGACCGCACTTATCTCGAAGAACAATCAAGTGGAACTTTTACGGTCAATGAAAATGAGTCTTGGGATATTGAAGTCTACATTATTCATCCAGTGGATTGCGAATCAGTTGACCTTACAATTGTTGATAGTATGGGGAATAATGCAATCGAATACGAATACGGATGTTACAATGATGATATGATGAACTATACTGAGGGTGATAGGGAATCATTTGCTTCTATCAGTCACAAAATATCAGGTATGGAATACACTCTAAGTAGTAATGTCGATGTTGATATTGCTGGATATTATTGTGACGAAGCGTGCGAGGAAGAAGCCATTAGCAGCGGTATTGCGATAGCGGGCGGTTTTGGAGGCATTTGTTGTTCGGTATTAATACTGATTATTGGCATCATTATGGCCTTTACTTTAGATGACTCAAAAACACACACAGTAATGCAAGTTGGTCAGATGCCCGTTGGGCAAGCGACGTACCAAGCACCTATTACGGGACAAGTCATTCAACCAGCTGCAGTTCCGATCACGCCAATTACTCCACCGCTCACACAACAACCTCCAGTTGAACAAGCCCCTCAACCAGCTGCAGTTCCGGTCACGCCAATTACTCCACCACTCACGCAACAACCTCCAGTTGAACAACAACCAGCACAGACTCCTTTTTGGGACGAAAATCCTCCACAGTGATTTCAAACAAGTATAGTTGTGATGAATGAGGCTTTGGTTATTACAAGCCGTTATTCAGAAATCTCAATTTCGCTTAATTCTGGCTTGAGAATTGCTACTACGGAGAGTGCCATTATCAGGGATAATGGATTGAATAATCCATATCCAAGCAAGAAACCATCATCTTCAACTTTGATGACTGAGACAAGTGATTCATCTACTGTTTCATTTACCCAACGACTAACTTCAACAACCCTAACTTGATAATATAAATTCCAATATCCACCTTCATCCATTGTTAAATTTGTAGAGTCCAATAATACATGACTAGAATTACTAGCATTGACCGAGAAAAGGGAACTATTCCAGCCAACTTCTCCCGCTGAATCAATCCACTGCAAAGTGGCGTTAGCAGTACTTGCATGGGCCACATTGTTGACATCAAGGGTTATTTCATCACCACTAATCTCAACACTTTCAACTTCTAAATGTGCTCTCCAAAACCAGGCATCGCGAATAAGATATCTCATTACTTCTAATTCCAATCCAAGGCGATCTGATAATCTCTCAGTAGTTCCAGGAAGGAATTGCTCATCATCGGTTTCAAATGTAAATGTAGGATAACCCATTACTCCATAGCCATAATCTCGTGAAGTTCCATGAGTTGGATAAATGCCAGCATTTGCATTTCTAATCGGTAAATCAGGTGAAATATTTGCATGAATTTCATCTGCCATATGAGTGTATAATTCCCAATCTGCCGGCATGTCACCTGTCCATCCCCATGGGTATGCCAATATCCAAACTCCAGTATGCATAGTTACATACAAATCAGCATCGACCATATATTCTGCCATATAGTCAGCATTATTGCGGGTCTCACTTTCAGAGAATGGACCACCTCTACCACTACGTGTTTCCTCTTCAGTCCACATATGGTCATAGTTACGATTCAAATCAATAGCATTGTTATTCCATCTATTATCAGCATCATTACCATCAGCATTTAGCATTATCATTACATGAATTTCAGTAGTTTCCAGTACTGCTAATGCTTCTTCATTTCCAGATGCGGATTCTTCAATATAATATTCAGCCACTAAGAATGCCAACTCAGTTCCTAAGTGTTCATTTCCATGGTGGCCACCATCGATGTAAATTTTGGTTTTTGCACTACCATTTGGGGCGGTATCATTGGCCCAATTACTGATTTGGACAACCCACTGTTCTCTTCCTAATTCGGTTTGTCCTGCAGTTACTAATTTTACAGTATCTGGATAATCAGCCTCCCATTGATTGACTTGTTGAGTTAATGAAAGATAGGAGTGATACCAATATTCTTCAATAATATCGGGCTGTGCAGTAGCATTTCCCAGTGCCGGAGAAAAACTGGTCAGCAATAATAACGCTACCAATGCTATGCCACGCATAAAAACCCCTCAATTCTCCACCCTAATTGGAATTGTGGTATATTGAATTACCATTTTGCATTGAATGCATTTGGATTTTTGACCCGTTCTGCTTCCTTTGTCCATATCGCAGCACCGTTGCCGCCATAGACGTCAGCGAAAGGATCAATCTCTTCAGGTTCAAGATTGCGTTGCATATAAGCTTCTACACGCTCGCGCAGATCTGGCTTAAATTTCCAATAGTGAATTCTCCATTCTCGTCCATCCCAAAGAGTTGTTTCTTCTGACTCGGTAGTCAGTAAGTCATAATCTTGGAACATGTAAAACAAGTTTCGGTCAGTAGGTTCTAGTGCGTTGTCAATAATCCTGTTATAGAAGCCAAAGAACCCTAAGGCGTGTTCGGCCATTCCTTGTGCAACTTCCGAATCCATTTCGATATCGATATGTTGTTGAATGGCTTTCGTTAATTCTCCCATTGTCATTCCCATTTTGATTCCTCCGCGTTAGGTTTGACTCGGCAATGCCGATAATCTCCCCCGACTACCATTATGTATTGTCTTCCGACACATATTAACTTCTCGCCGTTTTTTGATGAAAACAGCAATAATTCGTGTTTTTTTCAAAAAGTATTTGCATTATTGCAATAGTGCGGGGAGATATTTTTTCCGTTTTTCTTTTAAGGAAAGTTAGTTTGAATGAGTTCGGTGGGCTTATGTTTGTTGATGGTAACTTCCTAGGTTTGCCCGAAAACGGCGATATTGTAGATGTCGTAATATTGCAAATTCCATATGAATTGACGACATCTTACGGGCAAGGAACTTCACAAGGTCCAGCAGCTTGTATTTCTGCAAGTGGACAAGTGGAATTATTTGACCCACTTCTTGGAAGCGATTTGCCAAATGGTAATGCAATTCATACTAATGAGCCATGGAATGGCGAAGGTAATTCATTATTGCAGCAATTAGATGGGATTTCAAATTACCTCCAACCGTGGTATGCAGGAGATTGTTTTCCAATCTCACTGGGCGGCGAGCATGGAATCTTGCCGCCACTGGTTAATGCAGCCAAAAACCACCCACTTATTTGCAACGATTTGTCAAAATTAACCATCGTTCAAATCGATGCCCATGCAGACCTTCGTAGCCAATTGGATGACGAGGCCTATTCACATGCTTGTGCAGCATCACGTAGTCTTGATTTGGGTGTAGGGAAACTATTGCAAGTTGGAATTAGAGCATTTAGTCAGGAAGAGTATCAAACCATTGCCAGTGATGATAGAATTACAACTTTCTTTGCTAGCGATACACAAAATCACTCAACTGGTAGAGAGGTCTGGCAACAGTGGTTAGAGACGTTGTCAAAGATAGAAGGACCTGTTCATCTAAGTATAGACATCGATGGCTTAGATGGTTCTCTTGTGCCTGCAACCGGAACTCCAGTACCTGGGGGGCTATCATATTGGCAAGTCGTTGAAACAATTGAATCCTTGTTCAATGCGAAAAAAGCAACGGTAATCTCTGCAGATGTCAATGAAATCGTAGCACAAACCGATTCACCATTAACACAATTTACTGCAGCGATGTTAGCAACAAAAATTGTTGTAAATCATTTCAATGCTAAAGATTTAGGAAGATGGAACTCTGTCGGTCAGCAGATGGGTAAAAACAGAATAATTGGCGATTCAACATTTTTCCAACAGGAGGGTGGCCAATGAATTATATCAAGTCACACGGAAGTCATATTTTTCTTGATTATACTGGGTATTCACCAATTGGTGATGATGATGGTAATTGGATGTTACAAATCATGCGAGAAGCCGTAATAAATAGCGAAGCCAAGGAAGTACACTCACATGTTGAACAATTTGATGGTATTACATCACCGCCTGGTTTTGCAGCAGTAGTATTGTTAGATGAATCGCATGTAACTGCGCATTGCTATTCACAAAAAGGTTGGCTTGCAATCGATTGTTTTACCTGTGGGCAATGTGACCCAAACACAATCGTAGACCAAATCCAGCAAGCGCTTAACCGAGCAATTCCAAATCTTAAACTAGTCAAAAAATCTAGACAGAACAGATTTCTTCATGAACAAGAAAGCAAGGAGTCATGAGAATGTCTGTAAGAAAGTTTGTCAATGAGCACTACCGGCATTTCAATGCCGGCTCTTTAGCATCTGCAAGCCAATCATTGCTTCGCTTCCTAGATTCAGGTGGTAAGATATTTTTGACCTTGGCAGGAGCGATGTCAACGGCAGAATTAGGGCGCAGTATCGCACCGATGATCAGAGCAGGTCACATCGCAGCAATTTCATGTACAGGTGCAAATTTAGAAGAGGACTTATTCAATCTAGTTGCTCATGACCATTATCAAAAAATAGACGATTGGCGTTCATTATCTGCACAAGATGAGGCTGAATTACTTGCCAATAACATGAATAGAGTCACTGACACTTGTATTCCTGAAGACAAAGCATTTCGTAAAATCGAATCATTTTTGATGGACCGGTGGAAGAAAAGTAGTGACCTTGACCAATCAAAATTACCACACCAATTCTTCTATGATATTTTGTTAGAAGATGAATTGGAGTATCAAGCAAAGCCTGAGAATTCATGGTTATTGGCAGCAGCACAGGCAAATCTACCCTTGGTCGTACCAGGTTGGGAAGATTCAACACTCGGCAATATATTTGCTGCAAGAGTAATGCAGGGAAAAATAAAGCAGCAAACAATCATTGGTGGAATTGGATATATGACTGGGTTAGCAGAATGGTATTGTGAATGTAATCATCCATTGGCTTTCTTGCAATTAGGTGGTGGAATCGCAGGAGATTTCCCAATATGCGTAGTGCCAATGCTTAACCAAGACTTGGAAAGAGATACGCCTTTATGGTCTTGGTTTTGTCAAATATCAGAATCAACTCCTTCTTTTGGTGGATATTCTGGAGCGCCTCCTAATGAAAAAATAACTTGGGGTAAGTTATCAGTTGACACTGAAAAATTCGTAATAGAAAGTGATGCTACTATTGTTGCTCCGCTAATGTTCTGCTATATTTTGGATATTTGAAAGAACAATAATAAAAATTATTATTCAACACAAATCATCAAAGGCTTTGAATGGGAGTGTGAGAATCCTATGTTCATGTCTGAGAACAAGAGCATCACTTCTATTGTTCTGGTTGGACTACTTTTGTTCACCCCGCTTTCTGTTTATGCAGATGGTACAGACCCATTGAATGTTGATATTACAACTGCTTGGACAAGTCAAAGCGGCACGGATAATGACCACGCATATCTACTGACATTCTCGAGCAATTCAACATTTGATATTAGCACTGAAATAACTCATATCCAAAATGGAACTGAATTGAATGTTAGTGTTTTCACAACATGGGGATATGAGAATGGAGTTAGAACTGCTCATTTGCTATTAAATTCAACTTTGCAATGGGCTGACCAAGTAACAGTAGATGTCACAGTGAATTCAATTGATTCAGTTGTAACTACCAGCAATAATTTTTTCACTAGAAGCATCGAAGTTGGAACTTGGAATCAACCGATGGCTGACCATGAAATTACACTTACAACCTCTTGGGACTTATTACAAAATTACACTACTGTTGATGGTGATCAATATTTCAGATTAAACTTTGATGGACATGGATGGCAACAGAGAATAGGTGATGTACTAAATTCATGGGAATTGGGTGATGGTGTAATGGTAACCGAAGAGAATACTGAGGGTGTATCAACAAATATGTCATTTGTATTAGATTCAATTTGGAAAAATGAAACCATTACAGCCGGATTGTTAACCTCTCAAGTTATTGATGCCAGAGGTTGGGGATATCTCGTAATCACATCAGAAGAGGATGAAGCGGTAACACAAATCATTGCTAATGTCAGTGATGCTTGGATAAACCACAGTATGATAGATGGACTTAATTCTGAAAGGATTCGCTTAGAGGCTGGAGGTCTAATGACGATTGATTCCACCAATGAATCTTCAACCACAATCGATATTGATGCAGAACTCAGTGTGTTTTTGTTTGAAACATGGGACGAAAATGGTGTAAGGAAACTAAGTCATAATCAAATTGAGGCATTAGGTGATTTCATTATTATTGATGATGGCTTTAGAATGGACATATCACTCGATGGAATGGAAATACTTGAACGATGGGAAGATGGGGTTCGTACCCAGCATAGAGAGAATATACGCGGGCATGGAACCTTTGGGGCGGAAGACCAAGATGATAATGCTACAATGGTCATCAATGGAACGATTTTCAATCTGGAGACAGATGTTGTCAATGGGCAAACTGTAACCGA
>Ga0206681_10001257_pt1 | contig 11854 bp, 9 predicted proteins | sample M150012015metaG_FD_161048 | JGI IMG/M metagenome (GOLD analysis project Ga0206681, IMG submission 161048) | Ammonia-oxidizing marine archaeal communities from Monterey Bay, California, United States - M1 500m 12015 | ecosystem: Environmental > Aquatic > Marine > Intertidal zone | place: USA...
GAACAGTTCCGTTTATTGCTAAGGCTTATGATGAACCTTACGTGAACTATGCAACTAAAATCATGTTAGGTGAAAAGAAAGTCACAGACTTCGATTTCAAACCTAGGAAGAAAGGGTATGCAATAAAAATACCTGTGTTTTCGTTCGATAAATTTCCAAATGTTAACAAGGAACTAGGGCCAGAAATGAAATCTACAGGTGAAGCAATTCAGTTTATCGATGATTTAAGAGATCCATTCTTCACAAAGATCTATGCTGAAAGAAACTTATACTTAAGTCGTTAATGGGTTTGTTAAAAACCATATTAGGAATCGTTTTATTTTACTACGCGTTTAAATTTATTGCCCGTATTTTCTTTCCATATCTGCTGAAAATTTTTGTTAGTAAGGCTCAACAGAATATGCGAGATAAATTCAGCCAGCAACAAAGTGGGCAGCAACAGGAAGAAGGGGAGGTCCGGATTAAAAGCAAGCAACAATCGAAAATACATCAGGTAGAGGCTGAAGATGTTGATTTTGAAGATGTTGAATAAAACTCATTTATGAAGAATTTTGATTTTAAAAAATTGTTGCCACACATTATTGTTGTGGCTTCTTTTTTGGCGATAACGCTAGTTTATTTCTCTCCAGTTTTAAAAGGTTATAAGCTAATTCAAGGGGATATTAAGAATTATAAAGGAATGTCCAAAGAGATTGCCGATTATCGTGAAAAAACTGGTGATGAGGCGCTTTGGACGAATTCAATGTTTGGTGGAATGCCGGCTTATCTTGTGTCTTTTAGAAAGAAAGGTAATTTGATGAACGATGTGGATAAGGCCATGTCGATATGGATGGACCCTCCAGTGAAACAACTCTTTCTATACTTAATTGGGTTTTATATTTTATTACTTGTTTTAAAAATTGATCCACTGCCAAGTGCGATAGGGGCGTTTGCATTTGCCTTCTCTTCTTATTTCTTTATCATTCTGGAAGCCGGACATAATACTAAAGGAATAGCAATTGCATATATGGCACCTATTTTGGCTGGATTTATATTGGCTTATCGAGGTAAATACCTTTTAGGAGCTGCAATAACTGCCTTGTTTTTCTCTCTAGAGCTAAAAGCAAATCACTTGCAAATCACCTATTATTTAGCAATGATTCTTGGGATTTATGGGGCGTTTAAATTGTACGAAGCAATAAAGGAGAAACAACTTCCTGGTTTTACGAAGTCAACAGTTTATTTATTGGTAGCTATCATTTTAGCAATTGGACCAAACATTTCAGGACTTTGGGCAGTTTACGAATATGGTAAATACAGTACGCGGGGTAAATCTGAGCTAACAATACTTAATAATAAGAACCAAACATCTGGTTTAGATAAAGACTACGCTACGGCTTGGAGCTATGGTGTTGGAGAGACTTTTACATTACTTGTCCCAGATTTCAAGGGGGGAGGCTCTGCCGCAATTATTGGAGAAGAGGAATTAGTTAATCAGCTTTCCGCTTCAAGTAAACAATTAGCTTCACAAGCCTATCAGGAAAGAATGGGATATTCTTCTGTGTATCATGGTGACCAACCTTTTACATCTGGTCCTGTATATGTAGGTGCAATTGTTTGCTTCCTTTTTATCTTAGGGTTGTTCTTTGTAAATGGACCACTAAAGTGGGCCATGTTGTTAGCTACAATTCTGTCAATCATGCTGGCTTGGGGCAAGAACTTTATGTGGTTAACAGATTTCTTTTTAGATTTCGTTCCGGGTTACAACAAATTTAGAGCGGTATCCATGATACTGGTAATCGCTGAATTAGCTATGCCTGTCCTTGCGTTTGTTGCGTTGGATAAGGTTTTAAAATCTTCGGAAGAGATTAAAAATAATATAAATAAGCTGTACATCGCACTTGGTGTTGCAGGCGGTGTGGCACTATTAATAGCTGTTGCACCCAGTATGTTTACTGATTTTACGGATGCTAGTGGAGATGTTAGATTGTTTCAAAGCCTAGAACAGGCTAAAAAACTTCCAATGGCACAAATAAATAGATATTTTGGAGAAGTTGAGGATATCCGAAAAGGAATTACCACTGCAGATGCTTGGCGTAGCTTCCTGTTAATTTTTGTTGCTGGCGGGTTAATGTGGATGTTTGTTCAAGGGAAACTGAAGCAAAACATATTGTTAGGCAGTTTGGCGCTACTTGTCTTTTTTGATATGTGGACCGTTAATAAGCGGTACTTAAATAATGATAAGGATAAAGGGCAGTATATTCAATGGGAATCTAAGATAGCTAACGCTCAACCATATCAAATGACTCCGGCTGATAAGCAAATACTAAGCGACCCTGATCCACATTACAGAGTTTGGAACACAACTTCACGTCTCGACCAAGATGGTAGAACTCCTTATTTTCATAAGTCGATAGGTGGATACCACGGAGCTAAAATGAAGCGTTTTCAAGAGTTGGTTGATATGCATTTGAATAAGCAAAACATGAAAGCGTTCGATATGCTGAATACGAAGTATATGATTGTTCAGAATCAACAGGGTGGGCTGCAAGCTCAGCAAAATCCTGATGTTTTAGGTAATGCTTGGTTTGTAAATGATGTAATTACTGTAGCGAATGCAGACGAAGAAATCACTAAACTAGGTGAAATCGATCCAGCAACACAATGTGTTGTTGACGCTAGGTTTAGTGATCAAATTGCAGGTGTTTCAGCAGGTGTTTCTGGAACAATTAAGTTGGATAGTTATGATCCAAAACATTTGGTTTATTCTTCAAGTGCGGAAAAAGATGGTATTGCTATCTTTTCTGAGATGTATTATGCTGATGGATGGAATGCTTATGTTGATGGTCAGTTAGTCCCACATTTTAGAGCAAATTATGTGTTGCGTGGATTGAAAATACCAGCTGGAGAGCATCAAGTAGAATTTAAGTTCGAGCCAGCAGTTTATTCGATAGGTGAGAAGTTGTCTTTGGCTTTTTCTGTATTATTATTGGCAGGTGTAGGTTTTGCGGGATATAGAGAATTGAATGATAATTCTGCACCTGCATAACGCTTAATGAAAAAAGTACTCATCTTTACTTACCATTGGCCTCCGGGTTCTGGCCCTGGTGTACAGCGCTTTTTAAAGTTCTGTAAGTACCTACCTAAGTTTGGGTGGGAGCCTATTGTCGTAACAGTAAAAGACGGGAGTTATCCGTCAATTGACGAGTCGCTGATTGACGATATTCCGGAAGGTTTAGAAGTTCATAAAACAAAAACGTTTGAACCATTTACAATTTATAATGCGCTTAGAGGAAAGAAGGGGAAATCTGTGTCGGTTGGGTTAATTGGAATTAAAGATTCGAAATCTCCGATTCAGAAGTTATCTATGCATGTTAGAGCGAACTATTTCATTCCTGATGCAAGAAAAGGGTGGAAGACTTATGCGCTTAAAGCGGCTGAAAAGGTGATAAATCAGAACGATATCGATTTAATTATAAGTACCGGACCACCTCATTCTACTCATCTTATAGGGATGGAGCTGCAAGAAAAACATAACATACCTTGGGTTGCTGATATGCGAGATCCGTGGACTGAAATTCATTACAACAAAGATCTTCCTAGAAGTGAAAAGACAAAAGAGAAAGATTTAGCTCTTGAGCGTAAGGTACTAACTGCTGCTAGCCATGTAATAACCGTAAGTGATGGGTTAAAAGAGCAGCTAGAGAAATACAATGAAGCTACATCTGTAGTTTATAATGGTTTTGACGAGGATGATTACAAGCCATTAGAGTCATTTAAAACAGAAAAGTTTACATTGGCTTACATTGGTAATCTCAAACCAAACCAGCATATTAAAACACTATGGAGGGTATTGTTAGAGCTATGTAATGAGAATGAACAGTTCAAACAACACTTTAAGCTAGAGTTAACGGGTAACGTACATGAGGTAATTGTAAACGAAATAAAGTCTTTGGGTTTAGAGAATAATCTGAACGCTTATCCTTTTGTAGAGCATAAAGAGTCAGTCAAGCGAATGCAGAAAAGCTGTATGTTATTGTTTATCGTACCCCAAACCGAAAAGAATAACCTGATTTTAACCGGGAAGCTTTTTGAATACCTTGCTTCTGGAACACCATTGCTGTCAATAGGCCCCGTAGCTGGTAACGCTGCTAAGATTATAGCAGGTTGTAGTCGAGGAACTTTACTTGATTATAATAACGAAATTGGTATTAAGGAATCGTTATTGAAAGCCTTTGATTCGTGGATGTCATCTAGTCAGGAATGTCCTCAATTGATTGTTAATTCCGAAATTGAACAGTATAGCCGACAGCTGCAAACAAAAAAGTTAGTTTCATTTTTTGATAAAATCGTAGAATAATGAAGCAAGTAGATATATCAAAGTTTAAGCAAGATAGCTCGTTCTACGGCAGCTTGAATCTCGTACTTACTGTTAAAAGCTTTGACTTACAAGCGATACGGAAGCGCTATATCAAGTCTCGGGGTGATAAAACAGGTAAAACAGGAAGTGTCGAGCGAAGACCGGTGAGTTTAGGTGGTATTGTTTCAATGTCGATTGATAGCGGTAAAATACGAGACGAGAAAGTATTGGCGAAACTAAAAGAGCCTAGAGGTCTTGCTTTATCTAAAAATCACGTTGGAATTTCATCAGAGAATGAAGCGTACGTTATCGCTGAAAATGGAGAGGTACGGCTAATTAACGACCCTTGGTTCAGTTATATTCATACGCTAGATTTTTCGAAAGACGGCAGTAAGATTCTAATTTCCTCTTCTGGGTTTGATGTCATCATGGAGTTTGATGTGGAAACATTGGAGAAAACGTACGAATGGTGGGCTTGGGAAAATGGATTTAATCAAGGGTATAGCACTGCGTTAGCTAAAAATGTAACGATTTCAAGGGATGAATCAAATCGGGGGAAAGATGGATTTCATATTGTTTCGAATCCAGAACAGGATGCTTTACCAACAGCAATGCGGGCGGCATTTATTAACTCTGTTGTCTATGACACAAAAAATGACGGGAAGTTTTTGGCTACGTTTTTTCACGAGGGGAAAGTAATGGAGATTGATAGAGCAACCGGTCTTGCTACTTCCGTTGTGGTTGGATTAAAGAATCCACACGGTGGTGATCGATTCGATAATAGCTACACAGGAACTAGTACTGGTACAGGGTTTGTTGCCGTGATAGGTAAGGATGAGATTACTCATTATGATTTTAGCAACCTTGAAGGTAAACCGAATTTTTTAGAAGGGATGGAGTGGTTACAAAACTCTAAGAATATCGATGGTAACATTATCACTATCGATTCAAATAGAAACCAGTTTGTGATATTCAACCCAGAATTAGAGTTGATTGATGCCATTGCGTATAACGACAACTGGGCTGTGCAAGATATGATTATGGGTTCGCTTACAGCTCAGCAAGAAAAGCAAATAATTGTACTAGATAATCCAACGAATTAGCTCGAAAGCTTCAGCATACTCTGTATTAATTTGAGTACCTCTCAGTCTTGCTAACCCTTTAATGAAATCGAAATCTTTATAGCTTCTTCCGCTTTGCGATTCGTATACATTAATTGCATCCCACTTCGCTTTTAGGTTTGCTTCATCAATATTCACATGAAAGTTGGTAGTAATGTTTAGGTTGTTCCATGGCATTTCGTAGCCCAATATGGAGGTATATTTAAATGCTCTAACTCCTTCTTTATGAATTGTTTCGTGGTCTTGATGTATATCAGAAGATGAAGGAAGTAAAACTAAGTCAGGTTGAATAGAATTCCTCAGTTTTATTAAGGCTTCTAAAATTTCTTGACGGTGAAAGGACAGCTCTCTTACAGGGAAATCGAAAGTGGTAATGTTCTCTTTTGGAATGCCGATTTGTTTACAAGCATCATTCAATTCGCGGTACAAAACATCTTTATCGAAACCATCGGGTACCGATATGGTACAAGGCGAAAAAGCTACATAATGAACTTTCGTTCCTTGGTTAATTAATTTGTTAAGTGTTGCACCACAGCCAAATTCACCATCGTCAGGGTGGGGTGCAAATACTATTGCGGTGTCAATTTTTCTTGTAAAACTCATAGGGTCAAATGTATTGAAATTATGAATGAGAGCGGGAAATTTTTATCTAAAGCTTAATTGGCGCCTGTGAACGTTTTTAAAATTTCGTTTTGGTCAACAGGGTTGATCCCTTCTTGCTTGAAGTAAGCTAACATCGTTTTGTAAATCGTTAGATATCCTTCAAATTTATAAGAGGTAAAGAACTTGTTATGCCATAAAACTGAAAGCAGCTTGCCGTTTTTATTCTCATCTAAAAAGTCAATCATCAAATTGGCAATATCTTTTCGTGGAGTTTTTAGATACGTGTGAAACGTTGTATCCATTATAGCTAAAGGCACTTCTAAGACTTTATTTGTTTTTTTGGTCGCTAAATCGAACGGGTGGAATGGAACCCCATAAGAATTTCGAAAGCCATAATGCTCAGCAAAACCTAAAGAAAAGTCGAGGTCAATGTTGGCATTGTCAAGCTCATTGTAATGCTCTTCAACGTTAAGTCGCAGGTAATGATTTCGATTTGCGATAGGAGTGAAGGACAGTTTTTGCGCTTCTTCTTTATAGTTTTCTTTAGAGATGCTTTTGTGCAAACCATTGTAATACCCTCTACTTTCAACTTGCTTAACTTGAGCCTGAACATAGGAATCATCAAAGTTATAATCAGCGTTTTTCAACCCTTTTTTGAGGAAGGTATTTCCTTTGTTTACCAACCAAAAGAATGTGGACTTAATGCCGTGTTCATCATTAATGTCCATGATTTTGTCCAGGTTTATCCAGCCTGGGTTTCTTAGAGCTTCTGCAGTTATAAGTTTAAGAATTACATCAAATCTTCCATTTCTTAAAGCCCAAAATCCATCCTGCAGAAAAGAAGCATGGAATGTGTCGTTGTCATGTGAAATGAAAAACTTCGATTTTTCTTCGCTGTAGGCGATTTCTTTAAGCGCAGGCACGCTATCCTTCACTTTTGAGAAATAACCAGATACAAGGTCTTCTTTTACGCAATTGAAATGATTCTGTAGACTGTGTTGGTATTCAAATCGACCAATAGAGTCAATATCTGTTGACTTCAACTCTTGCACGCAATTTACCAAATAGAATGCAGAGCTAAGGTAATCAGGTTGTCCGTTCTCTAGAGTAACAACAGGAGAGTCGGTGAAATGAGATTTCCAATTGTAATCTTTGTTATGCAGTTTATTGTAAAAGTCTTCCGAGAGCTGAATGTCCGAATCTGGACCAAAACCAATCGTTAAATCATAACTTTCGTTTGCACAGGAATAGGCTATGTCAAAGTGTTTGCAGAATAGCCCCCAAGTATATTTAACTAGAGGTTCGCTATCAGATGAGGTATCAACTTTAACAGTAATCATCGGCTATAGGCTTTGCCAAACGGTAAGAATAATGGCTCCCAAAATAGTTCCAAAGCCAATAATACCGAGTCCAGCAATGAGAAGACAGCCAAATCCCATTCCGAAAGCATCTATTAACCCTTTTATTTTGTCCGACATATCTATTCTGAATACAAAAGTGGTAAAACAAATTTTAACACTTTGGAATTGTACTTTTTTACAAGAAAATAAGGAGTTTGAACCGCACCAAAACCTCTAAAGAAGCTTTCGACAGATTCTATCATGCTGCCTTTAAAATCGAATATTAAATTTCGATTGGCCGCGTCTTGAATCGCTTTCCACATTAGTAAAGAGTGGGCGCCACTGGTTCTGAAATCTGGGTCGCTACCCCCAGCCAAGTAATAGCTGGTAGTTTTGTCCCACACTATGTAGATCGATCCGTGAACATTTCCATTTTGGTCTTTGGCGAGATAGATAGATCTGCAATTCTGTTTTGTGCAGGCTTCATCCATCTTTTTAAATAAATCTATAGAATAGGGATTTTCAATTTTTTGTCTAGCAAACGTTTTTTGATTGATGGAATAGAATATATCCACATCTTCAATAGTAGAAATCGTTAACTGTTTTTCAGCTTTCTTAATTTCTCGTCTGATATTTTCTTTAAACTCTGAATGTACCTTTTTTAAGTCTGATAAATCAGGAATTAGATAGGTGTATCTAGTTGTTTCTGTAAATCCTTTCCATTTGAATGACAGCCAGTTAGTTAATTTACCTGAAAGTGTTAGTTCAGTGTAATCTGTGTTGGGTAGTTGGTCGATTATTTCGGTAATATTCTTCTTCTCAAACCCAATTTTTGATGCATACTTTTGCCCATCGGGGTAATTCAAAATTAGCTCAGTGTACTGCGTAAGTTGAGGCGGGAGTATAACGGAGTATATTCCCTTTTTCTTGAGATGATAAGGAAGCGCAGCAATAATACTTCCTCCATTTTTAACAAGAGTAACATCCCATTGGTTTTCGCATACCGCATCCCACCACCAAGGTTGATTGAATATCGGTACAGGGTTATCTTCGCAGTACTTTTGGTATAATGCTTTGTTAGTAACCAACTTATATTAAACGCTCTTTAGCAACTGCCTTTGTCTGCTCAATGCGGTCTTCAACCATCGCCTGACGCTTGTTTAGCTTTTCATCCTCAGCGTCTTTCACTGTACTCAAAACGTATCCAACAGGATTGTATTTCAGGTGATTTATACCTTCAGAATAAACTTGTAGCTTTCCAGAAATGGCAGTTCTAACCAGTCCATTAAATCGTTTGAAACGTGAGACAACTTCCTCCGAATTGAGAATATCGTTTCCGTTCTTGTACGCTACCATTGGTTGCGAAATGATAGTATGGTGACGAATCATTGAAGTTACCATTCTGATATTCAGATTTTCATCACTACCTAAATCTTCCACAATAAGTGGAGCTGTCATGATATCGCTTAAGATGTAATCACCTCTTCTGAGGTATCTTGTTCGCTCCATAAAACGTTGGTACGAACTCTGAATCCCCGTTCTATCCAAAGGACTATAAGCAACCGGAATTACCGCATCTGTATTAATAAGCGCTTTATGCATCAATTCCAACTCATCAGTTTTGCTTTTAATGATACATCGGTACACTTCATCCAAATCAACATTTGTTGGGCAGATGTCGCAAGCAATACACCTAAATATGTTTTTGTCTGATATTTCGATAATTGTTGCGTCAAGATTTTCGATTCCGCTGTCTAGTATCAATTGCTTGATATAGTTTTTCGCTACATCATTCTGGTCTTGTAACAGCCAAAATGTGACTTTATGGTTACCTTGAAGTTCTTTTTTCTTCGCAACCTCCATGAGGTTAGCAACCCTCGCAATTCTACGTCCGGTACCCATGGCTGTTTTTAAACCATATTCATCTTTTTGCATGGTGCCAACATCACCAGCTAGGCCTGTTCCACCATACTGAGATGTAGTGTCAGAGTCATTACCAACGCCTAACAATTTACAATTAGCCATGTCCATTAGCTGGTAGATCAATGTAGTTTCTTGGCCTCCGTTACGTTTTGCCCCAACCGATAAACCAGCGTAAATCTTGTTTTCCAGCTTTGCTTTTAAGTCACCATCGTTTCGAATTAAATTAACGAGCGATTGGGCTAAAGAACTTCGGTCGCCAAAATAAACAGGGGTTGAGATTAACAGACCATCTGCCTCAATCAGTTTCTGCTTTAACGTTTCGATGTCTAGTTTCTTTTTCGATTCCGTGAAGTACTCACTCAAAGAAACGCGATCAATTTCAGCACCCAGCTCCTTTGCGGACCAAAGGGCTGCAGTAAGACAAACTTCTGAGTTACTTAACCCTTTATTGCCTTTTAGCTTTTTAAGATTCGCATACATTTTATCGAAAGGAACGAGTTCTTTACGGCCTGCGTCTTTGAAATTTTGGAGATGGGTTTCTGCTTCTTGAGTAAGAAATTCATTGAGCGCCTCCTCTGACTTAATGGAATTAATTTCTTCAATTAAGGATACGTTACCGAGACCTCTTCTTGCGTTTCGTAAACTTGCTGATATACCTAGTATTTTCAAATCGACTATTTTTTACAAAGTTAGGATAACTTCAATTCAACTGTTTTTGAATCGAGGGTAAATTCTTTAATTTGAGATTCGCTATATGTTGGATTTTCGACTGTTGACAATATTCCACTTTCAAATTTCAAATTGTTATTAACGATAGCACTTTGTTTTAAGTATCCGTTTAGTTCACCAACCGTTGATAAATTTAATTCTGAAAATAGAATGGCTTCATCGTAGCATCCAATATTTGATTGTACACCATTTCCGAAAACTACCTTTAAATCAGAGTTTTGTGATAAGTTAATTAATCTTTTTGTTTCATTAACGCTCCCGTGCTTGAAAAGCTTTAATTTCACGTATTCAGCACAATCTAATTCTATCGTTTTAAGAATGTGTTCTTCTGTCCAGATAGATTCATCTAGCATTAAAGGCACAGGACTTTCCTTTTTTAATTCAACCATTTCATCCCACTGGTTTGGTTGAAAGGGTTGTTCAAATAATTCAACTTTGTCGGAGTTGAGGATCGAAACCAGTTGAATAGCGTCATTTAAGACATAGCTTTGATTGGCGTCAATTCGAATGTTTATACCAGCAGGTAGAACGGATTGAATGAATTCTAATTTTGGCAAATCTACAGCTAAATTACCCTGTACTTTAACCTTGATAGTAGTAAACCCTGAATCAATCTGTGAAGAAAGCTGCTGTTCAATTTCGGCATTATCAGCTGAAGATATAATCCCTACTAAAGGAATTTTAACAGCTTTAGGTATTAGAGCACTATTGGATTTTTCAATTGCAGTGCTGATGCATGTTGCTGCGAATGGATTACGAACTGCACCATGTTTCAGATTCCATTTTAAATCTTGCATAGTTTCTGATCCAATCCAGGAATTGATGTTATCCCAGATAGATTCAGGAGTTTCCCATGAGTAGCCAGGTAGCGCAGTGGTTTCACTCCAATATTCATCATTGTCTTTTTGTAGCCTACAAAAGAAGGAGTCAAAGTGTTTGATTTCAGTAAACGCCAAGTGGTATGGTCTAGTAAGTGGAATTTGGCATTTGAATATTGTAAGTTCTACACTCATTTTTTGCCGAAAAACCACGTTTTAAGAATCACAATCATTGCATCGGCAAGACCTTTAACAAAAGGCTTGGGGTCTGTTATGAAGAAATTCGTCTTCGTATTGGAAGCAAAGAAACGCCCAAGACTTTTACCAATCTCACAAAAAAAGGAACCAATTGACTTTGGCTGAGTTAGAATTGTGACTAATTCATCATCTAACCAACGATATTGCAATCCTTGTGTATATGTTTCTGGATACTCAATTGGCTCTCCTAAAGCATGTTTAACGTACCAATAAGGATAATCATAGCCTGAGCTAATTGTAAGCTGCGTTGTGCCCCAAAATTTGGGATTAATCTCAATGAGGTAAGAATCACCAGATGATTTATCTTGTATCCAATCCATTTCTAAATGGCCAGTCCAGTTAAGGTGTTCAAGCATTTTTTTTGCGCCAGCTTTTACATCGGCTACGTCATTTGTGATGTTTACAATTCCGCCACCACCTTCTAGCCATGCGGTTAGAACGCGTTTTTGAGTAAGTACGGCTTTGGTGTCGCCACCAACAGCAAAAGCAGTTGCATCAATCAAATCACCTTCAATGAATTGCTGCACTAGCGGTTTATTGGTTTCATTAATGTTAAAACCAAAGTCTCGTTTGTAATTGTCGATAAAGAACTGTTTGCCCTGTGTGTATTTTATCAAACCTTTGGAAGCAAATGAATCCTCAAGTTTTACAATTACATTGCCATTGGTTTCTTCTGCAATTTTAATTAAGTCCGTTTCGTTATGTGCTACATATGTTTTAGGT
>Ga0206681_10001260_pt1 | contig 11826 bp, 20 predicted proteins | sample M150012015metaG_FD_161048 | JGI IMG/M metagenome (GOLD analysis project Ga0206681, IMG submission 161048) | Ammonia-oxidizing marine archaeal communities from Monterey Bay, California, United States - M1 500m 12015 | ecosystem: Environmental > Aquatic > Marine > Intertidal zone | place: USA...
AGTCCTCGTAAGGTGCTTGTTGGTACGTGTGGTCTGAGTGTGGTAAGAAAGACACACCACTTACCTCGTCAAAGTGTTTGTACACCCACGCACCTACTTCCATCCACTCGTGTTCTTTAACAGACACAGTTACAGATGGCTTGTGTTCACAGTAATGTCTCTGGTACGTTAGCCACAGCTCCAGTTGCTCGAGTGCTGTCCTGTCATCTCTAAGCACAGCGCCTTTAGGTGCTTCCATAGGGAACGTAAACACCTTAACACTGTCTGGCTTCATAACGTCAGCCTCGCAAGGGATGCCTTGGTCTTCCATCAACTGTGCTATAGGGTCTTTAGCATCAGCCCTTACTCGTCTTAAGTAGTAGTCGTTATGTCTAGCGTGAATACCACTTGCGCTGTCAACTAACTGACTGACTGTACCACTTGGTTTAATAGCTGTAATAGAAGTTGATTGATTAATGTCTAGCTTCTTAGCCCACAACTTATTAGTGTCTATTGTGTGTTGCTTTAGAGTCTCTAGGAAGTATTTAAGTTCTACACTACCTTTAAGTGTATGGTCTTTCTTCTTAGTACCGTTCATAAATGAATGGTCCATAATACCCGTGAGACTGACACCAAGTAGTGCCTCTTCTTCTGTGTTATGTTTCCATTTCGCACGTAAACGCTTGAGGTTAGTCAAAGATGACTGGAACGTACCCAACATAGTAGCTAACCTAATCTTCTCTAGAATCGAATCCTGTGTATCCTCAGCTCTTACGACTACTTCAGTAAGGTTACAGAACTGTCCATCCCTAAGGATAATCTCAGAGCAGGGGTTACAACCAAAGTGGTGGTCAGAATCACGCCTACCGTTCTTGAGTACCTGCTTGACTGCGGCTTCTCTGTTAAAGATACCACGTTCACCAGACTTACTTTCATATAACGAAAGCCACTCTTGCATAAAGCTATTCATATCGGGCTTCTCAGTGTAACACACGGAGTTGTTAGCAAGTGCCATCTCAGGCGTGTCCATCCACCACTGTCCAGACTTAGCGTGTCTCATACGGTCATCAGTAAGGTTAGACAAACTGATAAGAGCAGACCTACGTACACCACCTACTACCACTACCTCTGCAATCTTACACATAAGGCGGTGGCACTCATAGCTAGTCAGTGTGCGTCCTTCAGCTTCCTTGAATAAGTGTACGGTAAAGTTAAACAAGTCCTCTAGTGGTGCTGGTCCACTTGCTCTGCCCCCGAAGGTACTAAGGCGAGCGCCTTTAGGGCGTATCTTGGTTAAGTCCCACGATGGAATCCTACCGTTGTACAAGAACCCTATTAACTTGCTGAACGCTGTCTGCCAACCTTCCTTTGAATCAGACACCACTATTAGATTCTCAGGTGTGTCAATCAACCCACCAGGAATCCTTGGTAGTTTGTTAATGTGTTGTCTTTCTACACTGAAGCCTACACCTGTGCCGTGCATCAGGATGTATAGACACTCGTCAAATGCTTTGGGATGGTCAACACTTAGGTACGCACAGTTATAACCAGCGATGTGGTTCTTCTCTAGTGCTGGTCCTGCTGTCATTAACGCCCTCATACTAGGCATAATGTCTAGGTTAAGAACTGCTTGCTCTAGTTCCTTACGTGTAGTAGGTGTAAGCGTGTACTCAGTGTTCTCACTAAGGTGCTTATCCATAAAGTCAAAGTAACGTGCTACTGTCTCTGACCAGTTCTCTCTTCTGTTCTTCTCCGGTAGCCACCTAGCGTACCTGCTAAGGGCTATGAAGTTTTGGTAATCTGTTGGTAGGTTATTCATCCTCTTCCCATCCCTTGAATTTATGTATATTGTCTAGTAGTCTGTCTTCAAACCTATTCAGCAGTTCTTCTGGTTCTATATCCAGTAAATCACAGATAAGGCACGAATCAAACTCACTGGCTATTTCTTCTATGAAGTCTTCGTTAAGTTCCTGCATCTCTTTTCTCCAACTCCCTATTGATATACCATCTGGCTTTCAATAGGTCTTCAATGCCACCGTCATCGTGCTTAAGGTCAGCCCTCCATATATATTTTACTGCGTTACCAAGACAGAAACTCATGTGTTCTGTTACTTGGATACACTCTATACCTGAAGGGTGTTCCTTGTAATGCGGTGGGTGGTTAACCGTATCACTCACTTTACTTTTTAGCCTTAAGTTTAATCGGCTTTTCTCTTGTCATACAGATAGCCGAAGCACCGGTAGGTGTTACAAAGACAGAGCCTTGTATGCTCCAACCTTCGTTAAGCCTCTCCGTTACCATTGTTTCAAACTTATCTTCTCTTCCTGAACGTATTACTTTAAATTCCATTAGATTATCTCCTCTACATTTGGTTGTTTAATTACTGTTGTCAAGTACCTATATCCGTTACTGTACTTGAATGTTCTCAGTGTAGGGAAACATTTAGTCTTATACCTACACCATGTACACCCTCTAGCTAGTTGCATATTACCAGACTTACCATCAGGTATTGGCTGGTAACATAACTCAGCTGGTGGTTCTTTCTTATCTAAACTGCCTCTTAGATTGTTAATCAAAGTAACAGCGTTGGGTTTGTCTAAGTCCATCGGGACGTGTAGTGTAATATCACATGAGGACTTATCTATTACTAGGAATCCTCCGTCCTTTAAACCTAAACCTTCTTCATATCCAGCAAGCTGTGCGAGATAACCAAACGGGTCATCGTCACTAAGTCTACCGTCCTTGAATTTCTTGTAACTGAAAGGTGACGCTGTTTTTACGTCCACTACCTTACCGTCAATGATACTGTCGATTGAACCAGAGACACCGTTACACGTTACCTTTTCTTGCATGCCCTCTACCTTGTGTCCGGACTTCTTGGCAACGAACAACAGAAGAGACTCAAGAAGATGCCCTTGTAGGAAGCGTAGGTACGTAGCACCTGAATGTTCCTCTGCTGGTGTGTCTTCTTGTAGGTCAAACCATAACTGTCTCTCAGGTTTACCAATGTTAGACATACGGAGGTTGTTCTTACGGTCAGTCTGTGGTGTAGACCAATGTATCAAAGCCTCTGCCATTTCTTTTCCAAAGGCATCAGCTTCTTCTTGGGTTATTTTCAGGTCACCTTTACAGATAGTCTGTATGGTGGAGTTCATATCATCTACGAGGGTCTCTAGTTTCTTCTTAGGCATTATCTGTGTCCTTATTTACAATCTTATGTGCGTAGCTGAAGAGTAAATCTTTATCCACAAGGTAAGCGTTCTTAGATGCTGTATCTCCCTTGCTTGTGAATGTCTTCATGTGTAAGTTATTCTCCACTATACAATCTTTTATTCTCTCTGGTTTGATGAAAGCGTATTCGGTGTGTGTTACAAAGACCCATACGTGTGCTTTGGTTGTCATTAATGCTGATGGTTTACCAAACATAGAGACCTCTACAACAATGTTATTTGTGTACTTGCTCTTATAGTCTTGTTTAACCTCATAGCCTTTACTTATCTCAGGTACGAAGATGTCGTACTCTTTACAGTAACCTTGTATGATAAAAGCGCTTGGGTGTTTTGTATGTAACAGTTTCAGCACGTCTCTTTCTATCATCTGTCCTGTTTTTAAGTCTTCTTTAAATGTATTCATGATATTATTATAACACACTACTTGAATGGTTTGGATAAATATCTTACAACCTTTATCATATCTTCTAACGTGTCCCCTAGTTGTCCGATTGAACGGTTACATTTATTACATAAGACACCTCTGAAATCTTCTGTGTCGTGGTTATGGTCATAGCTTAAGTTTTCTGTACTGCTACATATTTCACAAGAAGAAGAAGTAGACATTCTTTTCTTATACTCTTCAAGGGTTATTCCATAAGTATTGAGACAGTGGTGTTTCATTCTTTTATTATAAGCCTTTTCAGGATTTTCTTTTCTATAAACCCTTTCACTTTCCCTTTTACAAGGTAAGCATTTATTACGTTTACCATGTAAGTGTTCTTTACATGTTTCAAAGTTCTCTAAGTCTTCTTCGGTATAGGCTTCAGTGCCACAAGAGGTACATTTCCTTAACATATTAATGCGTGTCTGCCCAGTTATTGCCAATCTTATACTCAGCGTCCAAAGGACAACGTAGATTCAACGTCTCAGTGGTGTCTACCACAGCCTGTACCGCTAGTTCACCGAACCTAGTTGCTTGGTCTTCACGCACCTCTGTTTGTATCTCGTCATGAATGTTACCAATGAAGTTATAGTCAAGCCCTTCCTTGTTGGCATAGTCCTCAAGATGTACCAGTGCTTGCTTCATCACAACAGCACCTGCCCCTTGTAAGAGGGTGTTAAGTGCGGAGTGTTCGCTTCTGACTTTGATTCTTCTTCCGTCAAGTCCTTTGAGATACCCTTTTCCAGAAGCCTTTGCAACTCTGCTTCGTAAAGTAGCAAGTGCTGGCGTATTATTGAGGAAGTTTGCTTTAAGAACTTTACCTTGCCTAGCTGTTCCACCGACAATCTCCCCGATTTTGCCATCACCTGCTCCGTATAGGAAAGCGTAGATGAAAGTCTTAGCCTTATCTCTTGATTCAAGTCCTGCAGCTCTTTGATTTGCTGTGTGTATGTCTCCATTTAATACCTCGTATGTGTAATCTTTATCGTTCATATAATGTGCAAGCATCCGTAACTCCAAGCCTGAAGCGTCCATACCTACAAGCTTATAGCCTTTAGGTACAACAAACAGCGACCTACATTCTTTACCGTATGGACTATATACAGCTGGTACTTGTGCTAGGTTAGGTTTAGAGTGTGTCATCCTACCTGTTACAGTACCGCAAGGGTTAACATAACCCCTTATTCGTCCATCATTAGATAGTGCTTTTAACCAAGAGGTTACTTGTGCATATCTCTTCTGTAACATCAGGTAGTTATTGATTAACTCTGCCTCTGGTATGTCTGTTATCTCACCGAGTGTCTTCTCGTTAACAACAGGTAGTCCAGTCTCTGTTGTCTCTTTAGGTTTCCACCCAAAGTGTTGGAGGTATCTACCTATCTGTTGGCGTGACCCTAGATTAAACTCGGGGTAGTCATAGTAACCCCAAACATCGTCCACCCACTCAGCACCGAGGTCTAGTTGTTTCTGGTAACGAGCAGATATACTGCCATCTTTGTTAAGTTTCTTCTGTCCGGGGTGATTGAGAGGTACGAAAACAGGCAAAGGTTTAAATGTCTCTCTGACTTTAGCGGTTACGTTTACAATCTCAGACTGTAACTCAGCAACTAAGACCATAGACTTACGTTCGTCTAAGAGCCATCCTCGTCTAGTTTGTCTTCCAATTGCTCCAGCAGTTCGGTGTTCGAGAGCAACAGATTCAGTTGATAAACTGTTATCTTCAGTATCAAATACTTTATACATAGCAAGGGTAACTCGAATATCGTTAACGCAATACTCAAGCATTTCTCCAGTAAACTTTGACCAGTCATTGTAATCTCCTTTGTGTTTGTTAAGTTCTATACCCCAAGACTTGAGGCTGTGTGACTGTCTAGTTGGGTCATACAGACGAGATAATACCAAAGTGTCTATTACCCCTACCTTAGAGAAGTCAACACCTAGAAGCCTCTCTAAGACAGGAACGTCATAACCTATGATATTGTGTCCGATTATCTCAACCACGTGGTTCTGTACGAGCCAAGAATTAAAGTCACTTAAATCTAATCCTTGATGACAAGGGCTAAATGTTGTTACGTTCTCTGTGTCTACGTCCATCACAGCTATACACCATACAGTAGTTACCTCGTGTAGTAGTCCATCTGTTTCACAGTCTAAGACGATTCTCAAAACTCTGTCTCCGTCTTAGCTACCGCTACTTTAGGTTCTTCACCACGCTCTAGCCTACCAGACATTACGTTGTACTGGAGGTAACCCGCAAGTCCAGTGTTACCTGTACGCCTACACTTCACCAGTTGTACTTTGGTTGTGTTACGTTCTACCGAACACTCAGACATCTTGTCCCTACTTAGGAGGATTGTGTTGTACGCTATCTGGTTGATAGACCCAGAACCTTTCATGTCGTACTCGTTAACGTTGTGAGCGTCCGAGTGATTAGGTTTACGGAGGTGAGATACTATGATGATGGAGGCATTAGTTTCTTTCGCTAACTTCAGCGACCTGTCCATAAAATCGTCTATCACCGAGTTCTCATTTGAAGACACACCTGCTTGGAGTGGGTCTATTATTATAACCTCACAACCTTTACCTTTAATAAGGAATCGCATCTTGTTAAACAGTTTGTCAGTTGAAGACGAACCTTGATAGTTGTATAGGTGTAGGTTATCTTTACCTGTCATCTCGAGGTACGCCTTGTGGTACGCATCGTAGTCTCTGTCTGCTTGTGGTATGTTAGCTATCTTCTGTGAAGTATGTACCGTTAACAAGTTCTCGATAGTCTCGCCAATAGTAGCTTCAAAGAAGACACAGCCTATACGCTTGTCTGTCTTTTGCATTATGTTGTACACAATCTCAGACACAAACGTAGACTTACCTACGCTGGTGTACGCACCGATGATTGTTAGTTCACCAAGGGCGATACCACCGTTGAGTAGTGTGTTGAGTGTACCGAAAGACTCTGGGAACGGTATAGTTTCTTCTGTTCCTCGTTCTGTAAAGAAGTCCCACGCATCGTCACCCGATACGATACCCTCGACACTATATGGTTTAGCTTCCCACCACTCAGAAACATATGCTGTCTGCTCGTTATTAGCGAGGTAATCACAAGCGTCTTTATGTTTTCTGAGTGACAGCAACCTAACCTTGTCGGGGCTTACTACTTCCGCAGTCTCTTTTAAACCATCTAGTCCAGCTTGGTCGTTATCAAAGTTAATGATGACGTTATCAAACTGTTCTACGTATTCTATGTTCTGGGCTACTACCTTTGCTGAATTCTGCGCACCGTTAGGTACAGACAAATGAGCATAGCGTGAGCCGTTGATTTGGTACGCGGCTAGAGCATCTAGTTCACCCTCAACAATCGTGAGGTACTTGCCGTTGCCACTGAATAGTTGTTGACCAAATAGCGTGTTGCCTGTTGAACCAGCTATCTTGAATTGTTTATCTTTAGTCCGTACCTTATAGCCAATTAACGTAGACCCGATGGTGTCGTAGTATGGCATTAAGATAGACCCCATAGCTGTTACTTTAACACCGTACTTCTTACAAGTCTCAAGTGTTATGCCTCTATCTGGTAATGCTTGGAACGAAGCTCTTGTGTACGCTTCCTGTTCTTTCTGTGTTAATTCTTTAGACATATTAGAAGACCCCTCAACTTTATATGTATTGTCGTTGTCAAACCAGACTTGGTTACCGCAACTAAAGCAGTTAGTGTGGTCTGTGTATGTGGTTACTGCATCAGACGAACCACAAGAAGAGCAAGCAGTGTGCATCTTGACCACTGCCTGTTCTCTATCAAAGGATGATTTAGAATTCGTCATCGTCCGTGACTGTTGCTGTAATAGCAGATTCTACTACTTCAAAGTCATCACCACCATCACCATAAGGTACGTGCTTAGTTACTTGTACCATATCTAGACCTTTACCAAGACCGTACTGTTTAGAGTAGGCGTGTTCGTAAGTATAGAACTTAACCCTACCTTCTGAACCGTTACCGATTAGCTTAGTCTGTTCCCAAGGGTTCTTAGAACCGTCTACTACCTTTGGGGCTTCCATTGCTTTACCACTCTTAGCAATAGCGTTCTTCTTAAAGCTAAACATATTAGCGTTCTTAGGTGAACCCTTAAGACCAATCTTCTCTAGACGCTTACGTTCTTTATCGTCTACAATTAGATTGATAGACCAAGTACCACCTGCTGGTGTAAAGTCATCAACGGGTGCAGTACCTAGTACTTTAGCCCACTCTATTGTTCCTGTTGCAATTCCACTCATCTTTGTGTTACTCCTATATTGTTATAAAGTTATGTTACTTTTGTTTTGTCTGTACAAGTTTGTACGTTAAAGACAATGATAATTATACACACTATATGCTACCTGTTTTGGTATTAATTTAAATAAAGAATATTCTTAGTGATATTCACTACAACTGTACATCTTTATAGTAGATTATTCTTTTATCTAAACTATCTACAGTTTAGCTATTGATTTATGTCTAAAAGTATGGTATAATATACTCGTAGGTTTAAAGAGGCTCTTTCAAAGGACTCCTTAAAAAGGTTAAGAGATAAAACCTTTTCCTACTTCTTCTATCCCTACCTCAAGGGTCTTAAGATTTAGCTTAGAGTCGTTAAAGTCATAGACTAAAGTCTACTCCTTTAACTCTACCCCTCTCACACTCTAAGCTACTTCTTAATCTTCTTTCGTACCGCCCCCCTTTGCGCCTACTACTTAGTAGTTTTCTTTTTAAAGGTTTTGGTCTTATGAGTTAAAGACATACCGTAAACAGCATCTCTATGAACTACTGAACAACCGTTACAGAGTTCTACGTAGGTGTCTGTCTTTTTGTCTTTGTAACATGCTTCTTGGTCTGTTAATAATTTGTCGCAAGCTCTACAATGTGGCATAGTTTCATTACTCCTGTTGTTATAAATTAAGGTTATACTACTAGGGCTATTATACACCTCTTTGATACCTATAAAGAGTGTATCAGTCATAGACATACGAGTGGTAGTTCTCTACGGCTATACAATCCCTTAAGGGGTCTTCAGCTGTACAGTGTCTTATCACTTCTCCGTGTGGCTCGTGTGTCTTTAGACAATGTACACAATCTGTACACAATATACCATCGTCATAAGTGTCTTCCCAAATAGCCCACTCTGTGTCTGTTAACCTTTTATCGTTACCTGTTACCATAATATTTCTCCAGTGCTTTGTGTGATTCAAAGGATGCTTTGTCTTCTTCGTCATCTGTAGTAACTCCTTTAGAGTGTAACCATTCCTCACGTTGTTGGCTTCGGTATCTCATTAGGCTCGAGGCTTCACCGAAAGTAAGCTTAACTCCGTCACGGTCTTTAGCACCGCCAATAGCTGAAGAACCATCCATATAGCTAGGGTTAATAGGAATACCCATTACTACCTTTACTGGTTTGTCCACCCATTGGTCTTTGCCTCCGTAATCCTTTCTACGCTGGTTAGTCTGTAAAGGCATTAATACTTTCTCTACTTTGTTGGACTTCTTTAGCCTTAGATACGCTGTGTTTAGCTTACAACCTACCTTTTCTGCTACGTCTTGCACTGTTACCGTTGTGCCGTCTGACAACGTGTATGATTTAACTTTCATCATGTTACTTTCTCCTTATTGTTAACATTATTAAACTCTTTAATGTATCTCGCTGGTACTTTTCTATGGGTGTAACCATAAGCATTAAGGAAAACACTTGACAGCTTACCATCTAGAACATATGCCCAGCTTTTTACACCTGTTATCCAATCCTCGCAAACCAATGCCCAGTCCGTGTTTTTATTGGTAGTGACAATAGGGGTGTGTTTAAGATGTGTCACGCCTACAATCTCACCGTCTAGTACATCTTCCGTTACCCATTCGTAGGTAACATTCTTGTAATCATACTTCATTCTACTTTCTCCCTGTTAATTGTTTGTGTCTTTCTAATAAAGCCCCGAGCCTGTCCATTGCTTCCATTAATGACTGACCAGCTAACTCTTCGTCCGTTATCCGTTCTACCTTTATAGGTACGATTGGTTCGAATACCTCGTGAGCCTCCATATACGGCTCATACAGCTGTGATTTAACTTGACCCATGGTTACCCCTCCTTTTTTAGTTCGTCGATAAGCCCGTGTGCTTCTTCTAACGTATTGAATAACATTCTAATTGTGTCTAGCTGGTTGATAGCCATTCTATCTTTATTGAAACGCTTAATAATATAGTACCTATCAGCCAATGTATACGTTATGTCGTTCAGTGTGTTTTGCTGTTGCTCAGTCATTTCTTGTTACTCCTTGCTCGCTTACGCTCGCTGTTATTCGCCTTTGTTAATAGTTCTTCCGGTGCTAATACAAACACCAGTGCCATTAGTATAAGCGTCATCCCGCCCATTGTCAATATAAAATATTCCATCTTATACCCTACTCATAGATGTTGGCAAAGTTCCTGTCTGTTTAACCCACCAGTCACGCGCGCTTTGTACGTCCCATCTTGGTATTATAACAATAACGCTTTGTTTACTATCTTTAAACCAGATTTGCCACTGCATACCACTAAATTTTGTCATTTTATCATCTTTCATTGTTTTCACCTTGTGACCATCGCCACGTTGTTATAAATTAGGTTGAGCCGTTTAACGTCAATTGCTCGGGACACACCCGCGCCAAGGAAGAGGCGCATAATATGGGTGGTTTTTATTCTTTATACCCTTGGATTAATCCCAAGATAATACTGGTCTGTTAAAAACCTATCAACATCTACTTCTAGATTTTCATACATGTTAGCTCTATCTATTTGGCATTGTGTTACTTCAGGCAATTGGTCATAGCTGTAATAGCTTGTGAAGTCTTTTAAAATGTTCTTTTGTTTTCTTGATAGTTTTCTCATAATATCCCCTATAAATTGACTAAATTAAACTTGTTTACCTTTGCAACCGTTCCATGCACATCAACCGTGATAGACTTGCCCTTACCATGTGCGCCCATTCCATCGCATAATGTGCAGTCTCGACATTGTACACCCGTTGTAGTGTTCGGGCAATCTATTTCATTTGATAGGTTGCTATCGTTCTCACCTTTGACCCTGAATGACCGGTATCCCATTGCATACGCTTGTATTACATCATCAGCACAATCAGACGAAGCCATGAAATATTTGTTATATTCAAGGTATTCAAGCTTGCGCCATTGATGCGTATAGCCCGTGAAGCCTTTCGAATGCTCCGCCATGAATGCCACTATATCCAAAGGAACTAGAACCGGCTCACCATACGCCCCAAAGCGTACCGCTTTCCACTTCAGCATGACTCGCAATACATCCATGTCTAAAGACGCATATTTACCCGCTTTATAAGCCTTGTAGACTGCCAAAGGCGCTTGACCCGTATTAACATAACAAGTACCGTTTGTTAGATGAGGGCAATCAAAGCATATTTCTTGACTTGCGCCACTCTTTAACGCTGTAACAGGGTCTATGTCTTTATTCAATATCCACACTTGCGCCATGTCCCCTGTTTTTCGGTTGGCGCTTGCAAATGTGACAATAACGACAATCTTATCGTTTTTGTGTAATATCATCCCTTTCATAATTTACCCCTTTCCTTTTTATTATCCGATAATTCAATATCTGGCATATAAGAATTACATATATCTAAAAAATCATATGTAGACATATTTATACCCTGATAATCTAGTTCGTTTTCTATATCGATTAGAGACGGGCTAGTTTCGTCATTCCACTCTATCAACTGTTTTAATTTTCTCATATAAGTCATTTTAGTTTCTCCCTGTCATTTTCAAATAAATATGTGGCGTTTCTTTATAATTAAAGTCGTTTTCTTCATCACCCATTAAATAAGTTTCTTGGGCATATGTAATGGTTTGTTTACCATAATAAGTACATACTTTTGCAAGTACCCCCTTACCATCGTAATTAGTAACAGCGTACCCGAACATTGCATCTGGTTGTGTTCTAAATTCCTCGCCATTAATCTCTACAAGGTAACGAGGATTTCCATTGCGTGAGCCTTTTAATCGTTTAATTACGTTTAAAGTACCTTGTGTAATGTATTCTTTTTGCATTGTATTTTTCCTATATTATCCGACCAATTTGGGCTGGTCGCTTTGCCACTTTTAAAGATTCTCATGTTGAAAACCCTTAAAGGTAACGCCCGCCTTGCGACGGGCTTGTTTGTTA
>Ga0206681_10001261_pt1 | contig 11820 bp, 6 predicted proteins | sample M150012015metaG_FD_161048 | JGI IMG/M metagenome (GOLD analysis project Ga0206681, IMG submission 161048) | Ammonia-oxidizing marine archaeal communities from Monterey Bay, California, United States - M1 500m 12015 | ecosystem: Environmental > Aquatic > Marine > Intertidal zone | place: USA...
TATTAGGAGTGGGTGATCCAAACTTCCGAGAAAAATCCAAGAAAAAGATATTGAGTATGGTTGAAGGTGCGGGAACTGTAGTCATTGTATCTCACTCATTTGGCTTAATGAAGAGTATTTGTGATAGGCTAATATTGGTTCATGAAGGTGTTATTTCTGCCAATGGAGACCCTGCAGAAGTCATCCAAGCTTATCATACCATGAATGATTGAGGTGATAATTTGACTAATCCTAGTTATTCCACTGTTCAAGAACAGATGTTGCAAAATGAATTAATCCGCATTAGGTCAACATATTCATTTAGACTTGGTTTGCTATTAACAGACTCAATTGTACGTAAGCCTTGGTTACTACCTTTATTGCCTTTTACTTTCATTAAAATGAATATTGATTTCTTGAAAGATAGAAAACGATTGAACAAAATCTCCACTAAAGTTGAGTATGAAGTTGAACAAAATTGTTTGTTGTTATTTCCAACCAGTGAGGAGGGTTTGTCAGGGGTTGAAAGAGCGAAATCAATTGCAATCGAATGGATTAATTATGGCAGAAAGGTGGTAATTATCTCAACAAGTGAATTGATGGAGGGAAATATTCCAGAAGGTGTAATGTTCTATCCATTGAGTGACCCTAAAAATATCCCTAAAGAAGAAAGAACAGTATGGAATGAGAAATGTGCCAATATGATTGGTAATGTGATTGAGTTACATCGACCAATTTCAGTTGTATTTGATGGGCCATACCCCTATAGAGGATTGATTAATACAATTAGTGTCAAACCAAATGTGGTCTGGACATGGCTCAGAGTTGAAGAATCGCCAGAAAATATGATGAACGAGCATTTAGGATATTTTGATTTGACTTATTTTGGTTCTGCTAGCGAGATATTTTCCAATCAAAATGAAAGAGTAGAAGTAAATTCAAATCACTCAAACAAAGTATTATTGGCATTAGATTATGACAAAAAAGCGATAAAGAATTGGAATAAATACTCATCTTTGATTAAGAAACTAAATGAGAAGAAAGTAGAGTTTGTAATTCCATCACATAGCACAATTGGGTCATCTCTATTGGTCACTAGTGAAACATGGTCTTCTATTTCCACTTCTTCTAGACTTTCCACTCTTTTCGCAGCAATTATCGGTTATGATCTATTCTTAGTTTCAAAACTAATGTCATATGGCATCCCAACAATTTGTATTGTAGATGAAGAAAGTAACAACATCGCAGATAAATTGAAATTTGAGTCAGTAAATTACCCGCTGATTGTTCTTGATAGTGGAAATAATAGTGAATTAGACTTGGCACTTTCTACTATATTGAATAATCAAAGCAATGAAGCTATGAGAAAAATGCCAATATACATTTCATCAATGAATTGGAGCTCTTTGTTTGGACAAATTCATTCATTATCCGAATAAAGATCGAAGCTTTTCAATTTCGCCAATGCTGAATTGGTCATTGGCAATGCGTATTGCTCTAATTTCTTTTCAGTAAAGCCACGATATTTTTCTGGAATTAATTCCATGGCAGATTCATGATGGAATTGAAGGAAGTCGAGGTCCATAGCGAGGAATGGTTTTAGATGGGGAAATTCCTTTGCGATAATAATTCCTTCTGACGATGTTCCATTTTGTTGAATTGAATACAAAGTACTAGCAGCCTGTTTCAATGTTGGCTTTGAGAGGAATGTGCTAATTTCATTGCTCATTGAAAATGGTAAACCCATCATTGTATTTTTCCTAAAGCATTTCCAACACTTACCACATCCAATACCTTCTTTGGACGAACGTAAGCAGGCTTGAGCCCAACCACTCCAACCTTCTTGTTCAGATATTTTCATGTTGATTATTTCCGAACAACCAGCCACTGGTTGGTACAATGGCAATCCCACTGATTCAAAAATATCTGAATAATTATTCCAAAATCTCGATTTGTTAAAATCTCTATATCTATATCCATGAAACAAATAAGAATTCTCCAAAGGCATTCCTGTTGCAATACTGTCCAATCCAAAATGGTCTGCTAAAATAATACACTGAACTGCACAAGCATAGTCTGTAGAAAAGCCTGCACTTTTCCCTTTCAGTTGTCGTAGTCTTTCGTGATTGGAACGGATTCGGATTACAGGGCGATTTGTTTTCTTTTCAAATTCATCAAAAAATCTAATTGCATTTGTGTGATCCAATTGACCAGAGATATCAGTTCGCTCATTGTATAGCAATACTGTATTACTTGGCATTAACGCTAAGGCAGCAGTAGAATCAACCCCTCCTGAGAATGCAAGGCCAGGTCTCCATCCCGTTTTTCTTGATGGGGTCCAATTTTTCAAAACAGTTTTGTCCCAAGGCTCGACCATTACATAATGGGCTAACTGAAATAAATCACTATGAGTTTCTTCGAATTTCCAGTTCCTTGGCATCTCAAAGAATACTTCCTCCTCATTCCAAGTAAAAATTAGGCGGCCTGAATCAACCTTCCAAAATTGTTCAATATCGTAAGCAATAATTGGATCTCTCTCTGCTTTCTCAATCTCTTGATTATCTTTGTTCAAATATTGTAAATATGTGTCCAGCATACTTTTGTTACGGATAATGTGTTTTCCTTCTTGGAAACGAATAATTTCTGCGGGCCAAGAGAAATCATCTTGAATTTGCCGCCTAACTCTCACTGCAATACCATCATTGGAGATATTAGATAATATTACGAAGTGTTGCGCATAATTTTTCTGAAGACTGGACTGCAGTTCTATGTCAAATTTCATTTCCTTTTCTAATCTGCGTTTAACAGAGAATGCAACACTAGAGGAACCAAAGGGGCCAACTCGAATCAAAGGTGTGCCCAGATTTGCATATTCCAGTAGTTCTCGATTGAAGACCTGTTGCGAATATTGTGAAATAAATCTTGGAATCTCATAATGGAAATGGTATGCTGATAAAGCATTAATCATACCTAAGCGCGCATGAATTGCCCCAAAGTTTATTCTTAATTCATCGGTAGACACTTTGAGTTTCTTAACCATTTTACGTGGATCATTTGTCATTGGAATGAGTTCAACAAGGTGGGCTAATCCCATTTTTTCAAATGCACTTTCAAGGGCAATATTAGTATTGTCATCTTGTTTACCCTTGTTTACTTTTGATGTATTGGTGGTATGCTGGCGATACAAGTACAACGGAGTTTGTAAATGATACCCAGTTGCGAATTGAGAAAGTGATAGATAAAATTCATAGTCAACAGCATTCGAAATATCTTCTTCAAAACCATTCGTCCTTGAAAACTCACGTCTCCTAAACATTCGCGGATGATGAATGAACATACCGTTTAAGAGGCGTAATCTTGAGTACATTGAGAAAGAATAGGCAGATCCCAAATCGTTGTTTTCTGAATCAATAAGATAAGAATCGCCATACACAAAGCCATAATCGGTCGTATCAAGGACCTTGACAAGCATTTCAATACATTGAGGAAGCAATACATCGTCCGAATCTAATTGGAGAATATATTCGCCCCTACAAGCATTTATCGCCGCATTTGTCGCTGCTGAAATACCCTTGTTTTCCTGGAGCAGAATACGAATTTGTTTATTCGAACCGTATCGATTTGTTAGCAATTCACCAGTTGAATCGGTTGAACCGTCATTACAGATAACAATCTCAAAATCGGTATAGGTTTGCGTCAAGACACTTTCAATTGCTTCTACGATGAACTCAGAACAATTGTACGCAGGAATATATACAGAGACCTTGGGGACCTCATAGGTTCTGTTTTCTTCATATATTCTGTATTTTGCTGGACACTTTTCTACAAACTGCTTTTCAGAGATATTTCGACCTAGGTCCCGGTTAGTTTCATTTGAACCATTTGGAGGTTCTTGATGCAATGCCTTAGCGTCTTCAACAGGAATGAACCATGCTCCGGCTTGAAATAACCGGTATCCAATCTCGGTATCTTCCATGCCCCAATTAACAAAACTCTCATCGAAACCACCTACTTGGTTATACAGGCTTTTCTTCAAACCAATATTTCCTGCGCAATATGTGTTGAAAGGGTATTTTGCTGATTTTAGGTTATCGGTTGTTCGATAAATCTTGTAACGCCAATCTTCAGTTGGAGGCTCATCTGCAACAGGACCTCTTCCAGTATCTGCGCATTGACTTGGTAATTCCAATATGGGTTGGATGTCGTTTATTACATCCTGAATTGAAAATTCATCGGTGTTAACATAACGACGCCCCCCCAACAGTATCAACTTAGAACTTACATGCAAATATTTCATGAAAGCCTCGACAAGCGTTGGTTCAGGTAACATGTCACAATCAATGAAGATGATACTTTCGTTTGAGGCGGCTTTCATACCTTTGTTTCGAATCTTTGAAGCGCGAAATCCTTTGTCAGCTTGCCGAACATATTTGATAGAGAAATATGATTTGAACATATCAACAAGATTATCTGGATGGTCAGAGGAACCATCATCAGCGATAATTATTTCAATTAAATCGAGAGGATATGTTGAATGAGTGAGGGCAGCAATGGTTTTTCCCAGTTTTTCAAATCGGTTATAAACTGGGATAATGATAGAGACAGGTAATGTGTATTGTTTGGAGCGTAAACCCTCGAATCTTTGAGCAACCTCTTGTTCAAAATAAGTCCAATCGTTTCCAACTCCAACCATAGGGTATAGCATCTTTTCCCATGTTTGCATTTCAATCACCGATTCTCAAAATGTCAAAATTTCGGATATCACCGTTAGCTTTATTCTGTTTAGTGATAAATCTTTGATGTTTACATTGAAAATACTCAACTAAACTTTGTGAAAGGGTTTGCTCTGCGATACGATCTGTATCATCAACCAAAATCCATTCTGTTTTTGGTAGTTCGCCAAGGTAATGGGTAAGGCCATTTCTACCGATTTCTCCAGGAGGTCCATCCACAATAATTAAAGAAACTTGGCCAGGTATTTTTTCAAAAAGACTATGTTCATACCAACCTTGTTCGTTATGTTTTTCTGAAACCGGATTCGATACAATAGGTGCATGGACATAATTAGAAGTTGTTTTATTTAGCCACTTAATATCATGTTCCACTGACCAAAGTTGGTATTTATCCACGAGGCGCTGACTTCCGTCTCCACTGCCAAATTCAATAATCATTGAACCTTCGGGAATCGTTTGGTAAATCCATTCAAAGGCTTCGAGAGGTAGCATCCAACCTTCATTCATGATTGCCCCTCCATTGAAACTATTTTCTTTGCTAATTCTAAGGCTCCATTCATTTGAGAATTCCTTTCAACATTCAATTTTTCAACGAGTTGAATTCCAGTTGCGATACTATTTCTATTTCTCTCCTTGACAACAACACCCCACTCCTCACTTTCTGAAACAAGGCATCTTGCGAATTGATCATCCATTCCAGTATTCATATTTGGATAAAATATAGTTGGTAAAGAAAACCTTCTTGCTTCATGAAATGAATTATATCCCCCTGCTTGCACAGAGATATCAAAAGCTTTGAAGTACATTGAATTAGGATAATCTCTAATGATCTTCACATTTTCAACATCAATATCTATCCTTTCACCAAGCATTGATTCTCCAAGAATTATTGTGTAATTTTGGCTGATTAATTCATCAACAGTTATTCTTATTTCACTATCAATATCATTTATTCTACCTGCTCCTAATTGGACATAAGCGACTTTTTCATCGGGATTCAAGCCAAGCTTTTGTCTTGCTTTGTTTCTTGGTAATAATTCATCTTCATCCAATAATGTCATAGCACTACAGGTGATTACATTGACCCCATGGTCTATTTCAGAAGGGTCCATTGCAAGACTATCTTTTGGATGAATAATGTGATCAAAATGTGTAATGCTATCGACCGGTATTTTTGTTCCTTTCTTGAAAGTGCCTCTTCTAACCCAATATTTTGAAGTTTTATTTTTATTGTGTATTGCATTTAGCATTCCTCTATATGGAAATGCACCATCAAAAATGAATGCTTTGGGTAGATGGTTTGCAAATACAAGTGATAGTTGTTCTTCTACCATTGCATTCCATTGAGAAGCGGTCATGTCTTGATGCTTTTTCCTACCTGAAAGATGGTATGTAGTATACCCTTCATTGTAGAGAATATGTAGGGTAGGCATTGTTGTGAAAAATACAATTTCTAGTGAATCATCCAATTTTTTCATTCTTCTTGCGAGAGAGTATAGGCGAGTGAAATGACCGAATCCAACTCCGTTTGTGGGGAAAAACACCACACAATTTCTATTTTCTTTGTTTAGATTATTTTCTTCATTCAGTTGTATTTGAGGTTTTTTGCCAATTTTTTCTAAACCGATTTGAAACATTAACCAAGGAAGTGTAATCGGCAATAATAACAACCTCCAAGGTCTTTCAATAGCAGTGATAATGTGGACTCCGATACGGAATGATGGCGAAATACGAATCCGTCTTAATTCACGAGATGCAACTTCCTCTCTCAGTATATTACGATGGAGTTCGATTTCAGCCACATCTGAATTGGCAGTATGTTCTTCTTCCGAAATGCCAGTTACGGAATCAAATGCATCGTCATCCATCTTCACAACCCTCCTCGCCTTTCCAAAAACTTCCTAGATATTTCTCTGCCCATTCTGAATAACCCTTGCCACCTTGAGGAGTTGGAGTAAATTCACCAAACACTGCGCCCTTATCGGTTGCATACATATCTATCCTCATATAAATTCCTAATGTAGAACCAATTTTTTTGACCGCTTCAACCATTTCGTCAATACATTGTGGCAATTCCAGTTCATAATCGGGAAGAGGTCTTCTTTTCCAAATTTGTCTCTTCATCGGCTTTAAATTCTCATCGAACCAATGATGCGTATTTAGGTGGGCATCCTTAATTGAAACTCTATCAACAACATGCAGCATCGCAATTTTTGAGCCAAAACAATAGAATTTGTAATCTCTTGGTATTGGGTTCCCCTCATCTATTTCTGGTGTAAGGAATTCTTCAGCCATGAACACTATTTTTTGTTTTTGAACAAATTCATCATCTGATAGTATTTTCTTTATTTCGGCAGTTGAATATTCTTTGTCATCAAGTATGTTTACCTTATCAATCAAGCACCACACGTTATTTGCACTCCAACCTTTATCTGGTTTGATAACAACTCTTTTTGGTAAATCATCAAGTTCAGGGATTTCAGATATTTCAGTCCCTGACCAATATAAATCAGGTAATTTAATCCCTAATTTTTCTACATAAATCCGTCCTGCCATCTTAGCTGAAAGGTGTTTAGCTTCAATTTTCTTTTTACCAGCCCACCATTGGTGATTACGAGACTGTATTCTCTCACCAAATAGATTTGACCCTTCCTTCCATTGTGTATCTCCAGATAGCATAGCCGGAGGACCTTCAAATGGACGCACCCGCAATTTTCGTGCCATCCAACCTTCAGCATTGCCAGATGATATTTTTTTGTGCCATTCGCGGAAAGCTGAATGATGCTGTAACCTGTCGCCAGCGATAGATCTCCAAGAAATGTGGAAACGCCCACCTCCAGTAAGAGAAGAAGAGTGTTGGGTCATGAACATATTTGGGATTCTATCTCTTATCAATGCAGATTCACCAAATACTGCTTGTAATCTTTCAATGTATTCAGTATCAGCTCCAACACGTAATGAATCAAAAAATCCGATTTTTTCTTGCGCTTTTTTTCTTAGTAATAGAGAGATACAAGCCATTCTAATTGAGCCATTACCGCGATAGGGGATATTGCTATTCTCATCAATTCTAAAATAATCATTGATTACTCCTTGGGCAGCAGGGTTTTGAACCAACTTTGCCACTTGTCTTTCAATCCGTTGTGGATGAGTCCAATCATCACTGTCCATGAATGCCAAATATTTTCCACTAGCTTGTGTAATTCCAAAATTCTTGGCCAGATATGTCCCACCATTTACTTCCATTCGGAAAGGCTTTATTCTGCCATCATCCTCGGACAATTTTTGTAAAAACTCAAATGCATCATCTGGAGAGTTGTCATCAACTATTATCAACTCAAGGTTTCTATAAGTTTGAGCCAATATCGAATTAACTGCAACAGTTAGTAATGGGTCTTTTTTGTAACCGGTCATGATAATGGATACCTTGCCATGGTCTCCTTCATAAGTAGGGGCATCACATTGTAAATGTTCAATTGTGATTTCATTGTTTTCTCCAGTGCTGGTAATTGGATGTAAATCATGTAGTTTTAGCATTTCATTAATTGCATCAACCTGGCCCTTTCCATCACCGCTTGCACGCATTATTTGTGCCCGTGTTAAGAAAGATTCATCGTCAAGTGGGTGATGAAAAAATAGAGTATCAACAGCCTGAATTGCTTCCTTGTGATTTCCAAGTTTGCTAAGACATTGTGCTCTTACACACAATAATTTTCTATCACTTGGCATTAGTTCAAGTCCTTGTCCACATAAATCAAGGGCAGACTTGTATTCATTTGCTTCAGACATTTCAAGGTTGATTGCCTGTCTAATGAAAAATATTTCATTTGGCAATATTTCTCGTACAAGATAAATCTCTTCTCGCAATTTTTCCGGCTCCCATATTTTAGCACCTGCTCTTATTCTTAATTTGTGAGAAGCACCATGTGTCTGAATTTCAGAAATTATTCTCTCACAAATTTCTATTGTTTTTTCGACACTTCCAATGCTGAAATTGAGGAATGCAAGCCGCATTAGAATCGGTATTTGTGGGTCATTATTATCCAACCAATTTGTCAGGTATTCGATAGCCTGTGCAGTTTCGCCCATGCCACTCATCTTTGATGCATTCAGTTGAACGAGGAATAACGAGCTTTCATCAAAGATAGACAACACCTCGTCGAGCAATATATATTCTTGATTCTTGATAAGTAAGGTAGCCGCTCGCTCTATTAATTGCCAATTATTAATTTCAAAGTTTTTGTAAATGTTAATCGCCTTGACAATTTCAGTTGGCCTATTGAGTTTTACTGAAAGTTCTAACATTCTCCTTGCAAAACTAGAAGTTAATTCATAATTTTCAGAATAAAGTAACAAGGCCTCAAATGCCTGTTCATGATTGCCCAATGCTGTGTACATTCTTGCGGTATAATCCAACATTTGTTTGTCTTTTTTGTCTTGATAAAGGACTACATTTGCTACTTGGATTGAAGACTCATATGCACCCATATAATAAAATCGCTTTGCTAAACTACGTCGCAGTGATTGAGTTCTAGGAATATTTTCAAGAATTTTTGTAATCACTTTATTCGCTATTTCATAATTTTGTGATTGCATATGCGCTTTGGCCAATAATAATTGTAATTCAATATTTAGATTATCGGTATCATTCAATTTTTGAATGTGCTCCATTACTTCATTTCTCATTCCATCCTTGAGAAGATCTTCAATCGCAATATGTCTTAAACGATCTATATTAGGATTATTTGTAATTAATGTTTCTAGGAAACTAGTTGGCCAAGTTTCAGCATTATATGCATTGATCACTCTCTCCAATCTATGCTCATCTTCATCTTCAATAATTAGAGTTGGAAAGTAATGCCAAAGATGTTCAAATATACTATCGGCCAAACAACAATCTATGAGTCTTCTTTTGTGTTTCTTTTCAGAATAGTTCTCTATAAGGGTGATGCAAAGGGGAATTGCACTTGAGTGCCTTGAGGTATTGATGTAGAGTCTTGAAAGAACATCTAATGCCCATTTGTCATTAGGATTGTTTTTAATCATTTTTTTGAGGTATGGTTCTGCTTTTTTGTAATTCTTGGCATTATATGACTCTCTTGCCAATGCTTTCCAATCGGAATCATTTGCAAACGGCCACCACCCCATGATGTTCTCCTTTACCGTCACCCATATGGTAATTTGCAAAATTCTTCTTCGTTTATTGCATTAGGAAAGATAGTTTAATTGGAGCGGTATCGTTTACATATGGCCAAAGTACTGGTAACAGGTGGTGCTGGATTTATTGGCAGCACAGTTGTCAGAAAATGCCTTGATAGCGGACATGAGGTGGTTGTCATAGACAATTTCTCTTCAGGTTCGAAGAATGAATTCGAGAATTTAGAATCCCTCGGCGTAAAAGCAATAATTGGCGACATTAGGGACTCAGAGTCAGTAGCAAATGCAATGCAGGGGTGTGATGCGGTAGTACATCTCGCCGCGCAAAGTTCCGTGCCATATTCAATCCAAAACCCGCAAGAGAATAATTCAATCAATATCGAAGGTACTCAACTTATTCTAAATCATTGTAATCAATTTAATGTAAAGAAAATTATTATTGCCTCTAGTGCAGCAGTTTATGGTCGAGAGGATAGATTACCTTTGAAAGAAGAAAATGCTGGCGATTTACTGTCTCCATATGCAGAATCAAAATGGGAGAACGAACAGCAAATTATCGCTTCTAGATTAAATGGACACAATGCAGTAGCGTTACGATTTTTTAATGTCTATGGACCTGGGCAAAAAACAGATGGTGGATATGCAGCAGTAATTCCAAAATTTATTGATATGATGGTAAATGGTAAGGCTCCAACAATTAATGGAGATGGATTACACACTCGTGATTTTGTTCATGTTAATGATGTTTCAAAATTAATATTATCAATTATAGAAAATGAGTGGTCTGCAGTCGATAATCACGCATATAATGTGGCTACTGGAATCAAAACTTCGCTGTTGGACCTAGTCGCTTCAATTAAGAAAGGACTTGAAAGTAATTCGATCAATACCGATAACCTCAGTCCTATTTTTGGTGAAGAAAGAAAAGGAGATATTAGGCATTCAATTGCTGATGTTCACAAAATATCTCAAGATTATGATTGGAAAGCAGTGATAACATTTGAACAAGGAATAATTTCTCTCGTAGAACATGCCTTAGACCAGAGGTGATATCTTGGAGATACACTGGTTCACAACTCGTAAAATGACTGATTTGTGTTCAACGACTCAGAAAAATTTGGCCAATGGATTGTGTCAAAGAGGACATCAATTAACGATTTATAATGGGGATGTTGCAGGAACTCATCAAGGTAATCCATGGATTCACCAACCATTAACTCAATCTAGAATAAAAGGATTCCATGCATTATCTTTGGCAAATTCAGCAAAGAAATATATTACAAAAATCACTAATGGAATCGCTATTGTTGATTGGACTCTCGCATCAAAACTTTCCACCTCTCTGTCTAGACAGAACATTACTTGGATTGTTATGGATCGTTCTCCTCCAGCTGATAGCGGAATTTTTTCTATGCTTCAATGGCCTATTTGGAAAAAGGCCTGGCACTTGGTTCTCAAAGACAAAGCCCAAAGTGGGTTCACTGTTTCTTCGACTCATTCTCGATTTGTTGCCGATAAAGTAGGCGTTAGTAATGACAATATTACAGCTTTAGAGGCAGGAGTTAATTTGGAATTATTCCATCCAAAGACAAAAGCAAAACAGTTCACTTTGCTATATCATGGGCGCTTGGATAAAAATAGGGGAATTTTATTATTACCTTTGTTGATTAATAAATTGATTAAGACAGGAATAAATGCTAAATTGCTATTGATTGGTGAGGGGGATGCATTTTCTGAATTACAAAAAATCGCTAAAGGAAGAAATGATCTCGATGTTCTTTCATCAATACCTCAATCACAATTAGTTGAACACTTGGCCAAAGCCCATGTTGGCTTGTTACCTATGCCTGAGTCAGGCGTTTGGACACTAGCAAGCCCTTTGAAGCGTAGTGAATATGCTGCTTCGGGATTAGCAATCCTTGGGATAGATCACAGCGGACACCGCTTTGAG
>Ga0206681_10001263_pt1 | contig 11819 bp, 11 predicted proteins | sample M150012015metaG_FD_161048 | JGI IMG/M metagenome (GOLD analysis project Ga0206681, IMG submission 161048) | Ammonia-oxidizing marine archaeal communities from Monterey Bay, California, United States - M1 500m 12015 | ecosystem: Environmental > Aquatic > Marine > Intertidal zone | place: USA...
ACATTGATGAAAGGCAAGTCCAGCCAGCGCTTCAGCATTTTGCTGCACCAGTGCGCCTGCAACTGTGATAGGTGCCATAGCCCCTGCAAGGGTAAAAGGGGTATAGATAACCGGCTGATTATGCTCAGCCATTTCAATTGCGCCTTCCAATAGAGCCTTATCATAAACCAGTGGTGAGTTGGCATTTACAACGGTTGTAATCGAGGGCTCTTTTAATAGAGTCTCAGTGTCAATTCCTCTTCCAATTCGAACAATTTCAATAGCATCTAACATTCTCTCGCTGCCGATAGCATATCCAAAGAGTGGCTTTGTACATAATCGAGCTGCAGCAGACACGGCATGCAAATGACGTACTTGAACGTCAATATCACAGGGCTCGACAGGGTAGCCTTTAATAGCGTGCACAGTGTTTAGGATTTCTCCTAGCTTTATCAGATTAGAGTAATCTTCAAAGTTGCCTAACCTCCTGCCTCTGTCTAAGTCGGACACATTCGGAGCACTCGACACCATACTATTGACAACAAATTGGCCACCAACCTGAACATGTCTTTCTTTGTGTCTTCCATGAAGAGTAAATTCACTAGGGGTGGTGGAAATTTTTTCCATGATAAAGTCTGGATCAAACCTAACACGTCTTCCATCAGCCCCAATCATTGCACCTTCGCGCTTGAGAATTTCAACGGCACGAGGAGATTGAATTTCCATTCCAGTATCACATAATACTTTTAATGATGCCTGATGGATTGCCTCAATCTCATCCTCTGAAAAGATATTCATCGGCTGAAAAGGATTCTTTTTTTGACCGTAAGGTGCCTGTTGAAAGTTTGTGACCTCTCTGGTGGTTTTCCCTCTTCCTCTTCTCATTTATCGGCACCCGCTTTTTTGTAATATTCTATGCCTGCGGTAAGAAAATATCAATACCCACCTCCTTTAATATTTAATTAGTTGAGGGTTTGGCGCTAAGAAAGGAGAAAACAAACCTAGCGCTAAACCCTCAACTAATTAAATATTAATTGAATAGTTTCTAGCTGGCCCTCCGAAAGAATCTCAGTCGGTTGATAGGGGTTTTTTAAGTGTTGTCTCGACAGCTGAAAAATGTTGTTGGATGTTTCACCAACACCGCCTTCGCCGCCTCGCCTTCTTGATCTTCTTGCCACAACTTCTCCTGCGGTTGGTTTAACTTACTAAATGGTATTTTCTTTCTGTCTGTCCATTTCAACCTGAAACAGTCTTACCATTTCACGGCTGCGGCTTTCAATTGAAATGTACGATTTTGTAAGGTCTGTTTTGGTGTTTCGCCACAGTTGGTAATCATTCTTCAAGACCTCTTTGATCTTCAATGGAAAAAATAAACTCATCTTTATTCACCGCATGCATGTAAAAATATGGGAAATTATGGCATAATTTAAACTATGTCAAATTCGAAATATTCCACCTTTGGGCAACTTTTAGGAATGCAATGATGAGAAGACTGCCACCATTAAACGCTATGCGCTCATTTGAAGTCGCCGCGAGATACGAAAATCTTACTAAGGCTGCCGAAGAATTGGGTGTTACACAGTCTGCAGTCAGCAAGCAGGTCTCGATATTGGAGGATTATTTAGGTAAACAATTATTCATTCGCAAGCAACGATCAATAGAAATCACGGATGATGGTCGTTTTTATTCTCATGCAATTTCAGCTTGTTTCAATAACCTGGCTAATAAGTTCTTGGAGCCATCTAGCGATAATCAAAAGATCACAATTTTTGCCGATTCAGATTTTACTCAGCTCTGGCTATTTGCTAGGTTGCCTGCATTTGAGAAAAGACACCCAAACATTGAGATTTCAATCAGCTCGGTAACCGATTTATCTGTCATCAACGATGCGGAGGTGTTTGATTTGGCTGTTGTCTGGGGTAAGGGAGATTGGGATAGCTTTTTGTTTGATCCGCTTTTTACGAATGTTGTATTTCCCGTATGTGCACCAGGATACTTTTCACAAGAACAACTAGAAGATGGTTGTTTTCACGAGGTCAACCTGATTCACAGTAGGAACAAGCACTGGTGGACTATGTTTGTTAATTTGCTGGGTGAAGATACAAAGCTCGCTAAAAAAGGGAAGGTCTTCAACCAAACATCCCTATGTCTTGCAGCAGCTATCCGCGGAGACGGTATGACTATTGCCGGAGAGGTGACGGCACAGCAATTTCTAGAGGATGGTAGTCTTATTATTCCTTTTGCAGTGCGTTTACCATTTCGTGACTCTTACTATATCCTTACTCCTCGAAACAAAGGTTTTGATTCAGATCCTGTGTGGTTATTTAGGGATTGGTTAATCGAGGAGGCAAATGGTAATCAGAAATGGTTTGACAAGTATTGGAGCGATTTCGCCAAGTAATTCTAACTAATATATTTATGGGGAGCCTATTTTCACTCTGCTATGTATTAATATAACCTCCCTCACACATCAAAGAGGATTCAAATCCTCTCGTCCCGACAAAAATAGGCTTATAATCGCACTAAAATTAATCCTTGCTCAAAAGAAGAGTCTCTTCAATTGGCAGTAAATTTGGGAGATTAATATGAGCGATGACAGGCGTGGTATTTATTTAATCCTTCTAGGTATGTCGTGTTTCAGTATCCAGGACGTTTTCATCCGACAGCTTTCTGATTATGCATCTTTGACACAAATAATATTTATTCGGGGAATAATTGGCGGCCTCATACTTCTCTTTTTTCTTAAATTAACCAAACGTAGCATTTCTTTTAGTTCTGCTTACCCATTGCTTGCAATCTCTAGAGTCTTACTCTTTTTTATGGGTTTTTTGTGTTTCTATTTTGCCTTGGGAAAAATGGAGTTGGCGGAAGCAAGCAGCTTATTCTTTGTCTCTCCATTATTTATAACAATATTGTCAAAATTTATGTTTAAGTCTGAAATTGGTGCCTACCGCATTTGCGCCATCATTGTTGGTTTTGCTGGCGTTTTGTTCATTGTAAAACCAAACCCTGATGAATTAAATATAATTGCACTGCTTCCAATTATTTCTGCTTTTACGTATTCAGTATCAATGATGATTGCGAAATATACACGCGAAAAGGACAGTATTTTTCAACAGATGTTGTATATGTATTTTGGGAGTGCAGTGCTTGCTTTTGTCGCTTGGTTGATAATACCATTAATAGAATTTGAACCCTCTCAAGCTAAAAATCTAGAATTCCTTATTAGGGATTGGAGTATTTATAACAGCTCTGTCCTTTTAATGCTTCTTGGAATTGCTGTTATTGGAAGTTCCGGGATGTTGTTACTTACATCAGCGTACCGAATGGGTTCACCTCCAGTTATTGCGCCTTTTGAGTATATTATGTTGATTTTTGCTATTGGAAACGGTTTCTTGTTTTTCAGAGAGATACCTGATATATATTCAATATTGGGGATGCTGCTTATTACTAGCAGCGGCCTCTTTATTTTTATTCGAGAGGGAGCAAAGAAAGAATCAGTAGCTTTGAAAACAAGTTTGCGCTCTTAATTAATAAACTCTCCCTTCCAAGTTGTAAAATATTGGGAGCCTGTTTCTGACTTTAAAGCATTAAAAGAATATGCCAAGCTAGTCCCTTAGGTCGCGTGGATGTTCGGTCGCGATTTCAATACCATCGTCTATAACAGTAACCGTGTCATCTGTTGCTTCAAATTTAGCTTCAATGATATTTTCTTTCTCATTTTTTTCTGCCACTCTATTTTCCTTTAAGTCATCTTTGGTTTGTGGGGTTGATTCAGGAGACTTTTTAATTTCCTGTTTGTATTTATCAACACTAGTCTTAACATCGCCTAATACTTGTGACAGAGTTGATTTTTCGTCCTTAATAGAGAGCTGCTCTTTGAGCTCATCTACCTGTAACTCATCATTAATATCTGTTTTAATTTTTCTGACAAATTTATTAAACTTACCAACGTAAAGTCCGGCCTTGCGAGCGAGCGCTGGCATTTTGTCGGGACCAACCACGATAAGCGTGATAATAGCGATAATAGAAATTTCCCAAAAACCGAAGTCAAACATACAGCTCTATAATGGAAGGGTAGTTTAGTTTACTTTTCAACTTTAGATTCAATGGCGTCATCGGTTTCTTCTTCGGAACTCTTCATAGAAGACTTAAAGCCCTTAACTGCACTTCCAAGGTCACCACCAAGATTCTTTAGGCGTTTAGCACCAAAAATTAGTATTACGATGATTAAAATAATAATTAGTTCAAATGGTCCTGGCATTCCCATGTGTATACTCCTTAGTTAGTTAGCTGGCTAGTTAGTTAAGCTTTTCTCATTTGTTAGTTTCTTTAATGAATGAGTTGCATGTTACTCACTTTTTGTAGGTCAAGTCAATATATCATTTAGTGATAAGTTCGTGGTCAATAACTTGGAGAGTTTGACTATTAAAAATTTCTGCTAATTCAGTACCACAAATTCCACTAGTATTTGCAAAAAAAACCTTACACATGAAATGTGTTGTGTTACAATTTTTGCAATTGTATGCATAAATTAGCTATAAAACAAATATAGTCTATGATGTGTAGCTATTTTTGCTGACGACAGAATTTATCAATTTTGGTAAATTTATAACAAAGAAACGAGTACAAAAAAAATTCTAGTAGAACGTGCAAACTAATTTGCAAATTAAAGCTATAATCGAAGATGTATTAATTACATTCAGTTCCGCATTGCATTCCTAAAAGTTGGTCAAAGGCGGAATATTTAGAATTTGACATAGTTTAAATTATGCCATAATAATATCTGGGTTTTATGACATAGGAGTTGTAGTGGTGTTGGCGAATCTACAAAGAACTACAATTTGAAGTATTAAATTCTAGATAATTTATATTTGTTTTTTGTTTCACAATTTTTTTTTAAACAAGGAGAGTTCATATGAGTAAAGAAACTATTAACGGCTTGCCGTTACATCCAGCAATCTCGATGTTCAAGGAAGAGGTGTTGGATAATAAACTTACGCGCCGTGAGTTTATGGCGCGTGCAACTGCCTTAGGAGCAACAAGTGTGGCTGCATACAGCATGCTCGGTTTGGTAGCACCATCGGCTGCTATGGCAGCAACACCAAAACAAGGAGGAACGGTTAAAATACAAATGCACGTTCTGGGACTTAAAGAACCGCGTACTTATGATTGGAACGAACTTAGTAACTTTTCCCGTGGCTGGCTAGAGTATTTGGTACAGTACAATCCTGACGGTACTTTTGAAGGGCGTTTACTGGAAAGCTGGTCAGCGAATGCTGATGCTACTCAGTACATACTGAATGTCCGAAAAGGCGTTAGATGGAATAATGGGGTTAAATTTACTGCGAACGATGTTGCGCGCAATATCGAAGGCTGGTGTGATAAGAGCGTTGACGGTAATTCTATGGCCGCTCGAATGAATAGCTTGATTGACCCAGATACAGGCAAAGCATCTGCAGGAGCCATTGTAGTTCTGGATCGTGATACAGTTCAATTAAATTTAAATGCTGCAGATATTGCTATTATTCCTGGTATGGCAGAGTACACATCAGCGATTACGCCTGAATCGTACAGTCTAGAGACAATGTTGAGCAATCCAGTCGGTACGGGACCTTACTTGCCTGATGGGCACGAGGTAGGCGTTAAGGCGGCATTGGTTCGAAACACTAGCCACAGCTGGTGGGATGATAGCGCTTACGCGGATCGTATCGAGTTTATCGATTATGGTACTGAGCAATCTGCCTCTGTTGCCGGTGCAGAGTCCGACGAGATTGACATGGTGTATGAATCTACTGGTGACTATATTGATATCCTTGACGGTGTTTCTGGTTGGCAGAAATCTTCTGCTGTGACTGCCTCAACAATTGTTATTCGTTGCAATCAAGAAGCAGAAGTTTACAAGGACAAAAACGTTCGTCGCGCTTTAGCGATGTGTGTTAATAACTCGGATGTTTTGGAGTTGGGCTATGACGGTAGGGGTACGCCGGCGGAGAATCACCATGTGTGTCCAATTCATCCAGAATATGCTGAATTGCCAGCCCAAGTAGTTGATCGTGATGAAGCGCTCGCTATGATGTCCGCGGCCGGCCTCGGTGATTATGAGCACGAGTTAATCTCGATTGATGATGACTGGCGCCGTAATACAACAGACGCTGTTGCGGCCCAGATTCGTAAATCGGGCATTAAGGTTAAGCGTACGATTCTTCCAGGTTCTACTTTCTGGAATGACTGGGTCAAATACCCATTTTCTTCAACCAACTGGAACATGAGACCATTAGGTGTCCAAGTTCTGGCGCTTGCCTATCGCTCCGGTGAGGCTTGGAATGAGGCCGCTTTTAGCAATGCTGAATTTGATGAGACGCTGGCTAAAGCGTTGTCACTTGCCAATGCAGACGAGCGTCGAGTTTTGATGAAGCGTTTAGAACAAATCATGCAAGACGAGGGTGTGGTTATACAACCGTACTGGCGCTCTTTGTACCGTCATCATAAAGAGGGTTTGTTGGGTGCCGAGATGGACCCAGTTTTTCAGATACATCCTCATTTGTTGGCCTGGTCGTAAACTACCAACAACAGAGAAGTCATACGCTTGTCTTCTCTTCCATAAAAGAGGTCGCATTAGTGACCTCTTTTAATTAGCAACCTCTTTTATAGATTAGTTGGTATGATTCAGTTGTAATTTCCTCTTCACTAATAAACAATCTTAAGACAGTATATGTGGCAATTTATATGTAGACGACTTGGACTGATGTTTTTAACTGCATTGTCTCTGACTTTTATTGTTTTCTTTCTCACCAATTTACAACCTAATCTAGAAAAATTAGCAAAAACTGAAGGCAATCAGCGCATGAGCGATATTCAGGTGGAATCCTGGCTGGATGACCGTGGTTATAATCAACCACTATTATTGAGATATGGTGAGTGGCTTGGTATTGTCCCAGGATATGTCCGTACCGACGAAGAAGGTAAGACGCGTGGACGTTGTATTAGGCCTGAAATAAAAGATACACCCAGTTACTGTGGTCTTCTACAGGGAAGCTTTGGTTATTCCACGACTTTCGATGAACCTGTGGGTGGAGTCGTAAGCAGACGTTTGGGGTTGACAGGTATTTTGATGTTCTGGGTGATGATTGTTATGGTGCCTATGGCACTTATTATTGGCATACTTGCCGGCATTCGTGAAGGCTCTAAGACTGACCGAACCCTTTCAACTGTTGCTATTGGTTTAACTGCGACACCCGAATACATCTCGGGCGTTATTTTGTCTGTTATTTTTGCCAGTACTATTGTATTTGGTGAAAGATTATTATTGCCATCCTCGCAAACTGCGATGGAGAATATAACCTTTAGTAACTTTACTTTACCGGTGATGACGATGGTGCTTTATGGGATGGGTTATATTGCCAGAATGACACGGGCCTCGATGGCTGAAGTGATGACAGCACAATACATTCGCACAGCTCGGTTAAAGGGCGTTAGTTTTGCAAATATTGTTGTTAAGCACGCACTTAGAAATGCATTAATAGCTCCATTTACTGTCATTATGTTGCAATTTCCTTGGCTTTTGACCGGTGTTGTGATTGTTGAAACATTATTTAACTACAAAGGCTTTGGCTGGTTATTAGTCAAAGCAGCTGACACTAACGATATTGAATTACTACTGTCTTGTTCAGTGGTGGCGGTTGTAGTCGTTTTGGTGACACAGTTAATATCAGATATTGGTTATGTCTTTTTAAATCCAAGAATACGAGTGAATTCTTAAAACATTATTATGGCAACATTGAGCTGGCTAGAAATAATCATCCAAATATTCCTGCAATTTATACCGGTGTGGATTGCAATGGTGTTGACTTTTGCTGTTTCTTATTTTTTCCGCGACAGATTAGGGCTTTACGGCCGTTTATTCGATACTTTTACCGGTAGTATTGGTTTTGCTTTGGTCGTATTTTGGCTCTTTACTGCAATCTTCGCAGATCAAATTATAACTTTTGATCCGATTGATCAACTGGCAGGAATGCGCAAAAAAATCCCAGGAACGTTAGTGCCTGACACTCTTACTGCCTATTTATTTGGGGGTGATCTGTTGGGTCGAGACATCTTTTCGAGAATGGTGATGGGATCTCGTACTGTGCTTTCAATTGCCCCAGCTGCCACCATTTTTGCCTTCATGACAGGCATTACACTTGGCTTGCCGGCTGGATTTTATGGCAAAAAACTTGATACTATTTTGTCATTTATCGCGAATTTGGTTTTAGCCTTTCCGGTCATTCTTTTGTTTTATCTGTTGGTAACTCCCGCCGTCCGTTCAACTGGTATTCCAGTGATGGTGGCAGCTGTGCTTTTTTTATTTCCGATTATCTTTTTTGTCGTTCTTTTCCAGTCGAGATACTATGTTCAACCCAGAAAGCGAAATGTTTATGTTGGCCTAACCTTAATACTGGGGTTTTGGGCTTATTCAGGTTTGGCGTTTAACCAAGATCCATTGCAATTATTGGGCCTGAAACCTGTGTTCTATATGGATTCTAATTTGCTTAATATTTTTGTTTCAGTGGTTTTTGTTAATTCACCAACAGTGTTTCGAATTGTTCGAGGCCTAACGATGGACATAAAGACACGAGACTATGTTGCGGCCGCTCAAACCCGTGGAGAGGGTGCCTGGTTCATAATGCTTTGGGAAATCCTACCAAATGCGAGAGGCCCGCTGATTGTTGATTTCTGTCTGAGAATTGGTTATACGACCATCCTTTTGGGCACCTTAGGCTTTTTTGGACTGGGTGTCAGTCCCGAAAGTCCGGACTGGGGTATGACGATTAATGAAGGTCGCAAACTGTTGGCTTACTTTCCACATATGGCAATCCCTCCTGCATTGGCATTATTGTCTTTGGTATTGGGACTAAATTTATTAGGTGACGGCTTGAGAGAGCAGTCATTAAAGGACTAAACAATGTCTAAATCGAATACTCAAAGTCCTATTTTAGAAATTGATAATCTTTCAATTAGTTTTTTCACGCGCTTGGGTGAAATTCCTGCGGTAATGAATTTTTCTTGTGTTCTTGAGCAAGGAAAGGCTTTAGGGCTTGTGGGAGAGTCAGGCTGTGGCAAATCAACTGTTGCGCTCGGCATCATGCAAGATTTAGGTGTCAATGGCTCCATCGTTGGTGGCTCCATCAAGTTTAAAGGTCGTGAGTTAAACAACATGCCTCAGAACGAGCTGGCAAAATTAAGAGGCTCAGAAATTGCAATGATTTACCAAGAGCCTATGGCTTCTCTGAATCCGGCAATGAAAATTTCTAAGCAGCTTATGGAAGTGCCAATGATTCACGCAAACGCCAGCAAACTAGAGGCTTGGGCTTTGGCACTTGAGGTTGTAAAAGACGTAGGCCTGCCTGATCCAGAGCGCATTTTAAACAGCTATCCGCACCAGCTTTCAGGTGGCCAGCAACAACGTATTGTTATTGCGATGGCACTGATGTCAGAGCCCGCCTTATTGATTTTAGATGAGCCTACAACTGCATTGGATGTTACTGTTGAGGCGGGAATTGTTGATTTGGTCAAAGGCTTGGGTGAGAAGTATGGCACTTCGATGTTATTCATCTCACACAACCTTGGTTTAATCCTAGATACCTGCGACGATATATGTGTAATGTATTCAGGTGAGGCTGTTGAAACCGGCTCCATACACGATGTTTTTGATCGAATGCGACACCCCTATACTCAGGCATTGTTTCGCTCGATACCTCTACCAGGGGCTGACAAAAACCAGAGACCATTGATTGCCATTCCAGGCAATTTTCCGCTACCGAACGAACGTCCTCAAGGCTGCAATTTTGGACCACGCTGTAACTATTTTGAGAGCGGCGAGTGTGATGAAAAAAAAATCGACATGAAAGAGATGGGTGACAATCGCCATCATGCCTCTCGTTGTATAAAAATTAATACCATCGATTGGCAGGCAGATGTTGTAACAACAACCGATTACAAACCATTATTACCTGGTGCGATAGTCGTAGAGGTTGAGGACTTAACAAAATATTATGAAATCTCGGCTAATGAGTTATTAAGCGGCAAAGAAAAAAGTGTTGTAAAGGCTAACGAGGCATTGTCCTGTTATGCAAGAGAATCTGAAACATTGGCAATTGTTGGTGAGTCTGGCTGTGGCAAGTCGACTCTCGCCAAAGTTCTAATGGGGCTCGAAACGGCTACTTCAGGTAAAGTTTCTGTTAATGGACAATCTGTCGGTGATAAGGCGATTGGCGACCGTTCCAGGGAGACGGTTTCCTCAATTCAAATGGTATTTCAAAACCCATTTGATACACTTAACCCTTCGATGAGCGTTGGCAGGCAAATTATTCGTGCCCTTGAAGTTTTTGGGGTTGGTAAGACTGAGCCTGAACAACACAATAGAATGTTGGAATTACTGGACTTAGTAAAACTCCCCAGAGAATTTGCCATTAGAAAACCTAGACAATTATCTGGCGGACAAAAACAACGCGTAGGTATTGCACGCGCTTTTGCTGGCAACGCGCAAATTGTTATTGCTGATGAGCCGGTTTCCGCACTGGATGTATCTGTACAAGCAGCTGTAACTGATCTGTTGATGGAGCTGCAGCGTAAAAATGGCACTACGATGTTGTTTATTAGTCACGACTTATCTATTGTGCGCTATATAGCTGATCGTGTTTTGGTGATGTATCTGGGTCATGTTGTTGAAACTGGCAGCACAGACCAAGTATTTGCGCCACCATATCATCCATATACAGAGGCTCTATTATCTGCTGTGCCAATTGCAGATACCAGCGTGGAGCGTCACAACATTATACTTAAAGGGGATATTCCTTCTGCCATCAACCCGCCTTCTGGCTGCCCATTTCAAACTCGATGCCAACACAAGCATTTGGTAGATGGCAATCTTTGTGAGCAAGAACTGCCAGATATGATTGATGTTGCAACAGGCCATCAGTTAAGATGTCATTTGTCAAGCGAACATTTGGCGGAAATGAAGCCGGTAATTAAACTGGCTGGAAATTCTAAAGTAGTAGGCGACAACCATGATTTAGCCAAAGTAATCGCTGCAGATAAACCTGTAAATCCAGCACCATAAAAGGAAATAATGATGACAAAAATAATAATTATCGAGAGCGAACCACCCAAGTGAAAAAAAATAATTAATTAAAGTGTTGTATTTTCAAATTATATAAAGCAATCTATACTCTTTAGCTTTCTTTCATTCTTGCCAAAATATCCACGCCTTGTTGATGCCAGAAATGCAAAAAATCGATAAATATCCAATTCTCGGATAACTTATCTCCTTCCCGGCGATACATATCTATAACACGCATGTCAACAGGTTTGGATTTTGTAGGCATCCCCATATACTCACCTGTAGGTGTCAGGGTCAGGTTTGGCCAACCAAAAAAGCCGCCGAATTTTCCTTCGGCAAATCTACAAAGATGCCCATTAAATATACGATCTGTAAAAGCAGCACGAAACGGCCCCGAATGTTGCTCAGCATAACGCTCTATTGTGTACGTTGCCCCGATACCTGCAGGACCCCACCAGATCATATCTTCATGCCAGCTTCTTCTAAGTTCTTCAACTAGGGGTAGTTTTTTTGCATCTTTCCAATCCCTTATATCATTGACCATGAAATCTATTGCATAATTTAAACTATATCAATTTGAATTTAGTTAACGTCAGAATTTCGTTTGATGCAAGAGCGTGAATAATTCTCTACTTCTAGTATCAAAAGTTCTAGTTTATTTTTTTCTAAATACCGTGATAATTACTTTGTCACTGCCATGATCTTTATCTGGATTATTGCCATAGACAGTTACTTCATG
>Ga0206681_10001264_pt1 | contig 11794 bp, 9 predicted proteins | sample M150012015metaG_FD_161048 | JGI IMG/M metagenome (GOLD analysis project Ga0206681, IMG submission 161048) | Ammonia-oxidizing marine archaeal communities from Monterey Bay, California, United States - M1 500m 12015 | ecosystem: Environmental > Aquatic > Marine > Intertidal zone | place: USA...
ATTAACACTGCTGATACTCCAGCACCTTATTCACCTGTATTACTAGCTGAATGGATTCCTAATAGTCAGGATGTTATTAAAGCTGTGAAAAAAGTATTATATAAATAATAGAAAGGTGTTTTAAATCCTAAATAAATAGAGGTTTTTTATTTAATCCTATTTGACTATTTTTGCCACCTAAAATTAAAATTAAATTTAAAATAATATGGAATCTATTATAATTTTTTTGCCAATAGTCCTTGCTTTTTTGGGACTAATTTATATGACTATAAAAAAGTCATGGGTTATGAAACAAAATGCAGGTGATGGTAAAATGAAAGAAATTTCTGACCATATATATGAAGGAGCATTAGCTTTTTTAAACGCCGAATATAAATTATTAGCAATTTTTGTTTTTGTAGTGAGTTTAGCGCTCGCAGCAGTTTCATTTATAGTGCCTACTACTCATATACTTATAGTAGTAGCTTTTGGATTTGGTGCATTTTTTTCAGCATTGGCTGGAAATATGGGGATGAAAATCGCTACAAAAACTAACGTTAGAACAACACAAGCCGCAAAAACTAGTTTACCAGATGCTCTTAAAATTTCATTTGGTGGAGGAACAGTAATGGGACTTGGTGTTGCTGGATTAGCTGTTCTAGGTTTAACATCATTTTTTATTATTTTTTATAACTTTTTCATGAATGGAGCTTGGACAAGCACTGAAGATATGACTGTTGTTTTAGAAACTTTGGCAGGATTTTCTTTAGGAGCTGAATCAATTGCACTTTTCGCAAGAGTTGGAGGTGGAATATACACTAAGGCCGCGGATGTTGGAGCAGATTTAGTTGGTAAAGTTGAAGCTGGAATACCTGAAGATGATCCAAGAAACCCTGCGACAATTGCAGATAATGTTGGAGATAATGTTGGAGATGTAGCAGGTATGGGAGCTGATTTGTTTGGTTCTTATGTAGCTACTGTTTTAGCATCAATGGTGCTGGGAAATTACGTTATAAAAGACATGGGTGGAAATATCTCAGATGCATTTGGAGGAATTGGTCCAATTTTATTACCTGTATTTATAGCTGGAGCAGGAATTATTATTTCTATTATAGGAACTGTACTTGTTAAGATTAAAAATAACGATGCTAAAGAAAATGAAGTAATGAACGCACTTAATAAAGGAAACTGGACTTCAATTGGTCTTGTAGCTATTTCTTGTTATGCATTATGTAGTTGGATGCTTCCGGAAACTATGAAAATGGAATTTTTTGGAGAAGGATTAAAAGAAATATCTTCAATGAGTGTTTTCTATGCTACTTTAGTTGGATTAGTTGTAGGTGCAGGAATTTCTTCTGTAACAGAATATTATACAGGACTGGGGAAAAGTCCAATTTTGAAAATTGTTCAACAATCTAGTACTGGAGCTGGAACTAACATTATCGCTGGTTTAGCAACAGGAATGATTTCTACATTTCCATCTGTTTTATTATTTGCAAGTGCAATATGGGCTTCCTATTTCTTTGCTGGTTTTTATGGTGTAGCATTATCTGCTTCCGCTATGATGGCTACTACAGCAATGCAGTTAGCAATTGATGCTTTTGGTCCAATTTCAGATAATGCTGGAGGAATTGCTGAAATGAGTGAGCAGGATCCTATTGTAAGAGAAAGAACAGATATTTTAGATTCAGTTGGAAATACAACAGCTGCTACTGGAAAAGGTTTTGCCATTGCTTCTGCAGCACTTACTTCTTTAGCTTTATTTGCTGCTTATGTTACTTTCACAGGAATTGATGGGATTAATATTTTTAAAGCCCCTGTTTTAGCTATGCTATTTGTAGGTGGAATGGTGCCAGTTGTTTTTTCAGCTTTAGCTATGAATGCGGTGGGAAAAGCAGCTATGGAAATGGTTCAAGAAGTTAGAAGACAATTCAAAGATATTCCTGGTATTATGGAAGGTACTGGTAAACCAGAATATGATAAGTGTGTAGCAATTTCTACTCAAGCTTCTTTGAAAGAAATGATGTTACCAGGATTATTAACTATTGGCTTTCCGCTAGCTATAGCTTTTGTTCCAATGATTTTTGGAATGAATAATTTAGCTATAGCAGAAATGTTAGGAGGTTATATGGCTGGAGTAACTGTAAGTGGAGTGCTTTGGGCTATTTTTCAAAATAATGCTGGAGGCGCCTGGGATAATGCAAAAAAATCATTCGAAGCTGGAATTGAAATTAATGGTGAAATGACTTTTAAAGGCTCAGAAGCTCATAAAGCAGCGATTACGGGTGATACTGTTGGAGATCCTTTTAAAGATACATCAGGACCATCAATGAATATCTTAATTAAATTAACTTGTTTAATAGGTTTGGTGATTGCTCCAATTTTAGGAGGTCACTCTTTAGAACAAAATCATGCTTCTGCTGATCACGAAATCAAGACGGAAGTAATGATTGAATCAGAGAATGATGTTTGGACTATGACTCGTACATATCAAGAAAATGGAGTAAAAACATCTAAAGTTATTACTGGAACTAAAGAAGAAGTTATGAAGCAAGCTGATAATATAGGGATTGCAGCTATGGGGAAAATTGAAAAAAAATGATATTAAAAAATTAAGATTAACTCTTAATATTATATTTAGATTATGAAAAAAAATAATAAACGAGAATTTTCTATAAAGGAAAAATCAATTGCAATTGGTGTTGTTGGTGGTACTCTTGTAGGTGTTTTAACTGACAATATAGGACTTTGGCTTTCTCTAGGGATAGCCTTTGGAGTTGGAATTGGATTTACACTGACCGAAAAAAAGGTTAATTAACTCTTAATAGCATCATTTAATTTTTTATCTGAATACTTACTTAAACTATCGTCAACTTTACTGATGATTGTTTTGAGGTCTTCTTTATTTTTAACAAAATCTAAATTATCAACATCAATTATTAATAGCTCCCCTTTTTTATAGGTTTGCGTCCAAGCTTCATATCTTTCATTAAGTCTGCTTAAATAATCGATACTAATAGAGCTTTCATAGTCTCGTCCTCTTTTATGAATTTGATCAACTAAATTAGGAATGCCACTTCTTAAATAGATTAAAAGATCAGGAGCTTTTACGAAAGACTCCATAAGATCAAAAATAGATTTGTAGTTTATAAAATCTCTATTAGTCATAAGTCCCATAGCTTTCAAATTAGGAGCAAAAATAAAAGCGTCTTCATAGATTGTTCGATCTTGAATTATTTTCTTTCCATTTTTTGCAAAATCCATTATTTGACGAAATCTACTATTTAAAAAATAGATTTGAAGATTAAAGGACCACCTTTCCATTTGATCATAAAAATCATCTAAATAAGGATTCTTCACCACGTCTTCATAATGACCTTCAAACTTATAGTGTTTTGAAAGAAGTTTTGTTAATGTTGTTTTACCAGCCCCAATATTTCCAGCAATCGCAATGTGCATATTTTTTGAATTTTAATTTTTTCTAAGGACATCTAAATTAAAAAAATATAATTCAAATTAAACTTTATTATATACTTATTGTCTATTTAGTATTAAATCACTAGAATTGCACAGTTTAAAATATAAATTATGAAAAAAATATTACTACTTTTTTTAATTTTTAATTTCAATGGATTCTCACAAGATTTTCAGGGAAAAGCATATTACATGTCTAAGACAAGTGTAAATACAGATTTTACTAATAATCTGCCACCAGAAAGAGCTAAATACATCTTGGGTATGATGAATAAAGCACTAGAAAAAAATTACATTTTAGATTTTAATAGTAACTCATCTTATTTTGAAGTAGAAGAAGTGTTAGAAGCAGGTGGAAGGCAAGGTGGGGGATTTAATTGGATGCAATTTGTTGGAGGGCCTGATGGAGGATCTTTACATAAAGACTTGCAGTCTAAAATTTATACTAATAAAAAGGAGCTTTTTGGAAAAGTTTTTTTAGTAAAAGATAGTATTACTCCTAGTAAATGGGTTATGACTGGGGAGACAAAACAAATAGGTATATATAATGCTTATAAAGCAACTATAACAAAAGAAGTGGAGGAACGTGAATTCAATTTTGGACGCCGTCCAACTAGGGGAGATGCGCCAGAGTCTGAACCAGAAGCTCCTAAAATGAGAGAAGTAGTAATGAGCGCATGGTTTACACCTGAAATACCAGTATCAACAGGACCAGCTATGTATGGAGGACTTCCTGGATTAATTTTAGAAATCAATGATGATAAAACAATTATTCTTTGTACTAAAGTTGTAATAAACCCAAAAGATAAAATAAAAATTAAAGCACCTTCAAAAGGAAAAGTTGTTACTAAAAGTGAATTTGATCAGATTGCGGAAGATAAGGCAAAAGAAATGGAAGAAATGTACCAAGGAAGAAGAGGAGGAAGATCGAGGGTGATAATTAGACACTAAGCAATTATAGTTTATTAATAAAAATCAATTTTAATGAAAAAAATATCTTTACTTATTATTTTACTGTTTAACTCTGTTGTTTACTCTCAAGTAAGATTTGAAGGTGTTATAACTGACTCAATGGGTAATACAATTATGGGAGCTAATGTAATTGCTGTAGAAAAGGATACTCAAGTTTTAGATGGTTTTGGTATTTCTAATGATACAGGATTTTATAGAATTTCATTAAAAAAAAATACAAATTATAACATTAAAGTTTCATTTATAGGTTTTAAGCAGGTTGAGTTTGACTTGAATATTAGTGAAGCTTTTGAAAAAAATATAATTTTACATCAACAAGCTGAAGCATTGGATGAGGTAGAAATAGTGTACGAAATGCCAGTGACTATAAAAGGAGACACTATTGTATATAATGCGGATTCATTTAATACCGGTACTGAAAAAAAATTAGGAGATGTACTGGAGAATTTACCCGGAATTGAGATAAATGATGAAGGGAGAATTGAAGTAGAAGGAAAAGAAATAACAAAAATTACTATTGAAGGAAAGGATTTTTTTGATGGCGATTCTAAATTAGCTACTCAGAATTTACCTGCTAATGCAGTGGGAAAAGTGGAAGTTTTAAGAAATTTCACTGAAGTTGGTCAACTTAGAAATGTTACAAATAATGAAGATAACATAGCTATTAATATTGCTCTTAAAAGCGGTAAAGATAAATTTTGGTTTGGTGAAATTTTAGGCGGAACAGGAAATGATAATAGAGTTTTAGCTGCACCAAAAATATTTTATTATTCAAAAGACTTAAGTATTAGTGCTTTGGGTAATACCAATAACATAGGTGAGCCGGTCCTTTCTAGAAGAGATTATTATAAATTTGGAGGAGGCTTTAGAAACCTAAATGCTCAAACTGGAACTTCAATTAGTATTTCATCAGATGGTTCTGGAATTGGGGGCCTTCAGAATAATCAAGCTAAATCTATTGATGCTCAATTGGGAGCGTATAATTTTAGCCATTCTCCTAACGATTCGTGGGAAATAAGTGGTTTTGCTATTTTAGCAAAGACTAAAAATATCATTGAACAAGATATTAAAAGAACCTATTCTGTTACTAATACTATTGAAGAAACAAGTGATAATGTGGTTCAAGACAATAAGCAGCAACTTTATAAATTTACAACAGAATTTAAGCCTAATGATAGATTACAGACAGAATATAATTTATTGATTAAATCAGCTGAAAGCGAAGAAAATACTGATTTAATTTCATCATCTTATAGAGATCCAAGTAATGGTCCTGTTATTTTACCAGTTGAAATCGACGAAATTAATCTTTTAAGATCTGATAAGCCTAGTTCAATTAATCAAGAATTAAAAGCTTATTATACGTTAAATGAAGATCATATTTTTTCTTTTGAAGCGCAGCATTTATCTCAAGATGAAGATCCTTTTTACAGAGCTATTAAAGAATTACAACCTTTTAGAAAAATAATTCCTCTAGATACGGATCAATCAAAATTTAACATTAATCAGTCTCGTAACACAAAGACTAACAAAATTGAAGGAAAATTAGATTATTATTATATTTTAACTCCTAAATCAAACCTTAATTTTACGTTTGGAGTTACTGATGTTGATCAAAAATTTAATTCAAGTATTTTTCAAATTTTAGATAATAATTCAAATAAAAATTTTGATGACCCTGCTTTAGGAAATGATGTTGATTTTAAATTTACTGACTCTTACTTATCTATGCACTATAGATTTATTACAGGCATTTTCACTTTTGATCCAGGGATTACAATACATTCTTATAAAACTGAAAATACTCAATTAGGAAACTTAGCTTCAGATTCATATTCTGATGTTAGACCTGACATGAGAATTTTTATGAAATTTAAAAGTTCCGAGAGTTTAAGATTTACTTACAGAGCTACAACGCAATTCACTGATGTGAATAAATTAGCTTTAGGATATGTTTTTAATAACTATAATTCTTTTTTTCAAGGAAACCCTGCTCTTGAAGCAGCTAAAGTTTATAACTATAGTTTGAATTATCAAAGTATTAATATTTTTACTTTTACTAATGTATTTTCGAGACTAAGTTATTCGAAAAGAAGTAATTCAATACAAAATCAAACACTAATTAGTGGGATTAACAGAGTCAATACTGCAGTCAATTCAAACTTTCCAAGAGAAACTTACTCTGCTTCAGGTAGAATCGATAAAAGATTTAAAAATTTTAAAGCTGGATTTAATATGAATTTTAATTATAGTGATTATAATAATATAATTAATGGTAATCCAATATCTTCTGTTAATTTCACTCAGAGCTATAGAGCAAGTCTTGCAACGAACTTTAGGGATAAGCCTAATCTTGAAATAGGGTATAGTTATAATAAGAGAAAATATGATACAGGCAATTCAAAAAATTATTTCTTTACTGATTCACCTTACGCCAGACTAGATGCTTATTTCGGAAAAGGGTTTGTGTTTACTGCTAATTATACTTATAATTATTACAGAAATGAAGAAGTTACATTAAATAAGTATAGATTTTTAGAAGCTGATTTATCTTACAATAAAGAAGGCTCTAAATGGGAATTTGGATTAGGTGTAACTAATTTATTTAATGATACATCAGTTAATAGAGATAGTTTTAATCAGCTCTATAGTCAAACAAGATCTTACGTTATTCAGCCAAGATATACTGTTTTTAGATTAAAATATGACCTAACATCTTATGGTGGAGGTAGTGGAAATGGCGGGAAAGGGAAACATCGTTAACATCTTATTTAGTATTTAATTTTTTCTTTATTTAAAGGAGTTTATATTTATTGATAAATAAAAATTACTTTAATTGAATTTTAAATCAGTATTATTTTTTTTAATAGTTCCATTTTTTTGTTGGTCTCAGTCTGGATTTGAATCCATATTACTTGCTGTTGAAAGCGATTCAAAAAAACTATTTCAAGGCTATATGTCTCCTTTAATGAAAGGAGCAATTTATAGTTCAAATGGTGGTTGGTTTAACTCAGCTAAAGTCCATAAAAAGTTAGGTGTTGATTTAAGCTTAAGATTAAATGCTTCATTTGTGCCCTCAGCTGATCAAGTTTTCTCAATTTCTAATTTAGAATATATTACATCAGAAGCGAATGATTTGCCCACCATTATTGGATCTAGTAGACAAGAAGAATTGATAGTAACTATCCCCCCAGATGGAATTTTGCCAGAAATGAAAACGACTATTAAATCTCCCAAAGGAATTAAAAGTAAATTACCCCTAGGGGCTGTTCCAGCTCCAGTTTTGCAATTAGCAATTGGAATTCCTTTTGATACTGAAGTGATTTTAAGATATAGTCCTGAATATCACAGAAAGGGAATAGACATGTCATTTAAGGGTTTAGGCATTAAACATAATCTATTGCAATATTTTGGCCCCATTGATAAATTCCCAATAAATATTTCTGCATTAGCTTCATTTTCTAAAATGAAAATAGATTATGATATTCAATCTTTTAGTTCTATAAAAGGATCTGGTCAAGTAGCTCAATTTAGTCTTAATAATTATAATTTGTTATTGATAGCTTCTTTGGATGTATTGGTTGTAAATTTTTATGCTGGGTTTGGTTTTAGTGGTGGAGATTCTTCTTTTAAAATGTTAGGTCAATATGATTTAGAATATCAGACGGAATCAAATATTCCTATCACTAGATCTTTAAATGATCCAATAGATATGAATTTTAACGTTTCAGGCTACCAAACTACGATAGGAGCTAAGTTTAAATTTTTGATTTTTAGTGCTTATGCTGATTTTACTTTTCAGGATTATAATACTCTTTCTGCAGGTATTTCAATAAATTTTAGATAATTTCTTTTGTTTTTTAAAAAAAATATATAATTTAGCCATCTAATTTATTGTTAGAGGAACGATTTGACTGATTGCAACCTCTTTAAAAAAGTGCTAAAGCAGATGCTTCACACTAATTTAACTGTCAAATCACATCTAATTATAAATTTAATTAATTAATTAAATATATAAAAATGAGTGAACAAAAATTATCAACCAAAGCTTTACATGTAGGACATGATACAAGCTTAAGTCAAGGAACAAGAGCTGTTCCTATTTACCAATCAACCTCTTATGTTTTTAATGATTCTGAACATGCTGCAAATTTGTTTGCATTAGCTGAACCAGGATATATATACACGAGATTAAACAATCCAACAAATGATGTTTTGGAACAAAGATTAGCAGCACTTGAAGGAGGGATTGGTTCTGTTGTTACAGCTTCAGGAACTGCTGCAATTTCAACAGCTTTATTAGTGCTTTTAAGAGCTGGAGATCATATAGTAGCATCTAGTAGCTTATATGGAGGAACTTTTAATTTGCTAAATGTTACCTTACCAAGATTAGGCATTACTACTACTTTTGTAGACCCATCAGACCCTCAAAATTTTGCAAATGCTGTTCAAGAAAATACTAGAGTATTTTTCGCAGAATCTTTAGGAAATCCAAAATTGGACGTTTTAGATTTAAAAGAAATATCTAATCATGCTAAGGCATCAAAGGTTCCATTTATAGTAGACAATACTGTAGCTACACCAGCTTTATTAAATCCAATTGAACATGGAGCTAATATTGTTATCCATTCTTTAACTAAATACATTAATGGTAATGGCACTTCTTTAGGAGGCGCTATAATTGATGCTGGCACTTTTGATTGGTCAAGTGGAAAATTTCCTGAATTTACTGAGCCTTCACCCGGTTATCATGGATTAATTTATCATGATGCAATAGGAGCTGCAGCTTTTATTGCTAAGGTTAGAATAGAAGGTCTTAGAGATTTAGGTGGTGCTTTAAGTCCATTTAATGCTTTTCAAATTATTCAAGGATTGGAGACTTTAGAGATTAGGATCACAAAACATAGTGAGAATGCCCTAGAGTTAGCTAAATGGCTAGAAAAAAGAGAAGAAGTAGAATGGGTAAATTACCCTGGATTGAATACAAGTAAGTATAAATCTTTAGCTGAAAAATATCTTCCTAAAGGACAAAGTGGTCTTATTACTTTTGGAGTGAAAGGAGGTTATGAATCAGCTAAGACTATTGCTGATAAAACAGCGATTTTTTCTTTATTAGCTAATATTGGAGATACCAAATCTCTAATTATTCACCCTGCTAGTACAACACATCAACAATTAGGTCCTGATGAACAAGCTTCAACAGGAGTTACCAGTGATTTAATTAGATTATCTGTTGGACTTGAAAATATAGAAGATTTGAAAAATGATTTAGAACTAGCTTTTTCAAAAATAGATTCAAAAGTTTTAGTATAAATTAACAAAATGACTAATTTAAATAAGCTCAATATTCTAAATTTTAATTCTTTTAATGGAACTATATTTGATATTGAGCTTACTTACGAAATTTTTGGATTACCAATTGGAGATGCTCCTATAGTATTAGTTAATCATGCTTTAACAGGAAATTCAACTTTAGTTGGAGAAAATGGTTGGTGGAATCCAATAATTGGTAAAGAAAAATTAATTGATACTGAAAAGTATTCAGTATTGGCTTTTAACTTTCCAGGTAACGGATATGACGGTGTATTAATTGAAAATTACAAGGATTTAATTCTAAGAGATATTGCAAAAGTGTTTTTAATTGGTTTAGATAAATTAAATATAAAATCTTTGTTTGCAATAATTGGAGGTTCTATTGGCGGGGGACTTGTATGGGAAATGGCGGCATTAGCTCCTGATTTGGCGAAGAATCTTATTCCAGTCGCTTGTGATTGGAAGTCTTCAGATTGGCTTTTAGCTAATACTAGGTTACAACATCAAATATTAAATAATTCATCAAACCCTGTTCATGATGCTAGAATACATGCAATGTTGTGTTATAGATCTCCTAAGTCATTTGATAAAAAGTTTGACCGTTCAATAAATGAAGGGTTAAATATTTTTAATATTGAGAGTTGGTTACTTCATCATGGAGAAAAACTTCAAAAAAGATTTCAATTATCTTCATATAAACTAATGAATCATCTGCTTTCGACAATTGATATTACTAGTGGAGAGGAAAAGAAATTTTTAGATATAGTCTCAAAAATAAAAGGAAGTTTATACATTGTTTCAGTTGATTCAGATCTATTTTTTACAGATTATCATAATAGAAATACCTTTTATAAGGTTTGTAAGGTTAAAGACAACGTTTTTTACTGTCCGATTAAATCTGTCCATGGACATGATGCCTTTTTAATTGAATTTGATCAATTGAAAGAACTTTTATTGGATATTTTTGTAGAAAAGAAACCTTCGTTATTGAGATCTCTTCAAAAAGTTTAATTATTTTTTAATTGATTTTTGTTTTTTCAATAAGTAATACTACTTTTACACTTTAAGTCAAAAATTATGAACTTATCTTATTTCTGTCAAAATTTTTATTTCTTCTTCTATTTTGAAGTAGAAAAAGGACTTTTGTATATATAAGATATTAGTAAAATATATAATTAAAGGTCCTGATTTTATCAGGACTTTTTTTTTAATAAAAATGAGTAAAGTAGCAATTCAAGGAGTAAAAGGATCCTACCACGATCAGGTAGCTAAAGAATATTTTGATAATTCTGTAGAAATTATTGAATTTTTATCTTTTGACGAAGTAGTTGATTCAGTTAATAATGGATTCTGTGAGTTAGGTGTTATAGCAATTGAAAATTCAATTGCTGGTTCAATAATATCAAATTATGCATTAATTGACAATTTAAATTTGAATATTGTTGGCGAACATTATATTAATATTAATCATCAGTTGATGGCTTTACCTGGATCTAAAATAGAGAATTTAGAAATAGTGTCTTCTCATCCTATGGCCTTATTACAATGTAAAAAGTTTTTAAAAAATTATCCTAAAATAACACTAATAGAGGATAAAGATACTGCTGAAGTTGCTTATAGAATAAATAGGGACAAGATTAAAAATATGGGAGCAATTGCCAGTGTTTATGCTTCAGAGCTTTATGATTTGGAAATACTTTCAAAAAATATTCAGACTATAAAAAATAATGAGACTCGATTTGTTGTTGTTTCAAAAGAAACTTTAATAGAAAACACAAACAGTAATAAAGTATCTTTTAAATTTTCATTAAGTCATGAAACAGGAAGTTTAGCATCAATTTTGAATGTTTTAAAAGATTATAATTTGAATTTAACAAAAATCCAATCTCTTCCAATTATAGAAACACCTTGGAAGTATTCTTTTTTTATTGATACGACTTTTGATTTATTAGATAATTTAAATAAGTCACTAATAATTATACGTGAAAAATCGGAATCCTTAAAGGTGCTAGGTATTTATAAAAATCAAACCAAATGATTAAACAGGCAAATAGGT
>Ga0206681_10001268_pt1 | contig 11769 bp, 8 predicted proteins | sample M150012015metaG_FD_161048 | JGI IMG/M metagenome (GOLD analysis project Ga0206681, IMG submission 161048) | Ammonia-oxidizing marine archaeal communities from Monterey Bay, California, United States - M1 500m 12015 | ecosystem: Environmental > Aquatic > Marine > Intertidal zone | place: USA...
TATCAGGTAATTCTGAGTTAACGGTTTGACCGTATAATCTTCTTCCTTCGGATTGGAAAAAATGACAGGTATCAATCGCTTCTTGGACTGAACCAGCAGATTCTTTCAATGTCTTTCCAATCTCTCTGGTTTCAAGTGCAACAATTGCATCTTTGTGCTCCATTAGTAGTCTTCCCATATTACCGATAATTTGTCCACGGGTTGGTGCAGGTGTTGCCGCCCATCCTGGGAAGGCAGCATGCGCTGCATCCAATGCGTCGTTTACATCAGATTTTGTTGACAGAGGGAACTCTCCAAGAGTGTCAGCCAAAATTGCTGGATTTATTGAGGTAAAAGTGGTTTCATCACTTGATAAGGTCAATTGTCCATTGATGATGTTGTAGCCCTTTACCATCGGTTTTCCATGCGGGTTTTCATTCGAAAGAAATTCTAAGCCGGTTTCCAATACATGAACCATATTGTCGGCCATTGGTGATGGCTTATTGAATATGACTATCCATCTGACAACCATTATTAGGGCTGAAAAAGCAAAGTGAAGAATGTGAGAGTTTAAGGTGGTTCGCAGAAAAGAGAGATTCGTGAGGGAGGTCGGGTGTCTTTGTATACTGTCGGCTTAACAGAACTGTGGTGATTAACTAATGGCAAAAAAAGATTCGATAACATTGCGCGTTTCAAAAGCGATACCATCTGATGTAGGATTCGGCAGAGCCCGCATATCCGGAGGAAATGGACTTGGCCTAAAACCGGGTGATATTGTAGAGATTAAGGGAGAAGAACGCTCTACCGGTGCGATTTATTGGCGAAGCAGACCTGAAGACGAAAAGATGGATTTGATTCGTGTTGATGGAATGGTTCGCAAGAACGCAGGAGTTAGTCTAGGTGATGCTGTTACAGTGACTAAAGTTGAAGCAAAGGATTGTGTAAAATTAACTCTTTCTCCAGTGATGGCAAATAAGCAGAAGGTCAAGTTTGGCCCTGGAATCGAAGGTTTTGCTCGCAGAGGTTTATCCAAGCGACCAGTGGTCAAAGGTGATAGAATTTTTATTCCGGGTATGACTATGTTTGCTGAGGCTCTTCCTTTCGCAGTATTGAGCACAACTCCAAAAGGGATTGTTAAGGTTACACAGGAAACTGATATCGTCATTAAAGATGAACCAGTTGATGCTGAAGATGTAGGCCAAACTGGTGGAATTACCTATGAAGATGTAGGTGGAATCGGCCAACAATTGCTGAAGGTTAGAGAGATGATTGAATTGCCTCTAAAGCACCCAGAGTTATTCCGTCGTTTGGGTATTGACCCACCGAAAGGAGTTCTATTGCATGGGCCTCCTGGTACAGGAAAGACCATGATAGCAAAGGCGGTTGCAAACGAAGTCAATGCCCATTTCAAAAGTATTAACGGGCCCGAGATTATTTCCAAATATTATGGTGAATCAGAGAAACAATTGCGTGAGATTTTTGATGAAGCAAGTGAGAATTCACCAGCGATAATTTTCATTGATGAAATAGATTCTATCTGTCCAAAGAGAGAAGATGTTAGCGGAGAAGTGGAAAGAAGAGTCGTTGCACAAATGCTTACTCTAATGGATGGAATGCAAGGCCGTGAAAATGTAGTGGTCATCGGTGCGACAAATCGTAGAGATGCACTGGACCCTGCACTACGTCGTCCTGGCCGTTTTGACCGAGAGATTGAGATAGGCGTCCCTGATAGGGAAGGACGAAATGAAATAATGGATGTTCACACACGTGGTATGCCAATTTCAGATGACTTTGATGTAAGTTGGGTTCTTGACAACACATATGGATTCGTTGGAGCAGATCTTGCCGCATTAGTTCGTGAAGCAGCAATGCTTGCACTACGCCGATATTTACCAGAAATAGATTTGGAAGAAGAAACAATTCCTCCAGAAGTATTGGAGAAAATGGAGGTCAGAATGGATGATTTCAAAGGTGCCATCAAGGACATAGAGCCTTCAGCATTGCGTGAGATTTATGTTGAAATTCCAAAGATTACTTGGGATGAAGTAGGTGGTCTTGAAGAGGTCAAGGACAGATTAAAAGAATCGGTTGAATGGCCTCTAACCAAGCCTGAAGCATTCGAACACTTTGGAATAAAACCACCGCGTGGAATTGTATTATTTGGTGCGCCAGGAACTGGAAAAACACTACTTGCTAAGGCTGTTGCTAATGAAGCACAAGCAAATTTCATTAGCATTAAGGGACCTGAAATGATTTCAAAGTGGGTCGGTGAATCAGAACGTGCAATACGCGAAATTTTCAAGAAAGCTAAGCAATCTGCACCGGCGATTATCTTCCTAGATGAATTTGAATCGATAGCCAGTATGCGTTCTGGAGCTTCCTCTGAAGGAAGCGATGTTTCGAATCGTGTAGTCAATCAATTATTGGCTAGTATGGATGGAGTTGAATCATTGGATGGTGTCATCGTCATCGCTGCGACCAATAGGCCAGAGATGATCGACCCTGCATTACTACGCAGTGGTCGCTTTGAGCGAGTATTGCACATACCTCCGCCAGACGCATCAGCTATAGAGAAAATCTTCAATATCCATGCTAGTGGAATGCCATTGAGTAAGTTCTCAATAAAGGATATTATCAGTGGATTAGAAGGATTTACTGGTGCAGACATTGAGGCAGTATGTCGCGAAGCAGCATTGATTACAATGAGGGCGAATAAGAAGAGGGTTACTAAGTCCCACTTTGAGGAAGCAATTTCTCGTGTCCGTCCTACAGTTACTCATGAGATGCTACAATACTATCAAAAGATGGAAGAGAGATTAACTTCTGGTTTGTCAAATATCAAGCGCGACCGTGACAGTGGATTTGGCATGGAAACCATGTGATTTGGGCCACTTGTTGGCGACGCATTGAAGGAGTTTAGCCCCTCGTTGCGATATTACGGAGCGAAGTGAGGCAAATGGCAATCTTTGGTCGAGAGTTAATTGGAAGAGAAGTCGTGGATTCTCACGGTGAAGTACTCGGGCAATTAATTGATATTATTTTTGACAACCAGTTAGGAGTAATAACAGAATTCCTAGTCAAAATTGGTAAAGATTTGAATGCTGAATTATTGCCTTGGGTCGCGAAAGATGGAGTTGTTAGCGTACCAGTGGCAGAAGTTTCAAGAATTGCAACAAAAGTTCATTTAACGCGTTAAATATCTCTGCAAAAGTGCTGAAACAGTTGTTTTAAGGGCATTTTCAACATTGAGTGGGTTTGATTGTGTTGAGCATATTATCGTCAATTAAGGGCAACCTTCTAAACCAATATGCTTGCGTGGCTTTGTCGGAATTATGCTCTAGTGGGTGATATTATGGTTGAACTCGGCGAATTGAATTATCGAAGACTCGGATTACAAGCCGCATTTTGGTTTGTTCTATCTTTGTTATTGATGACGATTTTACTCAATTTTGTCAATATCTCAAATACAAACCAATTATCAGCATATGATGATGACTGGGATGATATGTCAGCATTTAGGAAAGATTTGAATGATGTGGGAATAGAAACTCGTTCATTGGTATCATCTCCGCTATTACTTGCGGATATTGAAGATCCTAGAAATACTACTTTCATTGTTGCTGGTGTCGAAAGAGATACGCTCTCACTACCTCAATTTGATGATGATGGCTTTATCACAATCGCTACAGACGATGGTTATTCGCCATCAGAAGTTGATGCGATTGTAGAGTTTGTTGAAGCCGGAGGAACAGCGGTTGTCCTAGAAGATTTTGGCTTTGCTGGGACTATTGCTGAAGCCTTTGGAGTTCGCTATAATGGCTATCAGTTATTTGATACAACATATGCGACAGAACTTGATTTCAATTATATTTGGATGTGCATACAGGCTAACCCTTGCGGAATGAATGGTACTGAGTTAGACCTCAGCACTGTAACACATCATGAGAGATGGGGTGGAGAAAATGGTGAAGGAACGCACCCTTGCAAGATGCTTGATGGGAATGCAATGAGCAAAGAAGATGCTGGCATTTGTGGCCATCATTGGAATAATGGTGTTGTTAATTTTGACCCATCATACAAATTACTTCTCAATAATATTACTGGATTAGAACTGATGCCAGGTGTACAAGGTGCACTTCCTGAAGTTGCTATTCGTGCAGTCACGAGTAATGAAGCGACAGTAGATGTCAATGGAGATGGAGAGATTTGGGTCGGAAGTGAAATCACAACCGAAACACCTGATTTGTGGGGCCAATTCAATCTCAGCATAGAAGCATGTGCACGTTCAACTTGTGACCCCAATGATGGTGGCAAAATCATCTTCGTCGCCGATGGTTCAGCGTTGATGAATGCAATGTATGATTATGAACAATTCAATGATGGAAAGTATGGTGAAGTAACTAATTTTATTCCAGAAAATGACAACCGTAAGTGGGCATTGGATGTAATTGCAGAATCACTGATGAGTACAGAAATTGGTGAGGAAGGACAGGCTGCAGAAAATGCCATGGTTATCTTTGATGAATCAAGACACCCACAAAATGCAATTCTAGCAGATTCATACAATACAGTATATTTCTTGTTAGTATATTTCACTGGAGAAGGGTTGGCAATGCTAATTCTATTCCTTCTTCTGTTTGTTACATTCGAAGCAGTATTAATCAAAAAGCGTGACCCTGAGCCATGGAGACATGTATTCAGCATCATTTACTATGGATTTGGAGATGCTAATCGCTACATCTATTATGCTAAGGTGGAAAAGATACATCAAGTATTCTTGTCCAAAATCCGTAATCAAAATGGACTGACTCGAGAAGAATTCCATGCCTTACCGGCAAGAGAATTGGTAGCGTTAATCAATGACCCAGTGCTTGCAAAATTCGCAGTAGATTCGAAAAATAAATATTCGTTAGAACAAACCGTTGCTTTGGTAAAGAGAATCAAAGCATGGGGGCAGAAGTGAGGTGAAATGAATGTGGACACGTAAAGCATCATTCACATTTACGGGAGGAATTGCTCTCATTCTAATTGGTATGATGATATCAAATCATCAAATGATGATATTAGGATTTGCATTCATTGCATTCATTGTTGTCAACTCGTGGATATCTGGGCATGGGGATGTTGAAGTGCAAAGAAAACTGAGTGCAGATAATTTGTACAAAGGTGACGACCTCTATGTTGAACTTCTAATCACTAACCGCAGTAATCGTAAGACTCAGTTGCTTGAAGTATACGATAATATTCCTCATGAAATGAAATTACGTAGCGGCTTGAATCAGATGCATTTGAATCTTCGTCCAGGTGAAAGCGCTCGTATTCGCTATGTCCTTAGATGCCCATTACGGGGCCATTACTCGCTTGGGCCGGTTTCACTGCGTGCCCGTAATACCTTCAATCTCAGCGTAGAGGAAATGTATGTTGATCATCATTCAGATATTGTGATATTCCCTCAAATCAAGGATATTGAAGAGGCGTTCCTTCGCTCCCGTACACCTAAGATGTATACAGGTGCGACAACATTGAGAATTCCTGGTCAAGGTTCAGAATTCTATTCATTGCGTGAATATGTACCTGGAGACCCTTTCAAGAATATCAATTGGAAAGCATTTGCACGCACTGGTGAATTAATGGTAAATGAAAAGTGTAGAGATGCAGTAACAGACCTATACATTTTACTTGACAGTAGAGATGTAGCGCGTATTGGAACAGTTCTAAAGAACCCATTGGAGATGAGTTGTGTCTCATCTGCTAGCCTTGCATCATTCTTCTTGCATCGTAGAGATTCAGTTGCATTAGCAATATATGGTGATGGACTATCCTACTTACCGCCTGATACAGGAGATAAACAATATTTCAAGCTCTTGAGCGCACTTGCTGGTGTTACTCCAAAGGGGAGCATGCCACTTCAAGCAGTTACTAATTCCCTAAGTGGGAGATTCAGCAGAGGTTCCCCAGTGTTCATTATTTCCAGTTGTGAAGGAGATGGAACAGTTCCAGCAGCAGTTCGTGACTTAGTTGGTCGTGGACACGAAGTAACAGTTCTAAGTCCATCTAGTATTGACTTTGAAAGATTGGTTTCAAGAATTCCGAGAATGTCATATGAAGTTCTAAAATTGGAAAGACAGAATCGTTTGACGACATTAGCAGGTTCTGGTGCACAGGTTATCGATTGGATGCCAGATATGGATTTGTCACAGGCATTGATGCAGGTTAGGGGGTACTGAAATGGCAAGCGAAGTCGGTGTTCAGTCTGATGTCACAATGACCGGTGGAACCGGTGCTCGAACCCTCCATCTAAAATTATTGAGAAAGCAGTGGCAAATTCTCACATTACAAACGGTTGCTACCGTTGCTCTAATAGCGATGTATCTTGAGGTCGTCTCAACTTATGTTGTTGGTTCTATTGACCATACCATGTTATTTGATTCAATCGAGTTACTAATCGGTGACCAATTGCCACTAGGAGATTGGTTAACGGGTGAAGGAAGAGATGGAATGGGTCGCTTCTTCGTACCCCTAATTTTGGGTTTGAGTATTGGTGGCGGAATGGCGTTCTTAGCATTCCAATCACCGCAAATGCAACAGAGAATAAAACTTGGATTTATTATTACATTGATTGTAATGTTAGTTGGCCGTTTGATACTTTCATGGCTTACCGGAATGTTGTTTTCATTTGATTTGCGCCTGCCAAACGACTCAGAACTGCAAACACTTCAATGGCCATTATTAATGATAATGTCACTAATTATTCTCTTCATCTATCTTTTACCAGTGATTATGGGTACAAGAGGAATATGGGGATTAAGTCGTCGTTCTATTGCTTGGGCAATCGGATTCACCTTGATTTTCTTAGGAATTCATGCGATCTTAACCTTCCCTCTAATCAGAGGGCAACTCGGTTCTTATGGAGCACAATTCGCAACTCTTGAAAGTCAGGTAAGTAATCCAACGATTGGATTATTTGGATTCAAATTGGTAACTCAAGAGCAGTTCAATTTGATTACTATTGCAATTCTAATCATGGTTTTCCAAGAATCCTCTTACGGAGTTATCCGTTATCTTGAGTACGCTTACCGTTTGCCAGAATCATGTAAAAGAGACCCAGAGTATGTCCGTCAGATGGATAATTTGCTAAACGGACATTTGCGACATACAATTGGATTCTTGGGGTTGACTGCAATTGCAACGATGATCGCATTGGGATTCCATAGTGTATTATTGGAATTGGTCAGTAATACTACCGGTTCTCAATGGGCTGGACAAGTCAGTGAATCAATAGAATTGACTTTGACTTATGGTTTGGTAATTTCAGCATTAATGTTCTTATCACTGATGGCAATAATGCGGTTCTTTATTCCTTGGCAGCGAGTATGGGGTCTAATTCAGTCACGTCTGCCAAGTAATGAAACTGTACAAGATGGCAGCAAAGATTTCATTCAATTTGATGCATGAAATCAATCACTGTGAATAAATTGAATTATCCTACAAATTAATTCTGACAGTATTAGCAGAGTAATTGGTAATATGCCCCATTCTGCAACGAGAGTTAACCAATTAGGAGCACCTTGTGATTGGAAATAACTTGCAACATCAGCATGAAACAGATATAGTGTGGCAATTACGGAAATAAGCAATAATCTTTCCAACCACATTGGGAAATGGCGACCCTGTTTCTCATCACGTCCGACAAGTGTAACGCTCAAAACAACTCCTCCCATTCTTACCAAAGATTAGATTACATATCTAATCCGCTAAGTTTTGCCTCCAATGCAGATAGTGCTGGGTCCATAGCGAGATCCTTTGGTTCATTTCGATGATCCCATGCAGCATCAAGACGTGCTAATTCCTCTTCTAGCATTGCCCTTTCATCATCTTCATTCAAACTTCCAGATTCAGCAAGCGGAGGTGCTTCTGGTGAAGCAATATATGTTGCAGAGGTACTTTCTTCAGTAACATCTTCTGGAGTTGGCATTTGTTGCCATCCATCTTCATCAATTTCTAAAGAGTTCTCGGCATCAACTTCATCATTTACTGCCTTATCTAAAGAGACAGGAATTTCTCCAGCCAATGTAGGTTCCATCTGTGTAATCATTTCTTGATTGACATCAATACGTTGATCTGCAGGTAGATTATCTCTCTCGTAAGGTAATAGTCCATCTCTTTGGAAATCCCACATCATGCCACTTGGAGTGCCATCAGCCAAGCCACTTGCATCAAGTTGGGTGATTAATTCCTCTAGAACCCGTGCGGTTTCTTCGAGTGAAATTGATTCACCAGCATCTCTTTGGTCCGCTTCTAGATAAATATCATCCAATGCTACACGGATCAATTTGTGAGTTGCTTTTGCAATACTTGGTAGTGATTCAGGACGGTTGCAATTTGCCAACAAGGCTTCAATTTCTTCTATCGGTGCGCCAAGTTTTGCCAATTGCTCAAGAACGTTACGTAGGCGTCGAAGCATTGTAATTGAGCGGTCGAAATCTTCGAGCAAATTCTCCAAGTCGACAATCAAATGACCGACAGTATCCCCTAACTGATGTTCTAATCTCTGCTGTACTGACCAGCGCGCCAAGCCTCTAACAGCGCCAGCAGTTTGTGGAACTTGTCTCTCAAGCAATGTCATGACTTCATTTGAAAGTAGATGTCTTGGAGTTGTAGCTACATGGTCTACAGTTGATTGAATAACTTGTAGTGCCCGTTCAACAGCTCTGTCTAATAATGTCACAGAATATCCTAATCCACGTGCAGTCTCAAGACGAGAAAGTACCGGACCTAGACCCTCAAAGGTTGATGCATCATCCAATAGTGCTTGAGCCAATGGCTCATCGGCAAGACGAGCGCGAATTCTTTCCGCTTCTTGAATATCTAGTAATGCTTCTTCGTGTGCCTGACTCAAATCTTCAGCCTTATCTATCAAAGACAATAATTCCGCTTCACTTTGTCCTTTACGAGCCCCAAGGTCTCCCAATTCGCGCAACACTTGACGGCGTTCATCCATCAATTCACGCAATTCTGCCTGCACCTGACTATGTCTTGCCTCGTCTTGAGCGAGACGGTTTCGATTTTCATCAGTTCTACGTCTGCTTGCCTTACCTTCAGCATCAATTTCATCAAGACTTGTGTTGGCAACATGAATCCTTTCTTCTAATTGAATCAATTCAGCCTGAGCCCTTGCATGGCGTTCACGAGTAGTTTCAACCTGCTCTTGCAATACTCTAAGACGACGCTCATCATCATCAGATTGTTGTCGGATAGTGGATAATCGTTCACTACCTTCATCTAAGGAAGAATTTAATTCCGCCTCTTTGAGAGCCATTTCTTGAATTGCATCTCTAAGAGCCTCGCTAGATTTAGTATCACCAAGGGCTTTAGCCAATTGACTTGCTCTCTCACTTACCTGATGTTCCAATTCATTGACTCTCTTTACTAATCGAAGCGCTCTAGATTCCGCGTCTTCACTCTTAGACACTGCTTGAGACAAATCCACTTGCATAGAATTTAGAGAAGAATTTGCAGCTTCCAATGCAGACATCCGTTCATCGCTACTTTCACTCGCATGGCGAGCAATAGTTTGAGCGGCAGTTTTTGCAGTGCTCGCATCACCTAATTTTGCGTTTAATGAGGCATTACTCTTTGTTAGTTCATCAATTTGTATTTCAGCAGACTCCAATCTTCTTCTCAAGCCTGCATCCACAGCAGGCGCAGGTTCCGCTTCAACCTTAGGTAGCCCTTTGGAAATACTATCCATAGTCGTCTTGAACTTTGCAGAATTTCTTGCCTTGCGCAATGATTCAACGCCAATTTCAAATCCAAGAATAAGATTGATTTTTTGCAGCAAAGTCTCTCGGCGTGATTCTGAACGTGTTCGGATTGTAGAGATTAAGTCTCTCAAATCCGCGAGAATAAAGTCATCAATATTTCCACTTTCACTCGATACGATCGTACCAGTGGGTAGTCGGTGTAGTTTGAGAACTCTCTTCGAGTCAGTCAATCTCAAAACCGCTTCTTCAAAAGAAACATTATTTGGTGCAGAAATAGCCACCGGTATTCCTTTGCTCAACACAAGGGAAACAGCAGTATTTTCGGTAATTCCTGATTTTATATGCCCAGTAACTTGTTCACTAACGGCGGCTTCAAGCATTGAGATAATAGCACCCGGTCCACCTTTTCCTTCACGCATTACGAAACCGTCTGGGATTTCAGAGCCTAGAGCACCAGTACTTCCAATCTCTCCATCAAGAGCAGCAGAAGCAGCAGAAATAATTCTTGAATGGTCGCAATTCGCCTCGGTCCAAACTGCAATTGCGATTTCACCCGCTTGGGCAAGTAATAACGCGCCATCGGCTGTGTGAAGTGTCCAATGCCCCTCACTGGTTAGGCCAAGATTCTGTGATAATGTGCTCCTGCTAGCGATTGTCGTCCCAATTTGTACAGCAAGTTCTTCTGCCTCACCAGGTAACTCGCCAACATTGTCAATTAACATTCCAGCATCAACGGCAATAGCGCCACGAACCGTAATGTTTTCACAAATTATTCTTAGAACTGATGAGAGGTCACGCGACAATAGTCGTTCTACAACATCTCCGCGAGGAATCAAACCTTGGCGGTCAGCATTGAATTCAAATGATTCAGGGATAATTTCTGCAACACTGCCCAAACCAGCCATTGAATATTGGTGGGCTTCCAACCTAGCACCATCGCTTTCGATTTCGTCGAGCCTATTTTTCGCCTCATTTCCACCGAGTAGGTACTTTCCAGTGCCACTTTCGCAAATCCATGCTACAACTCTGCCAGCACGGACTAGTCTATGGCCAGAAGGAGTCTTTCTCCTACCCAGCCAAGTAGTAATAATTCCATGGTCAAATGACTGTATTGAACCGTCTTCAACGGATATTGTTTCTTTGATAGGCTTTCCAATTGGTAGGTCAAACATAGGTATCAACTCATTTGTGTTGTCGCAATAATACGACGGTCTCGGTCTAAAGCATGGCGCCATCTGGCAAGACGACCACCCTTTCCACTTAGCACGACGATTCTATTTGGAGAAGCGATGTCTATCATCATTCTCTCTTGACCCTCGCACCAAATCTCAAACACATCACCAATTTCTGTGGCGTAAGCGCATTCAAGTGCTGCAGTAGTTATCTTAATCGCTTTGTCCAAAGGCGGCAAAATACCCTCATCTCCAACACTTGCTAGTAGACGACCGTTGTCATCGATTAGCATTGCTTGATCAACTCCTTCAATTCGAAGTAATCCGGCGAGAACACGTTGCAACATGGATGCTCAATTTCCTTGTCAGCGTTGTAGCCTTCAAGAACCTTTGTGTTTCTATCCCCCTAAAGGGGGATTTACCGACCCAAATTAATTTTCCAACTGCAAAACAGGCGAAATTCAATCGCGGAACAGCCAAGATGCCCTATTTTCCGCGAAAAACAGGCCAATATGTCATCAGAATATCTTGATCCAAATTTGTGTAAATTAATGGCGCAAGAAATGAATTTTGCCAAGAAATATTGCAATAATGTCGTCTAATAATTCAATTGGGAAATTAAAATTACAATTGAAAAATTGAGTGGATACAAATTCAGCAGTGCGGGGTAGTATTACAATAAGAATACTGCTTTGAATATAGCAAACTTTGATTATTATTTTTCACTAGTTCAAATAACGTTATGGAAATCTGAAGGGATTGCTTGAAAAAAGGCGAAGTATCGCCTTGTGTTATGACAGGAGGGAGTTCAGCCTTTAGCGTGCCAAAGTGCGATGCATGTGAACACCCAGCGG
>Ga0206681_10001270_pt1 | contig 11762 bp, 14 predicted proteins | sample M150012015metaG_FD_161048 | JGI IMG/M metagenome (GOLD analysis project Ga0206681, IMG submission 161048) | Ammonia-oxidizing marine archaeal communities from Monterey Bay, California, United States - M1 500m 12015 | ecosystem: Environmental > Aquatic > Marine > Intertidal zone | place: USA...
TACTCTTTCTTTAATTGAGGGATCGAAACTGTTGAATATGGACCAAATCGTAGATAAAACTACACTTGAAGAAGTGAGCCACAAAAATGCAAATCAAGCTATAGTTCCAGATGAAGGAGTTGCTTACCGTGTTCAGATATTAGCTGGGCATAATGATGTAAGTGATAACTGGGTGGCTAAAAAGTATGATTTCAACGGACGGTCTGACACTGAAATTCATGAAGGTTGGATTAAATACACAACAGGATCCTTTATAGATTACGAGTCTGCTCGCAATGAGCGAGAGAGTATTAATAGCACTCACAACTTTCCGGAGCCATTTGTTACGGCCTATTATCTAGGCGAACGAATTTCCGTGAGTGAGGCATTGGTTATTTCACAGCAAGATTGGCTTCAATAATGGGAACAATACACACTGATTGGAAATCCGCAATAAAGGGATACGAAGAATATTTAGCCTTAGAAAGAGGGTTGAGTGAAAATTCTATTCTTGCATACATACGTGATATTAAGCAATTTGCAAATATTATCGAGAAAGAGAATGGTGTCTCAAACCCTGCTACTATCAAACTTTCACATATTGAACACTACCTAGCTCATTTATACGACAAGGGGCTAGCAAGGAATAGCCAAGCACGTAAGCTTAGTGGCGTGAGGAGTTTTTGTAAGTTTCTACGTATAGAAGGCGTTATGGAGACGAATCCCATAGAACTAATCGAAGGACCACGTCCTCAGAGAAAACTTCCGGATGTGCTTAATGTACAAGAAATTGATAGTATTATCTCTTCAGTAGATATGAGCCGTAGAGAGGGAGTGCGAAATAAAGCAATGCTTGAAGTGCTTTATAGTTGTGGACTACGTGTAAGCGAGCTTACAAGCTTACAATTATCTAAAGTTGATCTCATCGACGGTGTTGTCAAGGTTGTTGGAAAAGGAAACAAAGAAAGAATTATCCCAATTGGTCGCCAAGCATGTGATTCTATTGACGATTACCTATCTCATTATCGTTCGGGCATTATTCCATTACCAGGTCATGAGGATGTACTATTCCTTGGCCGTCAAGGTAGAACAATGACTCGCCAGATGGCTTTTACAATGCTAAAACGTAGCGTAATTTCTGCAGGTATACGTAAAAACGTTAGTCCACACACTTTCCGACACAGTTTTGCCACACATCTTATTGAAGCTGGTGCTGATTTAAGAGCTGTACAGGAAATGCTTGGACATGCTCAAATTACTACTACAGAGATCTACACGCATCTCGATAAAAAATATCTTGAGAAACAGGTTACCAGTTTTCATCCTCGCTCATTAGAGGCCGCGAAAACAATAGAGAAAAGACAAGATAAAAATAAAGTTTAACTTTATTAGTCCCAGTGTGTATCTGAAGTTCTAGGCACTCTAGAAATATCCCATTGATTGACAGCTTGAGATAGCATTATTGTGGGTGAATCAATTGTAATCTTTTGTTGACCGAGAAATTTTAGGGCATCGAATATTTGCTGTGGAGCGTTAGAAATCTGAATAGGAGAAGCTTTAGTAAACTTACTTAGTTTGTTTTCCAGAATGTTATACGCTAAAGGGATATGAGCATATCTAGGAGATGAGACATTTAAAGCTTGTTGGAGAAGTAAGTGATTTGGGGTAGAATCAATAAGATCAGCCCCTCTAACAATGTTCGTAATGCCTTGGTCAGCATCATCTACTACTACAGCAAGATGATATGCGAAATAACCATCAGCTCGCCTTAAAATAAAATCTCCAACAGAAGATTTAAGCGATGATTTATGTCCTTGGACCATATCCTCCCAAATAAGATCAACAGAGTCACTACTATCAACTAAAAACCGAATAGACCTTGCGTCCCTTTTACCTGAGATACCGTTTCTACAAGTTCCCGGGTAAAATTTAAGACCTCCGGACTGTTCAAGATCCTTTCGTGAACATGCACATCCAAACGTCTTGCCTAAATCTGATAGGGTCTGTATTGCAATGTCATAAAGTTGATGTCTGGTTCTCTGGTAATGAACTGGGCCATCCCAAAACAAACCGAAGCCCTCTAAAGTTCTTAAAATATCGTCAGCTGATCCAGCAACTTCACGTGGAGGATCTAAATCTTCAATGCGAACAAGCCAGGAACCATTATTTGCCTTTGCATCGCAATAACTAGCTACGGCAGCAATTAGCGAACCGAAATGAAGATGTCCCGTGGGTGAAGGAGCAAAACGTCCAATATATGGTCGCTCATCCAAAACCTATCCGCGAGTTAATTTACGATACTTAATCCGCTTTGGCCCACTATCCCCAAGTCGTTTCTTTCTGTTTTCCTCGTATTCAGAATACGCGCCTTCGAACCAATAAACATTTGAATCACCCTCAAATGCGAGAATATGAGTACATATTCTATCTAAAAAGTAACGATCGTGGGATATTACTACAGCACAACCAGCAAATGACAGTATTCCTTCTTCAAGAGCACGTAAAGTATTAACGTCTATATCATTCGTTGGCTCATCCAGTAGAAGCACATTAGCCTCAGTTTTGAGAGTCATCGCGAGATGAAGTCGATTGCGTTCACCTCCTGAAAGAACTTTGCATTTCTTTTGCTGGTCTGGACCATTGAAATTAAATCTGCTCACATAAGCACGGGAATTGATTAACTGACCTCCTATTTCAATATGCTCATTTTTACCTGACACAACTTCCCAAACAGTAGATTCTGGATCTATCTCTGAGTGTGTTTGGTCAACATAACCGATTTCAACAGTGTCACCAAGGGTAAGAGTACCCTCTTCAGGCTTCTCGTCTCCCATTATCATCTTAAATAGAGTGGTTTTACCAGCCCCGTTTGGTCCAATAATACCAACTATTCCAGCTGGAGGAAGTTCGAAGGACAGATTGTCAATGAGTAATTTATCCCCGTATGATTTCTGTAGATTCTTTACTTCAAGCACCTTATTTCCAAGGCGAGGTCCATTTGGAATCGGTATTTGAAGGCGAGTGTTTTTTTCTTTAGAGCTTACCGACAGCATTATATCGTAGTTTGAGATACGGGCTTTGTTTTTTGCTCGTCTCCCTTTCGGACTTGTACGTATCCACTCGAGTTCTTTATCAAGTTCCTTTTTGCGTTTGCTTTCCTGCTTCTCCTCTTGGGCTAAACGTTTGGTCTTTTGTTCAAGCCAGTTCTGATAATTTCCCTCGTAAGGAATCCCCTCACCTCTATCTAATTCAAGAATCCACCCAGCTACATTGTCAAGGAAATATCTATCGTGAGTTACGCAAAGAACTGTGCCTGCATATTGCTCAAGGTGTTGCTCGAGCCAATCAATAGATTCCGCGTCGAGGTGGTTTGTTGGCTCGTCTAGTAGTAAAACGTCTGGTTGCTTTAATAGAAGTCGACATAATGCAACGCGACGACGTTCTCCACCAGATAGCTCAGATATAAGTTGATCATCAGGAGGACATCGAAGGGCATCCATAGCGATGCTTAATTTCGTGTCAAGTTCCCAGGCGTCCAATGAATCAATTTTATCTTGAACTTCAGATTGACGATTAATGAGCGCTTCCATCTTCTCTGGAGAATTTAGAATTTCCTCATCCATAAACTTCGCATTAATTTCCTCAAATTCAGCTAGTGTATCAACGATTTCCTGAGTGCCTTCCTCCACAATTTGGCGCACTGTTTTTGACTCATCCAAATCCGGTTCCTGAGGAAGATAACCTACTGTAAAACCAGGCGCCCAAACAATATCACCCCTAAAAGACTCATCCAATCCAGCAATGATTTTCATAACTGTCGATTTTCCCGAGCCATTCACGCCAATGATTCCAATCTTAGCCCCATAAAAAAAGGATAAGTACACATCCTTTAGGATCTGCTTTCCTGATGGTGTTTCCTTGTTCACCTTCACCATTGAAAAAATCACTTTCTTGTCGTCTGCCATATCGTTTGTGTTTGATAATGATATTCTTGTCACAAAGCACAAATGTACTTCACATCCTCTCCTGCTATCCCTTTTTAAAGCTGCTTATTACAAGCATAAGAATAATCGATTGCAAAATAATCAGAAAATAATGCAGTAGGATTATCTGCTCCTTATGGTCAGTTATTTCTAAACCCATATCTAGCATTTTATAAAACAAAAATGACGCCCCAAGCCCTACTAAATATCCAATCTGCTTATTGACATCAATCTTACTAAGTAATTCTTTTCTATGCGTCACAAGAGTTTCTGCTCTAACCAAATATCCTCCAAAAATGAAGGTTAATTGATATCCACAGTAAATCAGCAAGGCTGACGTAAGACTGAATCCTAAAACTAAGAATGATATAACGGTAAAAAGCATTACAGCTTCAACTAGAAGAGATATCCTATAAAAGCTCTTAATGTTCAAGAGTCTCTCGTAGAATTTTGCAACTACAAGCATCGCTCCAGCTAATACCATACCTCCAACAGAATAAACTTCAAGATCTATTGGCTCATAGATTGTAAAGATAATCCCAACTGATAGTCCTGTAAATGACGAATTAAGCAGTTTATAAATCAGGAAATTCTTTTCAACTAATTTCATTGAGAGACTATTTTTGAGAAAGGTCGTGCCCACAAATGTACTCTTGAAGGGACTTCCTTGAGTACCTTCGAGCCATGTCAAAAAATTCTGATCTGGAACGCAATAAAAATGAAGACCGAATGAGGCTTCTTGTTGCAGGCTTAGAGAGAAAACTAGACCTCGTAAAAAAAGGTGGGGGCACGAAACGAATAAAAAAAGAACACTCTAAAGGCAAAATGACAGCCAGAGAACGACTTACAGTTTTATTTGATTCCGATTGTAAACGTTTCGAACTAGGTGCCCTTGTGGGAAATGGCATGTATGAGGAACATGGTGGATGTCCTTCAGGAGGCGTTGTAATTGAAGTCGGTCGTATTCATGGACGACTTTGCATCGCTGTAGCAAATGACGCAACTGTAAAAGCAGGGGCTTGGTTTCCAATAACTGCAAAAAAAAATCTTAGAGCTCAAGAAATCGCTCTCGAAAACAAACTTCCAATAATCTACCTAGTAGATAGCGCTGGAGTATTCCTCCCTCTTCAAGATGAGATTTTTCCCGACAAAGATCACTTTGGCAGAATGTTCCGTAACAATGCGAAATTATCTAGCGAGGGTATTCCACAAATAGCTGCTGTAATGGGTTCTTGCGTAGCTGGAGGTGCATACCTTCCAATAATGAGTGATGAATCCTTGATTGTAGAAGGAACTGGATCAATATTTTTAGCGGGGAGTTATTTAGTAAGAGCCGCTATTGGAGAAGATATTGATAACGAAACGCTTGGAGGTGCTGTAACTCAAACAGAAATCAGTGGCATCATTGATTATCCCTGTAAGAATGATGATGATGCTTTGAAAACGATAAGAGATTTGGCTTCTCATTGGGGAAATCCCACTAATGCAGCAAATTTTTCTAGAGAGAATGCACTTGCCCCATCTGGATACTCTATTTCATCAATACTCCCAGAGGAAAGAAACAAACCTTACGAATCACACGATTTAATTGATTCTTTAGTAGATAAAGGATCCTTCACTGAATATAAAAAGACGTTTGGAAAGACTCTTATATGTGGATATGCTCGAGTGGATGGATGGAGTGTCGGCATAGTATGCAATCAACGCATGACAGTAAAGTCTAAAAAAGAAGGGCTACAATTTGGAGGAGTTATTTATTCAGATAGTGCAGATAAAGCTGCCCGATTTGTTATGACTTGCAATCAAAAGAATATCCCACTAGTCTTTTTACAAGACGTAACAGGTTTTATGGTCGGTTCGCGTTCTGAACACGGTGGAATCATTAAAGACGGAGCGAAACTCGTTAATGCAGTAGCTAATAGTGTGGTTCCGAAGTTCACTGTTATCGTAGGAAATAGTTACGGGGCTGGAAATTATGCAATGTGTGGAAAAGCATATGACCCTAGATTTATTATCGCTTGGCCAACAGCCCGAATTGCAGTTATGGGGGGCGAACAGGCCGCTAAAGTGCTTCAACAAATTGAAGTATCAAGACTTAAAAAAGCTGGAGAACCTATAGATGATGAGAAACAGAGCAAAATTCTAAATACAATAGAAACTAGATATGAAGAGCAAACTCAACCCGAATATGCTGCATCTCGTTTATGGGTAGACGCAATTATTGATCCTGAAGAAACTCGATCTTGGATAAGCATGGGTATTGAAATTGCTAATGAATCTCCTTCAGAGAAGCCATTTCGACCAGGAGTACTTCAGACCTGATATTATTAGTTAATAATAATTCTACTAATTAATTAAGACAAAATGAATATTCGATTTACCATAGTTATAATGGGGCTCCTATGTGCATTTCCCTTGACATTGTCAGCTCAGAGGAGCAGTAAAAAAGCGGAACAGACTAGAGCGAAAATCATTGCTTCGAATCCATCACCTTATTTGATTTATAATTCTGATGGGGAATTGACTTCTTTCGAAGAAATCATCAAAGCCGCTCTAGATTCGGACGTTGTATTATTCGGAGAGCTACACGATAACCCAATGATACACTGGCTTCAGCTACTCCTAACCGAAGCATTAGATGACGAAGGTGGAGATTTAATATTAGGAGCCGAAATGTTTGAAACTGATGACCAATTACCCCTGAATGAATATTTAAGCGGGGTTATCAACTTGAGCAAACTAGAGGGAAACACGAGGGTTTGGCCTAATTTCAAAACTGATTACCTTCCTCTTGTGGACTATGCAAAGGATAATAACTGCAAATTCATTGCAACTAATGTTCCGCGCAGATATGCCTCATTCGTATACTATAATGGATTGGATACTTTAGAATTTCTGTCTGATGAGGCAAAAACGTTCCTCCCTCCTCTTCCTATATTATATGACGGGACAGTTGGTTGTTATGTTGAAATGTTAGAAATGTCAGGCGGTCATGGTGGTGACAACCTCCCTAAGTCACAAGCTCTAAAAGATGCTTGCATGGCTCATAACATTAGCATTAACTTACCTGAAAATGGGATTTTCCTGCACTATAATGGTGCTTTTCATTCTCAAAATAGAGATGGTATAGTGTGGTACTTAAGACAAACAAATCCAAACTTAAAGGTTTTAACTATTGATGCAACTGAACAAGATGACATTAGCACTTTAGATGAAGAACGAGTGGGAGCTGCTGATTTTATTATCACAACTCCAATAAATCTTACGAAAACGCATTAATCACAACTAACTTTACCCAAAATTAATACAGATATGAAATTTTCTATTCCAGCTTTAATAAGTGTTATTACCATTTTTTCTATTACTGCTTGCTGCACATGTGAAGGTGAATGTTCAAAAAAAGTAGATAATGAATCTACAGAATCATATTATGGTTCAGTAATCGAGACTTCTGGTGCTATTGACGCTGCTAGCGTGAGAGAGAAACTCACTTTGGCAAGTGAAGTCAATGTGAGAATGGAGGGGACTGTCGTGGCAACCTGTGGGAAAAAAGGATGCTGGATGGATGTTGCATCTGGAGAAGATACTGTTTTCGTGAAATTTCTAGACTATGATTTCTTCGTTCCAACAGAGGGTGTCGAAGGGTACCACACAATTATGGAAGGAGTCGCTTTTTTCGACACCACCACTGTTGCAGCACTCCGTCATTTCGCAGAGGATGCAGGCAAGTCTGAAGAAGAAATCCTCGCTATTACAGAACCAGAATACCGGCTTCAGTTCACTGCTACGGGAGTAATGATGGAAGAAGTAAAATAACATGAGTGTTATTAGATTTTGTATTACTGTTTGTACAGTTCTCCTTTTTTCTTCATGTTTTAATAATCAGGAATCCAAAGAAGATTCTGATAAAAAGGTGGTTTCTATAGCAAACCCACCTAGCCAGTTAGCCCAAATTATGCGAGACATGGACTCAAGACTGGACGAGATTAAGTCCTCAGCAAAAGAAAGTGAGAATTGGCCATCTTTAGATTTCGACTTCCCTTTTATACCAGATCAGGAAGCTACTGATGAAGGAATGCTGACAGAAGAAGTTTATGCATATTCATTAGCATTCAAAGAGATAATATCTAAATACAATATGGAACCTTCAAGAGAAGGGTTTGATGCTATTGTTCAAGGATGTCTAGCATGCCATTACAAAAGCTGTCCTGGCCCACTTGTTAGAATAGAAAAACACATCTTCCAGGACTAAAGCTCTATTGATTACGCTCTAGATAGATTAATGCTTCTAACATAGGTTTGAATAAAGAATGAGCATCACTCTTCTCTTGGCACTCTAGAGCATTTCTAACAGTGAGTATTGCTTCGAGGAGTATTTGTTCATTTTCAACTAACTCACATTGTTCTATTAAGGTGAGCCCCTCAATAGCAGCTCTATAATCACCTGAAGTAGCACATCTAGTTATTAGATCTATGCTTTCCGTAGGAACAAACCCAGCGCTCCAAATAAACCCAAGCACATCAGCATGAATGTCTTTTCTTTCTTGATTATTCAAAGTCTCTAGAAATATTCCCTCAGCGGCACTCAGTTTCACACTGGATAACATTTCTCTCATTTTCTCTCTTAATGAATCTTCGTTACGCAAACTAAAAGCTTCTAACAAAGGTTCTACCCACTCAATTGTCCCATTACTGTTAGCTCTTTCAAGAGCAGACTTCACCTTCTTATCATCTTTCGAGAATAGATTTTTCATTCGGCAAAGGTATCAGGTTATTCCCAACACTCAATTAATTCAGACAACATCATTGCTGTAGCCCCCCATACTAATTTTGATTCTATTATAAACCCGGGCACATTCATTCCTCTTACATCGTAATCTTTCCAATTATCTCTATTCGAAATAAATGACATTTTACATCCTATTACTTGCGTCACTTCTCTTGAGTCTGGAGACCAAACAGGACATTTCGGCAACCAAGCAACATACGGCCTAACATAGAAATTACTAGGGGGTATGAATAATGGTGTTAAGGCACCAATTACATTATCTCTCGTTATAGAGACACCCAATTCCTCTTTACACTCCCTCAGTGCAGTCTCAATATAATCCGAGTCGCTACTTTCCATTTCTCCTCCAGGCATACCAATCTGTTTAGAGTGAACTCCATCGTACTCTCCACGCTCTATCAACACTCCCTCAACATCACCATCTAGAGAAGGGTACATCAACCATAGTACTGCAGCTTTTCGAGATGATTCAATCTCAGAAATATTAAATTTTGGGCGAAAGCGAGGTGCTGCTTTTAGCTGAGCGATTAATCCCGGTAATGGCTCTTTCAGCTTGATACTCAATTCAATTACTTCCGCAGGCACATCCTCATGAGAGAATTTGAAAATTTCTTCTTTAAGATTCACGTCCACAAGGTCGGTCGGTTCTACCTTAGCTCAATGCAAGTGCCCCTAATAGATGATAACAATGGCTTCCCTCCTGTTTCTGAGTGTAGCGAGGCGGGGATTCTCGCTGTAGGTGGGGATTTGAGTGCTCCATTGCTACTGTCAGCATACGAAAAAGGCATTTTTCCTTGGTATAACCCGGGAGAAATGATAATGTGGTGGGCACCAAAAGAACGTGGAATAATGCCTTTGGATGGTTTAATAAAGCACAAGAGTATGCGAAACGAACTGAATAGAAATCGTTATAAAGTAACATACGACACTTGTTTTGATCAGGTTATCCGAGAATGTGCACAAGATCCTCGAGGTGCAACAAAAGGAACCGAAATTGGCACATGGATAGGAGAAGACATGATAAATGCATATACGGCCTTACACAAACTAGGTATGGCACATTCGGTTGAGGTTTGGCTTAATAATGAACTCGCAGGTGGATTATACGGAGTTTCAATAGGAAGGATGTTTTTCGGAGAGAGCATGTTTTCTAAATCTACAAATGCATCTAAGGTTGGACTTTTCCATTTAGTAGATAGACTTAAACAGTGGGGCTTTGGCCCTATTGATTGCCAAATAATGAATAGTCACATTGAATCTCTTGGTGCTGTTCCTATTAGTCGAGAGGAGTTCGGGATAATTCTAAATAAGTATCTTAGTGCAGGTGAAACAATAAAAGGTTCTTGGACCGAATAAGAATGCTACGATTATTTTCATTTTTCATTCTTAGAAGGCGATTAGCTAAATCCTGGTTAAAACTAAGAGGATGGCGCTTTAGAGGGCAGGATCCTCCTAGTAGATGGAAACATATCATGTTCGTGAGCCCAGCTAAAGGAGACCTATTAATAATGCAACATAGGTGGATGGTGTTTTTAACCTCAACACCTTCGAAATGGGTTGAATTACACGATTCCAGTGAAATTTCAGAGACACTTAATAAAAAACATACCGTACTCATTAATTGGGATGAAAGTATCAATGAGGAGGCTCTATCTGAACTACTATTAAGTGCAAGACAGAACAAAGCAAGAATTTCGGCTTGTGCATGGGACACTACTCATAAAGCAATAAAGTTTCATTCGCAATTCAGACCATCTCCATTTCCAGATCGAGATCTGAGGTACCTGTCTCGTTTTTTCGTGTATTTCAAGCAAATCTGAATTAACATGTTATTAACAATCAAGGCTGTTTCGTTAACAAGCCGTTAATATCTGGTTCAGTTCTTATGTGATATATATATACTCTCCGACTAAATTGCTAACGTAACCTAAACCTTTAAAACCTACCTACAATGAAGATGGACAAGTATGACTTAATGATACTAGATATCATCCAATCTTACAAACTAGACAACCAAAGCCATATAAGATTGAGCGTCTTAGAACGCAATTTCTGGAAATGTATTGAGGCAGATACTGACCTTCATGTTGGTCAGGCAAGAATTGGTGAAAGAATAACCAACCTATATCTGGATGGACTTATCCAAAATAAGGACGGTTACACCCTTACAAAGAAAGGAAGAGAGCAGCTTTCTTTTGCTCCTTGGAAAAAAGAAGGAACTCTAGCATAATATACAACTCTATCTAATCAATAAGAAAGGGGGCCCAAAATGGAGCCCCCTTTCTTATACAAATAAATTCGCCCAGTCTTATTTTTTTGCTGGCTTCTTTGGTTTTGTTGTATCCTCTTTAGAATCATCAGCTGATTCATATGATTCTTCCAGAATTTCTAGGCCCGGATATTTCTCTCGCCAAAAATCAAGCTTACTGTGATCTCTTACAGTAATAACAGTCCTTCTATCAAGTCTTACCTTGATATTAGGTTTTAATTCCTTTTCTCTCTTTTTACGTGCCATGTTATCTTCGAAAAATATTACTACATTTTAGGATAGTGCGAAAGAACACTAATTATATCAAATACTCTAATTATTTAGTAATAATTACTAAGATGTTATAGTTAATTGGTAAATCCTAGGTGGAATCAGTTTTTTATCGTAATAAACTCACTACTCCCCTTATTTCCTCAGCATCTACATCGTAACCCTGAACCTTCATAACCCACTGATACATACCATCGGGGGCAAAATAATCACTTCCATTTACATTGCCCATCCAAGACTCATCAAAAGAATTCGTAGAATAAACTATATCTCCCCATCTATTATAGATAACAAGTTCAAATGATTCAATCTGTCTTCCTATAATTTCAAAAGCATCATTTAAGCCGTCGTTATTAGGAGTAAATGCCGTGGGAATATAAAGAATCACAGAACCGTAAAGGTGTACGGTAGCGACATCAAAACATCCATTATTTGTCGTTACTGTAACCGCTGCATCATATTCATCAAGTCC
>Ga0206681_10001271_pt1 | contig 11759 bp, 13 predicted proteins | sample M150012015metaG_FD_161048 | JGI IMG/M metagenome (GOLD analysis project Ga0206681, IMG submission 161048) | Ammonia-oxidizing marine archaeal communities from Monterey Bay, California, United States - M1 500m 12015 | ecosystem: Environmental > Aquatic > Marine > Intertidal zone | place: USA...
CGGAGGACCTGTAGCTCCATCTGCTCCATCTGCTCCATCCGCTCCCGGAGGACCTGTAGCTCCATCCGATCCATTAGCTCCGTCCGCTCCCGGAGGTCCTGGCCCATCACCGGATGTTTTAGCATATAATGCATAAGGCACACTCATTAATTGATTGTTGGACATTATTGAGAATGTCGTTCCTCCGGTTATGTCGAATCCTGTTTCAATGAAGTAAGGGCCGTCACTCCAATCGATGGTTGCCATATCTCCACTGATCAACGTGCCCGTACCTATGTCAAGATTAACCAATCCGTAGCTATTTGTAGTTGCGCTAAATTGTTCCTGAAAAACACTGGTTCCAGATAATGAACCTTGTCTGATATGGAATTCGAAGCTCACTAATTGGTTTGCAATAATGTTGCCTGCGGTATCTCTGACTATTGCCTGATACTTGAATGATTCGGGAGGTGATTGTGCGAATTGAACCGATGTGAACAGGATAAATGAAAATGCTAGGAGTAGATATTTCTTCATAATTATTGTGTTTTTAAGATCTTATATGTTATCAGCTTCTGTTTGTCTTTGGAGTAGATCACAAGAAGATAGCTACCTGTTGAGTAACCGTGAAATGGTATGGATAATCTATTATCCAAAATTGAAACGTACATCAATTCTTTACCAAGCAGGTCATACAGATGAATCGTACATCCCTGAATGTAATTATCTATGTGAATGTTGATGAATTCATTAACGGGGTTGGGGAATACGTTGATGTTAAGTTCATTTGTAAATTCTTCAACCATAGTTATGCTGAGCTTGGGTTGGTGGAACCCTTGGGTTAAATGGTTGTCGCTATCCTGTCCGAAGGCTATAACCACTTCGCCAATAGTGTAATCCAGTATGCAATCTGAATTGGAGGATGATGATCCCTGAGTCGCAATTACCTCTTGTGCTGAAACTGATATTGAAAGTAAAAAGAGCAGCGCGTAGCAGAATACGGAAAACGTGGAATTTAGGGCCATACTTGAATTTTAAACGTTAGTGCAAAGTTCGTGGTGGGAACATTCAATTTATATATATCTAGTGTAGATACTTGAAGTATTTAGCTAACCTGACATTCATTGTAGCTATGTAGCATTTATCCTCGTTGAATGACTATCTTTCTGTTCTTTTCCTTTCCTTTGAAAACAAGTATTTTTTCGATTTAATTGCCAAAGATGATAAGTGTAACTCAAGCGATAGATAAAATAACACGTACAGCCGAAAAACTAGACGTTGTGGAGGCATCGCTTCTCGAATCGTTGTCTTGTTGTTTGGCTTCAGATATTTACTCGCCCATTGATATGCCTCCATTTGACCAGTCGGCCATGGACGGATATGCAATTTGTGGCGCTTCTAATGAGTATTTGCTGAAGAACGAAATTAAAGCAGGAGATATGGCCGACAACGTGGTTCTATCAGAAGGCGAGGCAGTACGTATTTTTACCGGCTCTATCGTTCCTGCGGGTGCTACGGCAGTTGCCCCTCAGGAGATCGTGGAAAGAAAAGAAAAAGTGATCCGTCTTCGGAAATCAGTTCAGGATGCAGCTAACATTCGCAGACGGGGTGAGGAAATTGCTGAATCGGATTTGGTATTATCAAAAGGAAGAGTTCTTAATGTTGCTGCAATTGGATTCTTAAGTGGACTCGGAATAAGCCATGTCCAGGTATATAGAAAACCTAGAATTACTTTAGTGGTAACAGGAAATGAGTTGATTCAACCCGGACAGAAATTGACACCTGGCAAAATTTATGAATCAAACGCATCTACAATCCGGACTGTGCTTCGCTCCATGGGTTTGAAGAGTACAGTTTCTTTTGTGAGGGACGACTATAAGGCTACAAAAGAGTGTATTTCAGACGCCATATCCAAAAATGATCTGGTAGTTGCAACAGGTGGAATATCTGTGGGCGACTACGACTTTGTTGGAAAGGCTCTGTCGGAACTGGACGTTCAGGAAGTATTCTACAAGGTCAATCAAAAACCAGGCAAACCATTGTATTTCGGGCTGAAAGAGAACAAACCAATTTTCGCACTACCCGGAAATCCTGCTGCGGCTTTGACCTGTTTTTATATGTATGTACTTCCAACGATTAGACAAATGATGGGGTATCATATTTCTTTTCCGGTAAAGCAAAAGGCAATTTTAACGCACAATTATTTTAAAAAGGGAACGCGCGCGCAGTTCTCAAAAGCAAAGCTGGAACAGGGCAAAGTTACGATCACCACAAAGCAAAGTTCTTCAATGCTAAGTTCATTTATCGATGCTAATTGCCTGGCGTTTATTCCTGAGAATGAAAATGAAGTGCCGGCAGGAGGTGAAATTGAAGTGTATTTAATTCCTACCAGTTTATGAAAAGCACCGGTATCTTGTTAGCAGGAGGTAAGAGTTCCAGAATGGGGGAGGACAAGGGTTTAATGCTCTACAAAGGTCGCCCTATGGCTGAACACGTGTTGGAGGCATTGAAATGCACTGTTGATGAAATCTTGATCATAGCAAACAATGGGAAGTATGGCCAATTCGGTTGCCCTGTTTATCCTGATCTGATACCGGATAAAGGCCCGGTTGGGGGGATCTATACAGGATTATTTTACTCTAAGACGGAGGTTAACATTTGCATAAGCTGTGATGTTCCAATGGTTACATCGGAATTTCTGAATTGGATGATCAAGGAGGGTTCTTCTCACGCAGTTACGCTTCCAAGATGCAATGGTAAGGTCCATCAGTTAATGGGCATATACCATAGAAGTGCTTTGCCTGTATTTAAAGAAAATCTTGAAGAGGATAAGTTAAAGCTGAGGTTGGTCAATGAGCAGGCTGGATGCCTTATCGTGGATGTGGAGAAATCAGAATTAAATTTTGGCGAGAGTATTTTTAGTAACATGAATACAAAAGCAGACCTTAACAAAGGATACGATGAAAGTCAGCGTTAAATATTTTGGGGTAACCGCAGAGAAATTAGGTCTTGAATCTGAGGAGTTTGAGATAGTGGTAAAGACCAGCTGTTTGGTACGGGAAATGTTAGAGAAGAGGCACCCGGGCCTGAAACAATTGACCTATGCGGTCTCAATTGACCGAAAAATGAGCGATGTTCTCAAAGAATCCGATGAAATTGTTGAAATTGCGGTGCTCCCGCCGTTTGCCGGTGGTTGAGAATGCACAAAGATGAACAATGGTAGACATTACGGCTAAATCCAGTACACTTCGAATAGCTACTGCTCAGGCGACTGTAAAGGTTAGCGAGCAGGCAACAATTGATGCGATCAACAATAATTCGGTACCAAAGGGCGACGTTTTCAGCATGAGCAGAGCCGCCGGTCTTCTCGGAGTGAAGAAAACACCTGAGCTATTACCGGATTGTCACCCCATGCCGATCGAATATACAGGAATAGACTATGAGATCAATGGTCTGGAAATTTTGATACTGGTAACTGTCAAGACCATATACAAAACGGGTGTTGAGGTGGAAGCTATGCACGGTGCCAGTATTGTAGCTTTGAATATTTACGACATGCTCAAGCCCATTGACAAAGGGGTTGAGATTTCAGGAATTCGTTTGGTAAGTAAAAAGGGTGGGAAATCTGACTTTATAGATAAGTTCAAAGAAACTATTCGCGTAGCGGTTGTGGTCTGTTCAGACTCAGTTGCAGCGGGCACTAAAGAAGATAAGGCCGGTAAAGCAATTATTGATAAGCTTACAAAGATGAATGCTAATATAGAAAGTCAGGAGGTGATACCTGATGAGCCTGATTCAATTCGTACTTCCTTGGAAAAATATACTAAACAACAAACGGACCTGATCATATTTATTGGGGGAACCGGCTTGTCTCCCCGAGATATTACGCCTGAATCAATACGACCGTTGCTTGATCGGGAGATTCCCGGTATCGCTGAAGCAATGCGCAGCTATGGCCAGGATCGGACTCCTTACTCAATGTTGTCAAGAAGTCTGGCAGGTGTTAAAGATCGATCCCTGGTGCTGGCCCTGCCGGGCTCTACTAAAGGCGCTATTGAATCCATGGATGCACTTTTCCCACCTTTGCTTCATGTGTTTCGCATTTTCAAAGGGATCCGACACGATTAAAGAGATCGGTCATTGGTTTTCTTTCCAGACATGGGTATTGTCTTCCAAGATCTCTTTACCAAAAATGGGCACCTTAGCTTTGATCTCTTCAATAAGGTAACGACATGCATCCATTGCTGCTTTCCGATGGGGCGAAGAGGTAAATACGAATAACGAGATCTCTCCAGTATTTACTCTTCCCAGACTGTGATAAACGTGCATGCAGGTTAGATCAAATCGCTCAAAAGCGGATTCTCGGATCCGGTGAAATTCTTCCAAGGCCATTTCTTCGTATGCCGAATAATCAATAGCGGTAACTTTTTTACCCTCAATTTCATCTGCCCTCACTTGTCCTAGGAAAATGTCGTGTGCGCCAATCTCAGTCTTTACCTGATGATGGGCTATTGAAGAACCGATCTTTTCAGGGCTGATCGCCCCATTGATAAATACATTTTTTGGTTTTCGTTCTTTTTGTTTCGTAGTCATATTGCCCATTTAACCGATCATACCCCCGCTTACATTAATAAGATTCTGAAAGCTGTATTCTTTTTCAAGGAAAGAAATAGCAGAAGCACTTCTGCTTCCTTTTTGACAGATTACGTAAACGGGTTCATTACTTGGAATACTTTTTAAGTTGTTTGGGATTTCCTCCAAGGGTATTTCCAGCACCTTTTTATTGTATACCTTGGGTTCCTCCCAGCTTTCTCTTACGTCCAGCACAAGAGTTTCTTCAGTCAATGCTTCGAAATCTACCCTGGAAATACTATTGTAGATACCGGTTTCAATGCCACAGAAGAAGTCGTAATTGTATTCCACCAGCTCTTTTTCGTTGCTAACCGCAGGCTGGAAAGTAGTTTTTTCTAGTGCCAGCTCGGTAAAGCTGGACTCTAATGCGTTATAAACTAAGATCCTGCCACTTAGAGTAGTGCCGATCCCTAATATGATCTTTAATGCCTCATTGGCCTGATGCGCTCCAATGATCCCCGGCAATATTCCCAGTACACCCACGTCTGAGCATGATCGGACGGACCCGGGTTCAGGGGGAACTGGGAAAAGGCAACGATAGGTTGGCCCTTCTTTATAATTGAACACAGAAACCTGACCTTCAAATTTGTTAATAGCTCCATATATCAGTGGTTTTCCGAGCAATACGCAAGCATCGTTCACGAGATAACGGGTGGCGAAATTATCCGTTCCGTCCAAAATGATGTCGAAGTCGGTAAAAAGCTTAATAGCGTTCTTGTTTGTAAGCTTCTGATCTGAGACAATAAAATTGATAAAAGGGTTCTGGGTACTGAGCTTTTTCTTGGCAGCATGTGCTTTGTTTTCACCAATATCGTTAATGTCAAATAAAACCTGCCTTTGCAAATTGGATTCATCAACATCGTCAAAATCGATTATGCCAATTGTTCCCACTCCTGCAGCTGTAAGGTAAAGAAGAGCCGGACAGCCCAGCCCTCCGGCACCAACGACCAAAACGCGGGCATTCTTGAATTTCAGCTGTCCTTTATGACCTACATCTTTCAATCTCAGGTGCCTGTCGTATCTCTTTTTTTCTGCTGCTGACAAAGTCATTGTGTACAAAGTTAGCAGATTATTAGGTCCATTTTATGACTTTTATCAGGACTAGTTGTCGATTGTCAATATGTTTGGCAATATCCGAATACTTCGACAAGGATAATATTTACTTTTGGAAGGTATGGATCTTTTTGATATTGACTACAGCTGGCTTTTTCTGATCTTATTGCCAATTGTTGCTTTTCTTTATTCATCTGTTGGGCATGGAGGGGCTAGTGGATATCTGGGGATGATGGCGCTTTTTGAATTTGCGCCTGAAACCATGAAACCAACAGCTTTATTGCTCAATTTATTTGTTGCGGCGATCTCCTTTTACCACTACTGGCGAGGAGGCCACTTTAACTTTAAGCTATTTATTCCTTTCGCCATTGCGTCCATACCTCTGTCATTTGTTGGCGGAATGATCGATCTAGATGCGATCATTTATAAACAGATCTTGGGGGTGCTTTTGTTGATAGCCATTTTAAGAATGTTGAACATAATTGGTAAAGAAGGAAAAGAAATCAGGCGAGTTAAGCTTTGGCAAGGTCTGCTATGCGGTGGTGGTATCGGTTTTTTTTCCGGTTTGATCGGCATAGGCGGAGGAATAATTCTCACTCCTGTCATTTTGATTTTGCATTGGGGAAAGATGAAAGAGGCCGCCGCAGTATCTGCGCTCTTTATCTGGGTCAATTCAGCGGCCGGTCTTGGAGGTCAGCTTATCGGAGGGGTAGAGCTGGGTGTAGGTGCTTTTCTAATGGTTGTTTTTGCAGTTATAGGTGGATTTTTCGGTGGCTATTTTGGTAGTCAGAAGATAAATAACAGGTCACTACGCTATTTGTTGGCAATTGTCTTGCTGATGGCCAGTGTTAAATTGTTTCTGGCATAACATCTTCAGATTGTCTGTTTAGCATTAATTATCCTCTCAATTATTTGAAACGTGGATAGCTTAATTATTGATCGAACTCAAATATTTATGTTTTGGGATTACAATTGAGGTCTTGCTTTCGGTAGCTAACCGTTCCAATTTCTTACGTATATTTGTACGTATAAATTATGTTTATGAAGAACTTGTATCTGGTTGTCGCGTCACTTATTCTGTCAGCAGGAGTGTACTCACAAGATTTTGAATATGCTCTCGGTCAACACAGAGTGGACACGGTTGTTAATGAAAATTACGAAAGCTATGAAATTCAGGTGGTAACTCCCACCCCGGAGGACATTACCTTCAAATGGGAAATTGTGTCCAATACTTTTGACCCGAACTGGTCCTGTTCGGTATGCGACTTTGCCGGTTGTTACGTTGGTTTCCCCTCAGCAGCAACGATGTCTGCGATCACTGCAGCTCAGATGGCCGCCGGAACAAGCGGGTTCATAAAATGCAACATTACTTGTGGACTTCACTACGGGGATGGTAAAGTAGAGATCTACATTTATGATCAGAATGATTATTCAAGGGGAGATACCGTTAGTTTTTTTATTCATTGGCCGGACCCTGCTGCAGCATCAGTTGAAGAGAACCAGGTTAGAATTTCTACTTATCCGAACCCGGTACAACACCAGCTATCTGTTCATAATCCTTCAGCTAAGAAAGGAATTCTTGTAGTAACGGATGTGTTGGGAAAACCGGTTCACAGAAGTGTAATGTATTCTAATACAACACGAATTGTTGACTTTGCTGCCCTTTCGAAAGGAGTATATTTGGTTACCTTCCGAGGTGAGAGTGGGTCAATATCCACCAAAAAGATCATTAAGAAATAATATTCAAAAAAGTGAAAAACACACTTTTTACAATGGTTTGTGTGCTAGGCATACAGACCATTTTTTTTGCAAATAGCATTACTAAGACGATCTACATCAACGCAGGCCAAAGCACTTGTGTAGATGGGAAGCAAATGGCTTACAAAGCTTTCAATCCAACAGCAGTCTTTGAAGAGCGAAATGTTCAGGTGTCCATGGAAGTTACTGATACTTTGCTTCTGCAGGTGATCAATAACGATTCAGTGGAACATGGTTTTGATGTGAAATGGACAGTCGGATTAAGAGATACAGTGCAGGCAGGTGATACATTGAATGTGGTTTTCTCGTCTACAGACTTGGGTATTTTCATATACTACGATCACTTGAGCTATCCGAATAATGCTTATATGGGCCTTGCCGGCATAATTGCAGTGGGAACGAATAGCAACACGTATTTCTGGAATATTAAAGACCATGAGCTAGCATGGAACGATTCAATAGGGGCAGGCGGTGTAGTGGATTGGCTCAATTATTATCCTGATTATTTCACAATTAATGGTTTAAGCAACCCAAATATAAATTCGGATACAACCGCCCGTGTCGAAGGGTTTGTTGGGGATACCATATTGATCTACATGGCGAATACAGGACAGGCAGAACACTCGATCCATTTTCACGGGTACCATTGTGAGATCCTTAGCTCCAGTATGAATGCTGGTCATGTGGGCAGGATCAAAGATACATTTCCGATCAAGCGAATGGAGGGGTATGTCTTACAACTTGTTCCACATCAGATAGGTGAGTATCCGGTTCATGATCACAACTTGTTGTCTATTACAGGAGGTGGGTTGTATCCTTTCGGAATGTTTTTAACCATTTTAATACAGTAAGATTGAGGGGATTAATTGCAATATTATTTTTCGTAGTCTTTGTCGGTGCAGAAGCTCAGACCAATGTTTTCCTGATCGGCAGAACACTTGGGGAAAAGATCATAGCCAATGGTGATACCCTGCGTGTTTATGGATTCGCTCCAAATTTATCAACACATCCGCCAATCCCGGCGCCACTTATTGAGGCTAATCAGGGGGATTCAGTACATATCGATTTTTGGAATGTTTCCCAGCTGCACCACCACACCATTCATTTGCATGGTTTGGATGTCGATCAGGCTAATGATGGCGTACCAATGTTATCTTTTGATGTAGATCATATGGAGCATGGCTGGTATCATTTTAAGGCACCTCATGCAGGAACTTATTTATATCATTGTCATGTAGGGTCGACCTTGCATCTTCAAGCCGGCATGTATGGCCCGGTTATCATTCGTCCCTCAGACGGAAGCAATACCACCTGGGATGGTGGCTATGCATTTGACACAGAAACAATGTTGTTCATGTCGGAATTTGACACATTCTGGCATACGGATTCTATTTTGGACCATGAGCATGATAATAGTGCTGTGCACGACTCATTGCCCGTACCAAAATACAATCCTGATTATTTTCTGATCAACGGTCTGTCGGATCATCAGCTGGAAGATACTATCGAGCTGAATTCAAAGACGGATTATGTCAATTACTTCAGGCTGGTCAACATTGGTTACTGCTCTAATAAAGTTGTATTTCCTGCTTCGTTAAATGCTCAGGTCATTGATTCTGATGGCAGACCACTACCGGTGGTCGATCTGACCGATACTGTTGAGGTATATCCCGGTGAACGGTATGGAGTATTGGTGGAGTCTTCGGTGCCTGTCTTGGATTCCATTGAAGTCCATTATTTCGGCATGATGACCGGTGCAGCGGAAAATGTCCAATATGTCAAGGTAGATATCCGTGTGCCCGATCAGGTAGTGGAGCTGCCGAATATATCGGGACTGACCCTAGCACCAAACCCTACAGATCTGGAACTGAAAGTTGCATTCGACGTTCAAAATGAAGTTGAATTAGCTATTAGAGTTGTGGGTGTTGATGGTAGATTGGTATTGTCTGAATACTCCAGAACGTTTCCTTCCGGGCATCAGATGGTTATTATTGATACTTCCTTATTGCCAGGAGGGCAGTATGTCATTTCCTTTACCGATGGAAACACAGTAACGTCTAAATCCTTTATTAAAAGATAATATGAGTGGTCCAAAAGTTTTCGGAATATTATTAATTGGATCGATGCTGTTATCGTTGAGCGATGTTCCGAGGAGTTTTGAAGTGATCGGTGAATCTGTGAAAACTGTAGTGCTGGACAAAAAAAGTAAGCTGGAGCTGGTTGAGATCAAGTTTTTGAACACTACAAGTGAAAATTTAGAATTAAAGTGGACGCGGTTGGAAAACACATTTCCGAAAGAATGGGATTATTCGATGTGTGCATTTGGAAGGTGCCAGGTTGGTATACCGAAAGGAGGAGCATTAAGGCCTGTTTATCCCGGAAAGACAGGGTTTCTGGCCATACATGTTCTCCCGATGGGGAGTAAAGGAGCAGGGACCGTCAGATTCAAACTTATCGACCCGGCAGACGAACGAAGTGCGCAAATACTCGAATTCCGAGTAAGGGTGGAGTAAGATTAGAAACATGATAATAAATAGGTGATAACAATGAAATTCGTTCTGCGACTATTGGTCTTATTTGTTTTTCTGCTGGCAGGCATTGTGTTTGTCAAAGAGTATTGGGAGCAAGGTGCGGATGGCATCCGAAAGATCACAAATACAAATAGAGGTGGGTTGGCAAATACAGAAGTCAATTACGGTTCGGAGGTTGATCGTATTGCAAATGAGTTTGGATTACCTGCACATTACCTGAAGGCGCTGATCGTATTGGAATGTTCTGGGAGAAAAAAGGTTCCATCTCGATACGAGAAGCATGTGTTTAATCGCCTAAAAAAAGTTCGAGAGGGAAAGAAGGCGATATATGAAGGTATTACAAGAGAAAACATCAAAGATGCATCCGATGAAGCACTTAAAAACCTGGCTAGCTCATGGGGCCCTTTTCAGCTGATGGGTTATCAGTGCCTTAAGCTCGGGATCAATGTTAGTGATGTTCGGGGACCCGAAGCCATCTACTGGGGTGTCAAATGGATCAATGAAGAATACGGATACAAGCTCAGGCAAGGAAAGTTCGATCATGCCTTCCGTATGCACAATACGGGCTCGCCAACAGGAAGAACACACGATCCAAACTATACGAAAAACGGAGCAAGGTATATGGAGTATTTTTCGGTGAAATAAATAGCAAACAGCTTTTGATTAAAAACAAAAAACCCGAAGACATTGATACATCTTCGGGCTTTTCTATTCCTCCAGCCATAGAGGCTTGCGGTCTGGACGGGACTCGAACCCGCGACCCCCTGCGTGACAGGCAGGTATTCTAACCAACTGAACTACCAGACCAAACCTCCAGGTCTCCCGACCGTCAGCATCAGCTGACCTTGCGCGGAGTTTGTTTCCCGTTAAACGGGACGACAAAATTAACAGAATTTTCTTCCTGAGCAAAGCAGTTGAAAAAAAAAGCCGAAATAATTACATTCGCTTCAGAATACTCAATTGGGAATCGCTCAGCTTTCCGAATATTGCGATGCCGTTTGAATGTCCTGCATTGGCCTTTTCTAAAGCAATCATGAAGATGCTGTCTGTCGGTAGGTCGGGCATGTAGACTCCTGCGGTCAGGTCACATTTTCCGTTCAATGCATGTATACCTTCTTCCACGGCTGATTGGATCCAATCAGCATCTTCATTGTAAAAACCGTGGTAAACCATAGGGAATACCCTGTCCACATCCCATTTAACCCAGTCCTGTCTGACAAGTTTCTTGGCGATGGCTGGTGTAGGGAAGACTGCTGCCGAGATGGGCTTTTTGTGGTCGTGACAGATCTTAGAAAGACTGTTAACAAGCTGTGTGATCCTGTCATAACGGTAATTCACCCAGCTTATATCAGCCGGTGGATCGGGTAACAGTAAAGGGTCCTGGTCTGTGATGTTCATAAAATTGTCACGACAGGTCGAACAATAACAGTAATCGAATTGAGGCAGCTCTTTGTCCTGAACAAGTCCATATTTTCCCCATAGGGCACGTGGTAAAATGACGTCGCAATATCTCACGTAGTCCAGGTGAATGCCGTCGATATAATCTTTTTGGGCTAGGGCGGATACTTCTTCTTCAAGATAGGTGATCACTTCTTTGTTAGAAGGACAGAGCCATCGATAATAACCAACATATGGGGGTTCCTCAACGCACGATACACCCTGGCGGTTCACGCTGTACCAGTCCGGATGGTTTTCCATTAGATGCTTGTTCCCTCGATTAAGGGTCCAGATCCAGATGTGCGCCTGAATCCCTGCATTTGTTGCGGCCCGGAACATCTTTTCGTGATCCCCTCCGATCAGTACGCA
>Ga0206681_10001275_pt1 | contig 11748 bp, 10 predicted proteins | sample M150012015metaG_FD_161048 | JGI IMG/M metagenome (GOLD analysis project Ga0206681, IMG submission 161048) | Ammonia-oxidizing marine archaeal communities from Monterey Bay, California, United States - M1 500m 12015 | ecosystem: Environmental > Aquatic > Marine > Intertidal zone | place: USA...
TGCAGGAACGCCTGTTTCGCACTCTGAAGGACACCATCCCAATGAGTCAAGTTTTCGATAAACCATATAACCTTCAGGGATACATACTGAGTGGCTCCAATCAAGAACAACGCTATTAGCCAAAGGAGTTGCATTTAGATTCTGTGGCGCTGGGGCAACAATCTCTATGTCCATCGTTTCGTATCTAACAATACTCGCGCCTGAACCATTTCCATTATCTTCAACCCTAAAAAATGCTTGGTAAATACTGCTACTAATATGCGAACAATTGGTTTGCCATGTAAAAAACTCAGAAATAGGACTGACACCTGCTGTTGTGTCAAACTCTGCTGGGCTACTATTTACCAAGTATGGACTTCCGGTAGAAGTAAGCTCTAAGAAATTATTATTGGGGTCAGTAGCGATTATTAGTGTGTCAATTCTTTCTCCTGCTGAAACGCATATTGGAGAAGGGACATTTAGTTCCGGTGGTTCATTATTGCATTGGCCTATGGTAATCTGCATGTCACGAACCATACTACCCATAAAAACTCCATTACGAAATTCTCGAATTAATATGCAGAAGTTGTATTCACCTTGAATTTGAGGAGAATCCCATTCAACAAGGCCACTGCTTCCGTCTATTGTTAAGCTAGTGCCTAAATTTCCCGGAACTTGATTAGGAAAAATGTACCCGTCTAATATCCCATCACCATTAGGTTCGGGCGCACTGCAATGAATCAACGAAAATGCCAGACTATCTCCATCGGGATCTATCGCTCCAGGCAAGTGTTGAAAAAGTTCAAATGTACATCCATTGTCAATAGGGTAATTTGTAAGTACGGGGGAGCAATTTGTTCCTAGCCAATTATTTATAACCAAAGTATCTTTAATAAAAAAGGTAGTATTAACGGAATTGGGAATATTTAATATCCCATCATTTCGATTAGGGTCATCAACACTAATAACGAATGTTCCAGTTCCATTATATACATGCGATCCAACATATTTGTTCATCCGCACAGTTGGGATAATCAACTCACCGCAATGAACGTTATTATCGCAACAACTGCCCGTTGGGCCATTAACTCTATAAATCGTGTCAATAGCACCGTCTCCATAGTTAATAGTGACATCGCATCGATCAGCAGCAACCGATAAAGGATCAGTATAGGTAGTAACCGTAATAGAAAATCTTAACGGATCATTTGGACTAGCACAATAGGTAATTTCTCCAGCCCGGTTGTGAGTAGCGAAACTATTAATTGCTGAGATTAGAAGGGTTAATATGACTAGTAATTTACGCATGGATGCGAGTTCCTAACTCAAAAATACGTTATTTATTGTATCAATAATTAATAACTTGCTGTTCTAATTCTGGCAACTCACGGTATTCGTATTGTTGTGTTCTTAGTTGAGGCTCAAATCCAGCTTCTCGTATTGACTCTTGAATTCCATCTGCAGTAAAACGATGAGGCGCACCAGCGGCAGAAACAACGTTTTCTTCAATCATTATCGAGCCAAAATCGTTTGCCCCAGCGTGCAGGCATACTTGTGCAACCTTACTCCCAACAGTTAACCAAGACGCTTGAATGTTAATCACGTTTGGCAACATGATTCGGCTAATAGCGATTGTTCTAATGTACTCGTCAGCAGAAACTTCATTTCTTATGCCACGAATATTGTTCAATAATGTTCCTTCATCCATAAAAGGCCAAGGAATAAAAGCTAAGAATCCCTTTGCTTGGTCTGGTTTTTCAGCCTGAACTTCTCGTAACCACACTAGATGTTCAAATCGTTCTTCAAGAGTTTCTATATGGCCAAACATCATCGTTGCTGAAGTTGTTAAGTCAACCTGATGTGCCGCACGCATTACATTTAACCATTCCTTACCAGTGCATTTTCCTTTGGAGATAAGTCTCCGGACTCTATCGTTTAAAATTTCGGCACCAGCACCAGGTAAAGAGTCTAGCCCTGCACTTTTTAAAGCAATCAATACTTCAGTATGTGATTTACCTTCCATTTTGCAGATATGCGCAATTTCAGGAGGACCTAAAGCATGCAGCTTTAGGTTAGGATATAATGACTTTAATTCTGAAAACAGATTGACGTAATAATCTAAACCACAGTCTGGATGGTGCCCCCCTTGAAGTAATAACTGCTCTCCGCCAAGGCGAAAAGTTTCTTCTATCTTGGTTTTATATTCCTCAATAGATGTTATGTAAGCTTCTTTGTGCCCAGGGACTCTGAAAAAATTACAAAATTTGCAATTGGCGATACAGACATTTGTAGTATTTGCGTTTCGGTCAATTATCCAAGTAACTTTATTGTCGGGCTTTTGCTGTATACGTAATTCGTTTGCCACATACATTAATTCTGTTGTTGCAGCATTCTCAAAAAGGTAATGCCCTTCTTCTGCTGAAAGAGATTCAAAGGCTAACCCTTTTGATAATAGGTCTTCAATATTCATTTTCAACGTGTTCCGTTTGTTTACAAAAGCAGGGGGTAAATTCCTTACATTTGGACTTTTCAAAATTACGATTATTATGGCGATTACAACAATCAAGAAGACAACAAAGGCAAAAGAATCTGCGGACATTATTTACTTATGTGATGAAAAGCAGAGTGGCCTAGCAAATTTTTTATCGAAAGAAGAATTGCTGTATGTTTCTAAAAAGTTTAAAAGCGATAAAAAGCGATTTTTTAGCATCAATCAATTGAAAAGATTTGTTTTTGTTCAGATTGTTGAAAATGATGGAAAAGATTATCTAACAAAAGAAAATTATCGAAATGCAGGGAATAGTTTGGTAAAACGAATCAACGAAAACAAATCTAATTCGGTTCAGATTATTGACGGGATAAATAACGGTGATTATGTAATTGCTTGTGCAGAAGGGATGGCCTTGGGCAACTATCAGTTTTTGAAATATTTCACGAAAGCAAAAGAGAAAAAGAACCCCCTTGAAATAATTGAAATAGTTTCTGAAAACATTAAAAAAGGGCAAACGGAAGAGTTAACATCTGTGGTTGAAAGTGTTTGTGTGGCGCGAGATTTAGTAAATGAACCGGTTTCTTATTTAGACGCGGTTCAATACTCGAAAGATATTCAAAAATTAGGCAAATATTGTGGTTTTAAGGTTGATGTTCTCAATAAGAAGAAGATTGAATCTTTAAAAATGGGCGGTCTTTTGGCGGTCAATTTAGGTAGTCCAACGCCACCTACATTTAACATAATGGAGTGGAAGCCAAAAGGAGCTAAAAATAAAAAACCAATCGTTTTAGTAGGTAAAGGGATTGTTTATGATACAGGAGGGTTGAGTTTAAAACCTACTCCAAATTCGATGGACTTAATGAAAAGTGACATGGGCGGATCTGCTGCCGTTGTAGGAGCGATGTGCGCCATTTCAAAAGTGAATTTACCTGTTCATGTGATTGGATTAGTACCAGCAACAGATAATCGACCTGGCCAAAATGCTTACGCCCCTGGCGATGTAATCACCATGTTTGACGGCACCACGGTTGAGGTGCTTAATACCGATGCGGAAGGTCGATTGGTCTTAGCCGATGCGCTGCATTATGCAAAAAAATACAATCCCGAGTTGGTTATCGATTTAGCAACATTAACGGGAGCCGCTGTTCGAGCCATTGGGTCTCGTGCTATTGTATCTATGGGTAATGCTGAAAAACACCACAAACAATTGGAAGCAATAAGTTATGATGTATTCGAAAGATTGGCGCCACAGCCGTTTTGGGATGATTATTCGGAGGGTCTAAAATCACCAATCGCAGATTTAAATAATTTGGGCGGTGCAACAGCTGGCCAAATTACAGCCGGCAAATTCTTAGAACACTTTACTAAAGACAAAAAAAATAAGCCAAAATATCCATATATTCATTTAGATATCGCGGGGCCAGCGTTTCTTGCTTCTAATGACACGTATAGAACTGCTGGAGGAACGGGCACGGCGGTGAGATTATTATTTGAGTTTATTAAAAGACAAGGAGAGAAATAATGGCGGAGACACTAAGAGTAGGAATTTCGATTGGCGATATTAATGGTATCGGAATGGAGGTGATTATCAAAACATTTTTAGATAAACGAATGATGGAAATTTGTACTCCGATAGTTTATGGCTCTTCAAAGGTTACCTCATTTCATCTCAAGGCACTTGATATTCAAGACTTCAGTTTCAATGTGATAAAAAAAGCGCAAGACTTTAACCCGAAGAGAGCTAACCTGATTAATCTCTGGGATGAAGATATTGATATGAAACTTGGCGAATCAACGGCCACGGGAGGAGAATACGCATTCAAATCATTAAAAACTGCTGTAGAAGATTTAGCAAGCGGAAAAACCGATGTTTTGATTACCGCGCCAATAAACAAGAAAAATATCCAATCAGACGATTTCAAATTTGCCGGACATACAGAGTTTTTAGCCGATTACGCAAACGAGGAAAATCCACTTATGATTCTTTGTGATGGTGGTTTACGAGTGGGCTTGGTTACAGGTCATTTGCCGCTTAAAGATGTTTCGGCAGCCTTGAGTAAAGAAGGGATTATAGCAAAACTTGAAGTTTTCGATAAAACGTTAAGGCAAGATTTCGGAATTGAGAAGCCGAAAATTGCTGTCTTTGGATTGAATCCCCATTCTGGCGACAATGGACTTCTTGGCACAGAAGAACAAGAGATTATTTCGCCAGCAATAAAGCATGCGTTTAACAAGGGTATTTTAGCGATGGGACCTTATCCAGCAGACGGTTTATTTGGCTCATCGACTTATCAAAAGTTTGATGGTATTTTGGCAATGTACCACGATCAAGGCCTGGCGCCATTTAAGGCAATGGCTTTTCATAACGGAGTTAACTATACTGCAGGACTGCCAATAGTAAGAACTTCGCCAGACCATGGCGTAGGGTACGATATTGCGGGACAAAATAAAGCGTCTGAACAATCGTTCAGACAGGCAGTGTATTTGGCCTGTGACATATACAAAACAAGACGCATGAATAAACAGTTATTAGCTAACAGTTTAGATAATCCAAAAGCTGCACCGGAAGAAGTCTAATTATTTGTTTTTGTAGACAACTTTATTTTATACCTTTGCGCCCTTTAAAAAGGTCGATTTTGAAGTATTTGAATCAATTTGTAATCCCATTTTCTGGTTTGCCGGAAGGTGAACATTGGTTCGATTTTAAGATTGAAAAAGAGTTCTTTGAGTGTTTCGAGAATAGTGATGTTCTTGAAGCAGACGTTCTTCTTACAGTGCAATTAATAAAGCGGTCAACAATGCTTGAACTTCAATTTGGCTTTTCAGGAAGTGTAAAAATTGAATGTGACCGTTGCCTTGGACCAGTTGATTTGCCCTTAGAATGTGACGAAAAAATATTCGTTAAATTTGGCAATGGAACGTATGATGAAGCGGCAGAAGTTTTAGTAATTCCCTTTGGAGAATCTGAAATGGACATAGGTTCGATAGCATACGAAATCATATACGTTGCACTTCCAATGAAAAGAGCGCATCCTGATAGTGAGTGTGAAGAAGGCGCAGAAGAATACATTAGTATTGAAGAAGAAAAAGAAGATAAAATTGACCCGCGTTGGGAGCAATTAAAGAATTTATAATAACGTGAAGTTTTAATTTAGAAAAGACTTCAAAAACAATAAGTAAAATGGCACATCCAAAGAGAAAAATCTCGAAACAAAGAAGAGATAAAAGGAGAACACATTACAAGGCAGTTGCGCCAACTGTATCAACATGTTCTAATTGTGAAGCACCAGTTTTGTTTCACAGAGTTTGTAGTGAGTGTGGACATTACAGAGGAAAACTTGCTGTAGAGAAAGAAGCACTAGTTTAATCCTGTTTCTAAAATACCATATGTGGAACGCTGAAAACGAAGCTAATAGAATTAAGCTTTTAGCTTTCTGTTTGACTTACAGTAGCGTCCCTTTTTTAGGGCACATTGAAAACGTAACGACTGCGTTTTTCAAGCATCATGGGTCTCATGTACACGCAAGAAAAAATATGCTTATACTTGCCGACAATGGTGCTCAAGGCAACAGTATACTAACAACAAGTAAAGTACAAGCATAAATGAGTCGAACAACAGCCGCAATTACCGCAGTTAATGGATACGTTCCAGACTATGTGCTCACCAATGAAATTCTCTCCACCATGGTTGATACTACCGATGAGTGGATTACATCTCGTACTGGGATTAAAGAACGTAGAATACTAAAAGGAGAAGGAAAAGGTGCTTCTCATATGGCGGTACCAGCAGTTGAAGGTCTTCTAAAAAAAAGAGGGATTAAAGCTGAAGAAATTGACCTATTAATTTGCGCTACGGTTACACCAGATATGGTCTTTCCTGCCACCGCCAACATAATTTGTGATAAGGTTGGAGCTGTAAATGCATTTGGATACGATTTAATGGCCGCTTGCTCAGGATTTATTTTTGCGTTGGTTACTGCATCTAAATTTATTGAATCAGGCTCTCATAAAAAAGTGGTAGTTGTTGGTGTAGATAAAATGTCTTCCATAATAGATTATGATGACAGAGCTACTTGTATCATATTTGGAGACGGAGCTGGTGCAGTTCTTCTAGAGCCAAACGAAGAAGGAAATGGAATTATGGACTCCGTTCTTAAAAGTGATGGTTCCGGAGCACGTTATTTGTGGCAAAAGGCAGGTGGGTCAGCTTACCCATCAACCCATGAATCTATTGATGCGAAGGAGCATTTTGTAAACCAAGAAGGAAAACAAGTATTTAAGTTTGCAGTTACAAATATGGCTGATGTTTCGGCTCAAATAATGCGTAGAAACAATCTTTCTTCTGATGACATAGCATACTTAGTTCCTCATCAAGCAAACTTAAGGATAATAAACGCGACAGCTGAGAGGATGGGAATTAGTGATGATAAAGTCACAATTAATATTCAGAAATACGGAAACACAACCAGCGGGACCATTCCGCTATGTTTTTGGGAATGGGAAGATAAATTCAAGAAAGGAGATAATATTGTTATCTCAGCATTTGGAGGAGGCTTTACTTGGGGTTCAATTTATTTACGTTGGGCATACGATTCCTAGTCGTTTTTGTCAAAAGTTTTATATTTACCGCAGATTAAAAATCAGAAATTATGGATTTAGAAGAAATTCAATCACTTATAAAATTTGTTGCGAAATCAGGAGCGACAGAAGTTGAGTTGGAAACGGGAGATTTTAAGATTACGATTAAAACCCCAAATAAAAAGAAAAACGGGGAACCAGATACAATAATTCAGCAAGTGCCAGTTGGGATACCACCTATAGCAGTGGCCCCGGCACCAATTGCTCCGGCAGCGGCCCCGGCACCAGTAGAGAGAGTGCCAGTTGTAGATGATTCAAAGTATGTAACTGTAAAGTCGCCAATGATTGGTACTTTCTATAGAAAAGCCAATCCAGAGTCTGATGTTTTTGTGAACGTTGGTGATGATATTGCGGAAGGAAAAGTGGTTTGTGTTATCGAAGCAATGAAACTTTTTAATGAGATTGAAGCAGAGTTCTATGGTAAAATTGTTAAGGTATTAGTAGACGATGCTACGCCTGTAGAGTACGATCAACCTTTATTTTTAGTTGACCCATCTTAATTTTGTTGCTTACGTGATGCATTGGTGTGGCGTAAATGACAATAAGTAATTGACGTCTTTAACCTTAGTTTTATGGCAAAGAAAAAAGTAACTATTTTCAATAAAATATTAATTGCTAATCGCGGCGAAATTGCTTTGCGTATTATCCGTACCTGTAAAGAAATGGGTATTAAAACTGTTGCAATATACTCCACAGCTGATGCTGAAAGCTTACATGTAAGGTTTGCAGATGAGGCAGTTTGTATTGGTCCTGCCCCAAGCAATGATTCATACTTAGATATCGCTAGAGTAATCTCTGCAGCGGAGATTACTAATTCAGATGCGATTCACCCCGGATATGGGTTCCTATCGGAGAGTGCTAAATTCTCTAAGATATGTGAGGAACATGGCATCAAATTTATTGGAGCTTCTCCCGAAATGATTGACGGGATGGGAGACAAGGCGTCTGCTAAAGCGACAATGTTAGCAGCAGGGGTTCCATGTGTCCCAGGTTCTGAGGGCTTGATTGAAAATGCTGGTCATGCGATTAAGATGGCGGCAGAAGTTAAGTATCCCGTAATGATAAAAGCTACCGCGGGCGGCGGCGGTAAAGGAATGCGAATTTGTTGGGACGATGAAAATCTGAAGGTAAATTTAAAATCTGCTATGCAAGAAGCGAAAGCCGCATTTGGAAATGATGGCATGTACATGGAGAAATTCATTCAAGAGCCACGTCATATTGAAATCCAAATTGCGGGAGATAAGTACGGCAACGCATGCCATATGAGTGAAAGAGATTGTTCTATCCAAAGACGTCATCAAAAATTAGTCGAAGAAACACCATCTCCTTTCATGACTCCTAAATTGAGAAAGAGAATGGGAGATGCAGCTGTAAAAGCAGCAAAGGCAGTTAAATATGAAGGTGTTGGAACAGTTGAGTTTTTGGTTGATAAAAACCGTGATTTTTATTTCATGGAAATGAATACTCGAATTCAGGTTGAACATACGATAACTGAAGAGGTAATAAATTTTGATTTGGTCAAGGAACAAATCAAATTGGCTGCGGGAGTAGAAATAACAGGTCAAGGTTATGAACCTAAGCTGCATGCAATTCAGTGTAGAATTAATGCCGAAGATCCGCAGCATGATTTTAGACCAAGTCCAGGAAAGATTACAAACTATCATGCGCCAGGGGGCCACGGCATTAGAATAGACACGCATGTTTATGCAGGCTATACTATTCCGCCTAATTACGACTCAATGATTTCTAAGCTTATTACGGTTGCTCAGACAAGAGAGGAGGCCATTACTAAGATGGAAAGAGCTCTAGATGAGTATATAATCGAGGGAATAAAAACTACTATTCCCTTTCATCAACAGTTGATGCAAGATTCTAAATTTAGAGCGGGGGATTTTACCACGAAGTTTATGGATGACTTTGAAATTAAGAAGTATTAAATTACCTGGGAATATTATCGTAAAGATTTTGTGGGTTACATAATTCCTGTGAAACCCCCTGAATGAAACAAAGTAAAGTGGCAAACACGAATAGTCTAATCACTTATGAAGGCAGATAAATTCAGCGACTAAGATAATATTGCATCAAGCACTTGCCTTCGCTGAAGCTTCCGCTTTTTTACCAACCATTTTTTGAGTGTACTCAACAATTGCAATATCATCATATTCGCATTCTCTGTAAAGTTCTTCTTGAGAGCCATGCTCAACTATACTATCAGGCATACCTAGCATTTTCACTTGTGCTGAATAACCATGCATGGCCATAAATTCTAATACAGCACTACCTGCACCTCCAACAATACATCCATCTTCAACAGTTATTATTTTGTCAAACTTCCCGAAAACCTCATGAAGCATCACCTCATCTAATGGTTTAACGAACCGGAGATCGTAATGAGCGGCATTTATTCCGTTAGCTTCAAGTTGTTCGCAAGCTTTGATGGCGTACTTTCCGATATGCCCAATGGTAAGTATCGCTATATCAGAACCTGTTTTGATTTTCTGACCTTTACCAATTTTCACTTTTTTCATTGGTGTTTTCCACTCCGTCATAACACCCTGCCCTCTAGGATATCGAATAACAAATGGAGCGCCATTATCTTTATGCTGAGCAGTATACATCAGATTTCTTAATTCAGATTCGTTTAGAGGAGCAGAAACAACCAAGTTAGGAATACAGCGCATATAGGCCAAATCATAAGCACCATGGTGCGTAGGGCCATCGGCCCCCGCAACCCCACCTCTATCTAAACAAAATACAACGTGAAGATTTTGCATCGCCACATCGTGAATCACTTGGTCGTATGCCCGCTGCATAAATGAAGAGTATATGTTACAAAAAGGAATCAATCCTTGTGTTGCCAATCCTGCAGAAAAGGTTACAGCATGCTGCTCTGCAATCCCTACGTCAATAGCTCTATCAGGCATTGCCTTCATCATAATATTAAGCGAACATCCTGAAGGCATGGCTGGGGTTACTCCCATAATTTTTTTATTCTTCTCAGCAAGTTCCACAATTGTATGTCCGAATACATCTTGATACTTTGGCGGCTGTGGGTTTTTTGGAACAACCTTAATAATCTCCCCAGTTTCTTTGTTAAACAATCCCGGGGCATGCCATTGCGTGGGAGAGCCATCTTCTGCGGGCTGATATCCTTTCCCCTTTTTTGTAAGAACATGAAGAATCTTGGGCCCAGGAATATCTTTTAAATCTCGAAGTACTTTACTTAAGTGATTTACATCATGTCCATCAACAGGGCCGAAATATCTAAAGTTAAGCGATTCGAATAAATTGCTTTGTTGAAGTAAAGAAGATTTAACAGCCCCCTCAACTTTAGATGCAATTTCTTGTGCGCTAGAGCCAAACTTACTGAATTTACCTAGTAAATTCCAGACTTCATCTTTTACTTTATTGTAGGTGTGCGAAGTAGTAATGTCAGTTAAGTAGTCTCTTAGTGCACCCACATTTGGGTCTATCGACATGCAGTTGTCATTGAGTATAACTAGAAGATTTGCATCAGTAACTCCTGCGTGGTTCAAACCTTCAAAAGCTAAACCGGCGGTCATTGACCCATCGCCAATAACAGCAATGTGTTGTTTGTCCTGTTCTCCTTTGTATTGGCTTGCAACAGCCATTCCTAAAGCTGCAGAAATTGAAGTAGATGAGTGACCAACACCCATTGTGTCGTATTCGCTTTCTTTCCGTTTAGGGAAGCCACTAAGGCCTTTATACATTCTATTAGTGTGGAACACTTCTCTCCGTCCGGTAAGAATTTTGTGCCCGTAAGCTTGGTGGCCAACATCCCAAACCAATTGATCATGTGGAGTATTAAAAACATAGTGTAGAGCAACTGTTAACTCAACAACGCCAAGACTAGCCCCAAAATGACCACCTTTTTGTGAAACAACATCAACAATGAAGTCACGCAATTCATCACATACTTGTGTCAACTGAATATCTTCCAGCTTCCTTAAGTCGTCAGGAATATTAATTTTTTGAAGAAGTTCGCCTGTTGCTGTAACCATCTAATCATTAATTTAAGTTGCGCAAAGATATTAAACAAAAAGGAGTAGTGTGATTCAACACACTAAGTTTTAAACAACTACAGTCTTATTTGCTATAACAGAGGATTAATGGAAAGGGTCAGTTTGAAATAAATTAGCTTAATACACCAGTTTCACTAGCACCTTCGGCAACGTATTTCGATTTTACTTTCAGGATTTCGTAAACACTTTCTCTGATACCATCAGCCATTGCACCGGTGGGTAAGCTATTTGCTTCTTCCCCAAATGGGTCTTCAATTTCTTCCGAAATTACCTCGATGCCCATCATCGCAAACGCCATTACCATTACGGCAGGGATAGTCAAATACTCAAATTTTGGAACCAACCCAAAAGGAAGAATGAAAATATAAATAAGAATAAAAAGCTTGATAAACGTGCTATGCGAGAATGGAATTGGGGTTTTCTTAATTCGTTCGCAGACCCCCAAAACATCTATAAATCCTTGTAAAATAGTTCGCACTTGTATTTTGTCGAACTCAGTCATTAATCCATCCCCTGAAATTTCTTTCACTTTTAAGTGCATGTTAGAAGCAATTGAATTCGGCAGGTGCTTCACCTTTTCATATTCCTCAGCCGTTT
>Ga0206681_10001278_pt1 | contig 11736 bp, 6 predicted proteins | sample M150012015metaG_FD_161048 | JGI IMG/M metagenome (GOLD analysis project Ga0206681, IMG submission 161048) | Ammonia-oxidizing marine archaeal communities from Monterey Bay, California, United States - M1 500m 12015 | ecosystem: Environmental > Aquatic > Marine > Intertidal zone | place: USA...
TGGGTAGTTTGCCAAGGTAGTACATGGAATAATTTAACCTCTTTTTTAGTAACTAGTGCTGGAGTAAGTGCAGTACCTATAATTACGACTTCTCCCTTTATGGGAGGTGCAATGGGAGAATTAAAAGCTTCTCCCCAAGGAGATTATTTAGCTGCTGCTCAATTGGTAATGCAAGATCCCGTCCTTGGATGGCCAGCAGGAGTAGTTCTAGAATCAGAATTACAGATTCTAGGATTTGATAATAATACAGGAATGATTGTTTCTGCGAATTGTGTGAAGTTAGATTCTTCATCTACGGGTACCCTTGGTTTTTATGGAGTGGAATTCTCTCCATCGGGAGATTATTTATATGCTAATTTTCAACCGACTAGCGAATTATATCAGTTTGATATGAATGCAGTAAACATACCTGCATCTAAAATAAATATAGGGACTGGCGACCAAGGTTCTTTACAATTAGGTCCTGATAGTAAGATTTATCAGGCAGATGCGAATGGAAGTACTATTGATGTTATTAATTTCCCAGAAGTAGCTGGTGCTGGTTGCTCTTTTGTTGCTGGAGGACAATCAATTGGTACAGGAATTTGTAAAACGGGATTACCAAACTCTCCTATGGCAAGTATTTTAAATTCTGTCTTTTCAGACTATGTAGTAAATGACACATCAATATGTCTTGGACAATCAGTATCAATTGGAAATTCAACTAAACCTAACCACACTTATACTTGGAATCCTGCTTTAGGGTTAAATAACTCTACCATAGCAAATCCACTTGCTACACCACCTGTAACAACTACCTATTATTTACTATCAGAATACCGTTGTGATACTATTTTAGATTCATTAACCATTTCAGTTAATTCTGCTATTTCCTCTCCATTAATTGATACAATAGGATCTATTTGTACAAATGTAAATGCAATTTTAACTGCAACAGCGCAAAGTGGTGGAACAATAAATTGGTATAGTGATGCTGGGTTGACTACTAATGTAGGTTTAGGAACCGTACTAAATTTGGGTAATGTAACCATTCCTGGAGAACATATTTATTATGCAACAGAAACTATCGGAGGCTGCGAGGGTTCAGCAGCCATTTATACCTTTTGGACATCTGACTGTCCAGCATACCCCTGTGCAACGAATCTGTTAACGAATGGTGATTTCGAAAATTATTTAAGCTGTCCTGATGATGGATTTTCTATTTCGCAAGATTCTGCTGTAACCGTTACTAATTGGTTGAACGGTATAATCGAAGTTGCTTCTGGTTCAAATTTAACCCCAGATTATTTCAATCAAAATTGTGCTTATTCAAATACTAATAACTACAGTGCCCCATACCCTTCCCCTAATGGCCAAGGGTATGCAGGTTTTATATCTACTGTTCCATTTGGAGGACTTGAAAAGGAAATGTTAGGAATGATGTATAACCTTGAAAAGTGTCAGGAATATACATTTCAAATAAAAATAGTTCAAGCGATAACGGTTCTTTTTTCTGCACCATTAACTACTGATATTGTTATTTATGGAGGTAATTCTGGTGGACTTCCTTTGTTGTCTGCTACAAGCTGTCCAATCGATGAGGGGTTCGAAGTTCTCGCAACAATTCCAGCTGGTTCAATAGATTCAACATGGCAAACCTATAATCTAACTTTTACGCCTTCCGCGGATTATGATTGTTTTATTATAGGTGCTGATTGTTCAATCCCTTCAACTGGATTGGACGCAATATTGGTGGACGATGTATTTTTATGTGTAAATCAATGTATTAATCAAGCTTCAATTACAAATCAAGTAAGCACCCCAGAAAACTGCGGTTCTAATGATGGCACTGCAAATGTAGATATGAATATTCTGTGCTCTACGCCACTGGTATTTAACTGGGAAGATGCGTCATCTCCAGGAGTCAATGTTTCAACCGATTCTATTGCAACGGGCTTAACATCAGGAACCTACAATGTTACAGTAACAGATGGTAATGGATGCTCATCAATATCATCCGTTGTCGTGACTGCTGTGGGAGGAGGAGGAAACCCTACCATAGCTAGTGCGGATACTGATTATTGTGAAGGTGACCTCATCAGTAACATCTCAGTTACAAATGCAACAGGTAACTATGAATGGTATTCTGATAATACTTTGACTAACCTAATAGGCTCAGGAACAACAGTCACACCAAATAACACCACAGGAACAACAACTTATTTCGTAACAGAAACCCCGATAAATTGTGCTCCTTACGATTCGGTTAATATCACCATCCACGTTGCTCCAGTTGCGGGCAATGATGTTTCAGCAAGTTTTTGCACAACAGATCCAGGATCAGATATATTTAACCTATTAACTGGAGCGACAGATTCAAATGGGAGTTGGCTGCCAAATTTGATCTCAGGAAATAATTTTTTCAATCCATCTGCAGATACCCCAGGCAGCTATTATTATATCGTTTCAGGTACTCAATTTTGCGATGCGGATTCTGCCCAAGTCATCATTGCAATTGAGGAATTACCAAATGCAGGAAATGATGGTTCAATAGTAGCGTGCTCTGAAGGTGGCATTGTTGATTTATTCAACTCCTTAGGTTCATCTCCAGATAACGGTGGTGATTGGCTTCCGTCGATGAATTCCGGATCCGGAGTTCTAAACCCTTTATTGGACACATCGTCAACATACATTTATATTGTCAACGCAAATGGTACTTGCCCTCCAGATACAGCAATTGTGAGTGTCTTGATTTCGACAAGTCCAGTTGTAACAATTACGCCAACGAACGATGTTTGTAACAGCAATGTTGGAAGTATCATATCTATCGTTGATGGAATTCCGCCCTATACTTATATCTGGAATACAAATGATACAGATGCCAGTTTGTTTAATCTGGCAGCAGGTGATTATAGTTTAGAAGTTACCAATTCATTCGGTTGCAATGAAGTGGTAGATGTTACAGTTTTAAATGATGAAATAGATTGTGATTATCATACCTACTTACCTAATGTTTTCAGTCCTAACGGGGACAATGAGAATGATGTGCTGTATGTACGAGGAAAAGGGATTCAATCCTTTACATTGATTATATACAACCGCTGGGGAAATAAGGTGTTTGAGACCACAGATATTAATATTGGTTGGGATGGAAGCTACCGCGGTATTGAGCAAGGCAATGCTGTGTTTGTATATTACCTAACTGCTACATTTATTAATGGGGGTAAAAAAGAAGAACAGGGGAACGTAAGTATCGTGAAATAATGAAACTAATCATGAAAAATATAATAGGATCATTCGCTCTAATATTAGTCGTATTTACAGGATTCGGCCAAGACTTACATTTTTCGCAATTCCAAATGACCCCTTTGCAAATGGACGCATCCATGACTGGAAAACAAGGTGATTACAGAATAATATTAAATTATCGAGACCAGTGGAGAAGTATAGCGAATCCATATAAAACTATCGGATTTTCCATGGAAACAGCATTTAATAAAAAACGGTCGAAAAGTAATTTTTTTGGTGCCGGTCTTAGTCTCTATCAAGATAGGGCTGGGGATATAAATATGGCCTTATTAGAAGTCGATTTATCATTGGCGTACCATATAAAGGTTGATCAAGGCAAGTACCTTTCAGCGGGATTACAAGGAGGTTTTGGCCAACGCAGTGTTGACGAATCAACTATGAGGTTCGATAACCAATACGATGGTGAAGGCCACAATTCTTCATATTCTAGTAATGAAAACATGTCTTCTACCTCATTCTTTTACCCAGATTTTTCCCTTGGTGTTTCTTATTCAGCTAATGTTGGAGTATCGAGTATTAAAGTGTCATCAAATAATGGCTATGATGGCAAAAAAGTAAATATTGGTATGGCTATGCATCACTTACCAAAGTTTAAAAACTCCTTTTTAGACAATCCAGATCAAAAGCTTGATTTTAGATACGTACTTCACGGTTGGAGTTCTTTTGGAATAAAAAACATGAAACTTGCAATTCAACCCTCAGGATTTATCGCGTTACAGAATGGGGCTTACGAAGTAACCTTAGGAGCATATTATAGATACACTTTAAAAGAACAATCTAAATTTACTGGTCTTGTAAAAGGATCCGCAATTAGTTTAGGCACTCACTATCGTACTGGTGATGCTCTCATTCTTGCTGGCCTACTGGAAATGGGTTCTTTTGCTGTTGGTGCCAGCTATGATTTTAATGTTTCAGGTCTTACTAAAGTCTCTCATGGTCGTGGTGGTTTCGAGATTTCGTTAAGATATATGAATCCGAATCCATTTGGGGCGTTTATGAAATCAAGTCCTAAATTCCAATAACACTTTCTTACCTCTAAGTATATTGGCACTCTCCCATAAATAGGATTTTAGTGTTGCTTGGTTATTTTGGACATCAATTATTTGTTTTCCGAAAAATACGATTTCATTCAAAATATATCAAATGTGAATTGACTTGTTTAATTTTCTGTTCAGAAATGAGCATTGTAAGTCGAAAAGAAAATAATTTATATACACATATAAACCATAAAGAACTATACTATGACGCAATTGCTACACGAAGATTTGGGAAATTACGTGGCGAAAAATTATAATGATTCGCCCGACACTAATCATCACTTTGATGAACTTCAAATAATAAGTTTGGATAGGATAATGCCCAACTTATTAACTTTTATCTCCACAAAAAAAGTAGATGGATTAGAATTAATGGGAAGTTTCGATTTGCCCTATAGCACAGTGCAAAAAATCATTGACTTCATACAAGACTATGACGAGCCATTTGTTTCCAACCTTATCAATCAGTTGAATGAAGAATTTACCTCTTTTTCCAACATTAACATTTTGCCATATGATATCACGGTTACCGTAATGGCTAAACTCGGGAAAGAAAGTGGAAAAGGGGCTGAGAAATTTAGACCATTTATCGTTGAATCCATTAACATAGAAAAACTATCCAAAGTAATATGGCAGATGCAATGAAAAACCATTGCAAATAATTGAACAGAATGTTGACTAATATATCGAGGTCACCTCTTGGTTCACTCTTTATTTGAATTAGAATAGATTTAAATGAATTACTTCGAAACAAAAAAGCCCTACTTCTTAAAGAAATAGGGCTTTATAATGTGCGTTGGACTTCTCCAAGCGGTCTGGACGAGACTCGAACTCGCGACCCTCTGCGTGACAGGCAGATATTCTAACCAACTGAACTACCAAACCAAATTTTCCAATTCTTATTCAGAACATTGACATCAGCCAATCAAAGTGGAAATTGTGTTTCTCTTTCGAGAGTGCCAAAAGTATAGTATTTTAATACTTTGCCAAATAAATTCTTACTATTTAATTCAACTTTGTTCGCTTGATCAAATAACCCCGTAAGACTTGATCGAAACCCTCGCTAATATCGGCTTCAACAAAGTCTATTCGGTACTGTGAACATTTAAATTTAAGCTCTTTTTGATATTCAGCCATTTGCTGAACATATGATTCTTTAACAGATGATGGGTGAGCTTTCACTTCTTCTCCCGTTTCTGTATCAATAAAGGTATACGGGCGATTTTCGAATTGGAAATGTATCTCCGTTTTTTTATCAACTACATGAAATAGTACAACTTCATGTTTATTATGTTTTAAATGCTGCAATGCAGAAAACAGCTCATCATTACCTGTTGAGGAGTTATCCATCATGTCACTAAAAACTATAACCAAAGACCGCTTATGAATACTTTCTGCTATTTGATGAAGTGCATCAACGACAAAAGTTTTTGACGATTTTTCACTTGCAATTACTTTTTCTAAATGGTTGTACAACATTTTATGATGCACCACACTAGACTTAGCAGGGGTATGTATATCTAATTTTTCGGAAAAGACACTTAGCCCCACAGCGTCTCGCTGCCTTTTAAGCAATTGGATTAACGCAGCGCAGCAATAAACCGAAAAAGAAATTTTGTTAAAACTATTCGATGCTTCAGGATAATACATCGATGCAGAGCTATCTATTACCAATTGGCACCTGAGGTTCGTTTCTTCTTCATACCGTTTTACGAATAGTTTGTCGGTTCTACCATATAGTTTCCAGTCAATATGTCGTGTTGATTCGCCAGAATTATATAGCCTGTGTTCAGCAAATTCGACAGAAAAACCATGAAACGGACTTTTATGTAATCCTGTTATAAACCCCTCAACTACTTGCTTTGCAAGAAGCTCCAATGATTCAAATTTCTTTACCTGACTATAATCTATTGTTTCCATACAAAAAAGAGGGCTCAAAGCCCTCTTTCACTAACGTTAAGTATACAATTAAAGTGCTGCGTCTAACTTTTCAGCTAACTGAGATTTAGGAACTGCGCCAACAGACTTATCCACTACCTCTCCGTTTTTTAGGAAAATAATAGTAGGAATACTTCTAATTCCATACTTTGCTGAAATGTTCGGATGCTGATCTACATTAACTTTTCCAACTATAGCTTTTCCATCATATTCATTTGCAATCTCTTCAACTAATGGTCCAACCATTCTACACGGTCCGCACCATTCTGCCCAAAAGTCAACTAAAACTGGTTTATCTGATTTCAATGCTAACTCTTCAAAATTAGCGTCTGTAAATTCCACTGCCATCTTTATAAATTTTATCTTGTTACTATTAATCTTGTTTCATCAATTGTTCTGCCAAACAATATTCAGTGTCACTTTGACAGAATCAAATGTAATTAATTCAATTTAAATTCAATATTCTCCTCCGCCAAAGTATCAAAAAAGTCGTTCGTAGGACTAATTGCCATCTTGCGCGATGGCATGGTTACCGACAGGTTTTCTGCCTCATCTACCACATGCAAAATTACACGACATTTTCCTGCATGCTCTTCAGCTAGCTTTTCTATCCTATCTAACGTATTTTCGGTTAACATTGAAAGTTGTAATTTTAGTGTTACCGACTTCGCTAATTTATCTCTTAAATCATTTAATATTTCTATTGAATTAACATTAAATTGTGGCTCCGAATTTTTCCACTTAGGTTGGAAATTTCCCTTGAGGTGCAATAACCACCCAGTGTCTAAGTATGATTTGAAATTGACATAATCTTTTGAGAAAAACATTATCTCTCTCGAATCCGTATAATCTTCAATTATCAACTTTCCGAAAGGATTTCCACTTTTTGAAATGCGGTGTTGTGCATCGGTGACCATACCTGCTATAGATATTTCTCCTGAAACTGGCTTATCCAAAGAATTAACATGCGCAATAGTAGAATTACAGAAGTATTTCATTTCCAGCTTAAATTCATCAAGCGGATGACCAGAAATGTAAACACCAACCACTTCTTTTTCTTTAGCTAATTGATCTAGTGTTCCCCAATCTTCAATTTCTGGTGGAATTGGCTCTTGAAATTCAACAACTATAGTATCACCAAACAAATCTGGAGGTGCATTCACTTGCTGTTTACATGCGTTGCCATATTTAATTAACTGGTCAAGGTAGGTTACTCCACGATCATCTTGCCCAAAATATTTAGCTCTAGATATTTCGAAAGAATCGAATCCTCCTCCCAAAACAAGGCCCCCAATGGTTCCCTTGTTAGCACTTTTTTGATCAACACGCGTCATAAATCCCCCTACGGTTTTAAACTTTCCGTTCTCCTTCCGTTCTTCAATTATCGCTTTAACAGCGCCCTCTCCTACCCCTTTAATGGCTCCCATTCCGAATCGAACATTTCCTTCATCGTTTACTGCAAACTTATGGTAAGACTCGTTGACATCAGGACCTAAAACTTGGAGTCCCATTCGTTTACATTCTTCCATGAAGAATGTAATCGATTTGATGTCGTTCATGTTATTACTTAATACTGCGGCCATATATTCCGCTGGATGGTGCGCCTTCAAATAAGCAGTTTGATATGCAATCCAAGCATAGCAAGTTGAGTGAGATTTATTAAATGCATAAGACGCAAATGCCTCCCAATCTGTCCATATTTTTTCTAGTGCCTTTTTATCATGCCCACGTTCTTTACCTCCAGCAATAAAGGTTGACTTCATTTTATCAATCAAATCCTTCTTCTTTTTACCCATTGCCTTTCGCAATGAATCTGCTTCACCTTTGGTGAAACCAGCTAATTTCTGGGATAATAGCATTACTTGCTCTTGATATACTGTTATACCGTATGTTTCATCTAAATATTCTTCACAAGCATCTAAATCGTATTCAATTTCTTCGTCACCGTGCTTTCGCTTAATAAACGAAGGAATGTACTCCATCGGACCTGGCCGATACAGTGCATTCATTGCAATTAAATCAGGGAAAACTGTTGGTTTTAATGCCCTTAAATGTTTTTGCATTCCAGCCGATTCATATTGGAAAACGCCCACCGTTTCTCCACGTTGAAAAAGTTTGTAGGTTAATTCATCGTCAAGGGGAATATTCTCAATATCAATTTCTAAACCTTCGCGAGCTTTGAGAATGGCAAGCGTATCTTTTATAAGAGTTAAGGTTTTGAGTCCCAAGAAATCCATTTTCAATAGACCCGCATCTTCCGCAACCGAATTATCAAATTGGGTACACCACATCTCTGAGTCCTTCGCTGTACTAACTGGCACAAAATCTCGGATATCTGAAGGTGTAATTATTACACCACATGCATGAATACCTGTATTTCGAATAGAACCCTCAAGGCTTTTTGCCGAACGCAAAACTTTACCTTCTAGAGATTGTTGACCAAAAATATCAATCAGTTGTTTTGCCAACGAAACCTGATTAGAATTTAGCTTTTCGTTTATGGTTTCCTCATCCCAACCTAACAGTTTATTAAGCTTAGTATCCGGTACGAGTTTAGCAATTCGATCGGTATCAGACAACGATAAATCAAGTACACGACCGCAATCTCGAATTGAAGATTTTGCGGCCATTGTGCCATAAGTAATAATTTGAGCTACTTGACTGGACCCATATTTATCAATTACGTATTGCATTACCCTACCTCGACCTTCATCATCAAAATCAATATCAATATCGGGCATTGATACCCTTTCTGGATTAAGAAATCGCTCAAAAAGTAGGTCATACTTTATTGGATCAATATTAGTAATCCAAGTACAATATGCCACAACAGAACCGGCCGCCGAACCACGACCAGGACCAACAGATACATTCATTTTTCGTGCCTCACGAATGAAATCTTCAACAATTAAAAAGTAACCTGGATATCCCGTATTTCGAATGGTATCTAACTCAAAATCGATTCGCTCTTCCATTTCTGGAGAAATTTCTCCATAACGCTTTTTTGCTCCTTCATAGGTAATATGACGCAGATAAGCATTTTCCCCATTTTTTAGCTGCGGATTTTCTTTATCCTTTGGGTCTTGAAATTCTTTGGGAATATCAAATTCTGGCAATAAAACCTCACGTGCCAATCCATATAACTCAATTTTATCGACTATTTCATTAGTGGTAGCTATTGAATCAGGTAAATCTTTGAACAAATCTTTCATCACCTCTTGCGACTTAAAGTAGAATTCGTTGTTTGGAAATCCGAAACGAAAGCCTCGACCTCTTCCTATTGGTGTAGATTTCAACTCTCCTTCTTTTACACATAGTAAAATATCATGTGCCTCAGAATCGTCTTGATCGAGGTAAAAAGAGTTATTAGCTGCAATATATTTCACTCCATATTTTTTAGCAAAACGAAGTAAGGTCTCATTTACTAGTTGCTCTTCTTCCAAGCCATGACGACAAAGTTCTACGTAAAAATCCTCCCCAAATTGTTCGTGCCACCATTTAAAAGCTTCTTCAGCTTTTTCCTCTCCTTCGTTCAAGATTTTTGCAGGAATCTCACCTAACAATCCACCCGTTAGAGCAATCAAATTATCCTTATGCGCAAGAATAACATCCCTGTCAATTCGAGGCACATAATAAAAGCCATTTACATGAGCTTCGGAAGACATCTTAGCTAAATTATGGTATCCCGATTTATTTTTTGCTAATAATGGAACCGAGAAACCATTGTCCTTAAAAGACTTGTCGAGGTGGTCTTTACAAACATAAAAATCAACCCCTAAGACAGGTTTTACAATTTTTTTTTCGAGTTGTTCAACCTCTTGCTCCCAATCAGCAACATTAGTTAAATCAGCACCTTTGACCGCCATTCTAGCCTTCAAGGCTTTGATTTTTTCGTTGAATTCTTTGTTGTGCGCAATACCGGCCTCAATAAAATGAAAAGCTGCCATCATATTGCCATTATCGGTTAATCCAACAGCGGGCATACCCATTTCTGCAGCCTTGGCAATTAAGCCCTTTACTTCTGAGGTAGCTTGAAGTATTGAGAACTGACTATGGTTGTGCAAATGCGAAAAACGAACATTTGTAAGTTCTTCTAAATTCTTTTCAGCTTCTGTATCTGATATACCGCTATCTGCAGTGGAAACATATTTTTTACTTGCCTTTTTTAGATTGATGTGCTTCAATCCAATAACCTCTATAGTATCTGGATTGGCTAAATCGAATGCTGTGAAATAATCTTCTTCTACCTTTAATTCATCAGCCGTAAATACTCTTAAACGAAGTAATTCTAAAAAACAACGTGTTGTCGCTTCCACATCGGCTGTTGCATTGTGGGCTTCTGAAAATGCCTTACCAAATAGATGCTGATGTAATTCTGTTAGTGTTGGCAACTTGAACCTGCCACCTCGACCGCCAGGAATTTTACACAACTTAGCCGTTTTTTCGGTACAGGTATCCAATACCGGCATTTCCATCAAGCTAGTTTCCACGCCCTGACGATAGAGCTCGCAACCCATTACGTTGTTATCGAACGTTACATTTTGACCAACGACAAACTTTGTCTTTCCTAATACTTCTTTAAATTTTTCTAAAACCTCAGCTAACGGTAAGCCCTCTTCTGTTGCCAACTCTGTTGAAATTCCGTGTATTTTTTCCGATTGATATGGAATTGTAAAACCATCTGGTTTAACCAAATAATCTTGATGCTCAATTAAATTCCCAAGCTCGTCATGTAATTGCCATGCTATTTGGATACACCTTGGCCAATTATCTGTGTCGGTAATTGGAGCCTTAAAATTCTTCGGAAGGCCAGTTGTTTCTGTGTCAAATATTAAATACATTCTGTATAGTTAAAAGATAAAATACGAGAGTTGAAAGACATACAAAACACAGCTAGTAAAAAATATATTTGGATGGTAAATTTACATCAAAAAGCAATCATTTTTTAGGGTGTTGATAAATATCCTAATTCAGTTCAAAAACTATATTTGTAATATGCGTTTTTCACTTTTGATGTTTGTTTTTTTAAGTTTTTTCATGGCTGCATGTAATGAAAATAAAACAGATTCTGACATGCCGAAGGTTGCTGAAGACGAAACTATCGCGACTCAAAAATTTGTTCAAAATAAGTCGGCAACTTCTTGGAATTCTAATTGGAAAACTAACAATTCTGTAATATTTCATATTGTCGGAGAGCCGGCATCACTTCATCCAACCAATGAGCCATCGACAATTGCCCAATTCATTTTCCAGTATACTCAAGGATTTATTGTTAGAGGTAATTTAGCAACCTTAGTAATTGAACCTGGAGTAATCATCAATAGTAATTTACCAATAAACGTTGATGATTTACGGCTTCACTATGCAGTAAGAAATGATATCTTTTGGGATGATGGAACCCCTTTAACTGTCAAAGACATTGAATTCACGCTAAAAACGCACAAATGTCCGCTTGTTGAAAATTCACAAGCAA
>Ga0206681_10001281_pt1 | contig 11715 bp, 8 predicted proteins | sample M150012015metaG_FD_161048 | JGI IMG/M metagenome (GOLD analysis project Ga0206681, IMG submission 161048) | Ammonia-oxidizing marine archaeal communities from Monterey Bay, California, United States - M1 500m 12015 | ecosystem: Environmental > Aquatic > Marine > Intertidal zone | place: USA...
ATTCGCTCATAAGGAGCTGTCTTTGGAGAGGTCGCAATAAGTCGACAAGGATTATTTAGATTCATCCCCTCAGTTAATTCATCTGAGCATGGAAACAGTGAGGCAGTATGGCCATCAGAACCCACTCCCAAGACAACTACATCAAATGGTGACTTAACTTGTTGAAGTGACTCTTCGGAGAGTTTATGCCCATCTTTGGCAGTCTTACTATTATTTTTTAATGGTACAAAATTTATCTTTTTCGCTTTATTTTTTATAAGATGGGTTCTGACGAGCATCTCGTTACTGTCTTCGTGAGAAGGCTCAACCCAGCGATCATCAACCAGCGTTAGATCAACACTAGACCAATCAAGACTTAAATCAGATAACGCATCAAGCAAAGAAATAGGCGTCCTACCTCCTGATACAGCGAGACTTGCACGACCATCACTCTTTATACTTTGTTTAAGAATTTCACCAATATTGTGACTTAAATCTTCAGCCAAAGATTCACTACTATTGGTGCTATAAAAATCAACGTGATCAGGTAGAAAATACATCCTATTACTCATGCCATTTATGTCCATTTTTTTTAATAAATAATTCACTCTCTAGAGGGCCATTACTTCCAACAGGATATGAGTATAGGACCTGTGATGACTTCTGCCATCTCTCAAAAGCATTATCACACCATTCCCATGAGAGCTCTACTTCCTCTTTACACAGAAATAAACTCTGATCGGCAATAAGTATATCCATCAATAAACTTTGGTATCCACTTGGAATATTTAACAATTGTTGTGTTTTAATAAAATCTAGGCTCATTGGGTCAGATCTAATACTCATGTGCTGGTCTACACCATGCGGTTTTGTATAAACTTTAAGAGAAATACCTTCTATAGGGTGAAGGCTAATGATTAAAGCATTTCCTTCTAAATCCTCATGATTTCTATCAAAAATATAGTGTCCATCTGATTTAAAGTGAACAACAATTTGGGTTGTTTTAGATGCCATCCTTTTGCCAGTTCTTACGTAAAAAGGGACTCCAGACCAACGCCAATTTTCAATCTGAGCCTTAATACAAACAAAGGTTTCAGTTGTACTTTCAGAGTTAGCGCCTTCTTCATTCAAGTAGCCAGGCTTTTTGTTATCTAAAATTTGACCATCAGTGTACTGAGCTTTAATAAAACTATCTGCGATGTCGTCGTCAGTTATAGGCCTAAGTGCCTTCAAGACTTTGACTTTTTCAGAACGAATACCCTCATCATTTAAGCGACTTGGAGGCTCCATGGCAATAAGACACAGAAGTTGTAGGATGTGGCTTTGGACCATATCCCTCATCTGACCAACGCCATCAAAATACCCCCATCTACCTTCAATTCCTACAGATTCAGCTGCAGTTATTTCGATATATTCAATACTTTTGCTGTTCCACTGACTTGAAAAAAGAGAGTTCGCAAATCGCAAAGTAATAAGGTTTTGTACTGTCTCTTTACCCAGATAATGGTCAATTCGATAGATTTGTGACTCACTAAAGTACTTTGAAAGCTTATCATTAATTTCTCTTGAACTATCTAGGTTATAGCCAATTGGTTTTTCAACAACAATACGGCTCTCATTAGTAAGGATCTGAATGCTATTTAAGCCATCACAAACCGTCTCAAAAAGATTAGGTGGTATCGCTAAATAATAAGCAATAGGTTTACTCCAGCCGTTAAGACTGCTATTTATTTTTTGGTAATCATCATGGGTTTGAAGGTCACAGCAACAATAGTCAATTCTCTTAATTAGCTTATTACAAACTTCAACATCAAAATATTCACTTGAGACATACATATTTAGAGCATCAACAACCTTTTCTTGGAATTGCTCAGTTGTAATATCTTGTCTCGCAACAGCTAAGATTTTGAATGAATCGTCTAACTTACCAGAGCGCTCAAGATAAAACCAGGCAGGCATCAACTTACGAAATGAAAGATCTCCTGAAGCACCAAAGAGAACAAAGCTGTTACTTTTTTGTGGTAAATTTTCCATAGCTCTATCTGTTATCTCTTTAACATTTAGTCGTTTTGTGAAAGCCAATCGGTATGAAAAAACTCACCAGAATCCCTGTCTAAGCGCTCATAAGTATGCGCCCCAAAGTAATCACGCTGAGCTTGGAGTAAATTAGCAGGCAATCTTTCCGTTCGGTAGCCATCAAAATATGAAAGAGAAGATGTCATCGCTGGAACAGGAATTCCGTTAGAAATAGCTATCGAAATGATTCTGCGCCATCCAGCTTGAGATTTAGTTATCTTATCTTTAAAAAATGGATCCAATAACAAATTCTTTAGTTCCGAATTATTGTCATAGGCATCTTTAATTTTTGTTAAGAAGGCTGAACGGATAATGCATCCACCTCGCCACATCAGTGCAATTCCGCCATAGTTTAGGTTCCAATTAAACTGCTTTGCTGCATCCGTAAGTAAAGTGTAACCTTGCGCGTAAGAAACCATTTTTGATGCATATAAAGCATCATGAATATCTTTTAAAGCTTGCTCTTTGTCGCCACTAAAATTCATGCTTGGGCCGCTAAATTGTTTTGAAGCTTCAATTCTTTCCTGTTTTATTGAAGAGAGGTATCTAGCAAATACAGCCTCCCCAATTAAAGTCAATGATGATCCAAGCTCTAAGGCAACAGTTGCAGTCCATTTACCGGTACCTTTTTGACCTGCAGTATCAAGAATATTGTCAATCAGGTAGGTACCATCTTTTTCTTTGAATTTAAGAATGTCTGCGGTGATTTCAATTAAATAACTACTCAGCTCGCCCTTATTCCATTCTTTAAACACTTTATGCATTTCGTCATTCGACATTCCTAGCACATCTTTCATGATTTGGTATGCCTCGCAAATAAGTTGCATATCGCCATACTCTATACCGTTATGCACCATTTTTACAAAGTGGCCAGAGCCATCTTCTCCTATCCAGTCACAGCAGGGCTCGTTATCCTCTACTTTGGCTGATATTGCTTGAAAGATACCTCTTACTTCAGGCCAAGCAGAAACTGAGCCTCCTGGCATGATTGATGGACCCTTTAAGGCACCCTCTTCACCTCCAGAAACACCGGCACCAACAAATTGAAACCCTTTTGATTCTAATTCCTTGGTTCTTCTTATTGTGTCAGGGTAATGAGAGTTACCACCATCAATAATTATGTCACCCTGATCGATTAGAGGAATAAGTTTTTCAATATAATCATCAACTACTGAGCCCGCTACCACCATCAGCATAATTTTTCTAGGTTTTTTAATTGAGTCAACAAACTCTTTAAGATCTTCAAAACCAAAAATATTATTGTTTTTTGATCTATTTTTGACTAATTCATCGATTTGGGGAGAAGTACGATTATGAACAGCGACACTAAAGCCATGGCTTTCCATATTTAAGGCCAAACTTGACCCCATTACACCCAAACCAATCAAGCCTATATCTGCACTTATATTATTCATATGTATACAATAAAATTACTGTTAGTATGATGTTAAAAACGAAGTAAAGTTTAAACTATAGAATTTTTCCTATTGTGTCAAAATGTTGCAAAGTGTGCTAAACAAGATTACAACAAACCTTGTTTACGTGCACTTAAAAACTCTTGAAACTTAATAGCACTCTGTTTGAGTGTCCTTTTTTGAGTTTCATAGTCTACATAAACTATACCAAAGCGCATCTTATAACCTTCTGCCCACTCAAAATTATCCATCAAACTCCATGCAAAGTACCCTCTAACATCAACACCTTTTTCAATTGCTTGATCAACCATAGATAGGTGGTTTTGGTAATAACGATAACGTTGCTCATCATCCACAACCCCGTCAATCACATGATCATCTACCGCTGCACCATTTTCAGTAATATAAATTGGTGGTAAATTGTATGTTTGATGCAAATCAGTTAACAGTTTAAGAAGCGCTTCTGGGTAAACTTCCCAGCCAATATGAGTTCGCTCTACTTCTTCTAAATCTACACTTTTATAGTGAGTATTTTTTTGATTCATTAACTTCTGCAACTGATCACCCTTGCTGTCATCAGCAGAAATATCATGCGATTCTTGAATACGCACTTCTGCACGCTTGATTTTTCTTAAAATGGTATCAGAAACCTTTCCTTGTCTTTCACTTTCAACCATACTTCGAGAGTAAAAATTTAACCCTAAGAAGTCAATTTTTTCACTAATAATAGCCATATCATTTTCACCAATAGTAGGCATTATATTGATAAAGTGATTGAATACAGATTCAGGATATTTTCCCTCCATAATTGGCTTAATAAACCAATGTGTATGCTCATCATCGGCAAATTTTGCAGCTTCGATTGCTGAATCATTAACAGGATAATTTGGAGTAAAGTTTAATACAATTCCATGCTTAGAGTTTGCTGCATTTTTTCTTAATATTGGCATAGCTAATCCATGAGCAAGTAGTAAGTTATGACATGCTAAAAAACCAGATTTTTCATCTGCAATACCAGGTGCATGTATGCCAAAACGGTATCCAAGATAGGCACTACACCATGGCTCATTCAAGGTAGCATAAAAATTAATTCGATTACCAAAATAGGAGCTTACAACTTCAACATATTCAGCAAATTTAGTTGAAGTTTCTCGGTTTAACCATCCACCTTCATCTTCTAGATATTGAGGTAAATCCCAGTGATAAAGAGTGGCCATAATTTTAATCTTTTTTTCTTCTAAGGCGCTAATCAATCTGTCATAGAAATCAAGCCCTTTTTGGTTAACACTTCCATCAGGCCTTATAATACGTGGCCATGCAATTGAAAGCCTATAGGCATCAACTTCTAATGATGAAATCAAGTCAACATCTTGCTGATATAAGTTGTAATGGTTACATGCAACATCACCATTGTGTTGTTTATATACTGCGCCCGGCTTAGCACAAAAAGTATCCCAAATTGAAGGGCATCGTTCATCAACATTGGTAGAACCTTCAATTTGATAGGATGCAGTGGAAACGCCAAAAAGAAATTTTGGGTCATTTAATTTTGAGTCTTTTGGAAATCTATACATCGTTACTCCGTAAATATATATCTGTAAAAAAATAATTTATATATTTGTTTCAATTATCAATCTTGAGTCGCGTTTACAAGCGTTCCTCATTGCCAAAATCAAAGATTGACGCATGAGCAGGATCAAAACCAACTGTAAGCGTGTCACCAACGTTTACTGAAGTATTTCCATCAACCATAAAACGAATCTCCTGACCACCTATCTTTGACCATACCAATGTGTCCGCTCCCATAGGTTCGAAAACTTCTACTTCAAGGCTAAAGTTCACTGGCATATTTTCGGCTTCATCTCCAACCATAACACTCTCAGGACGTATACCTAACCAGACTTGCTTATCAGCTTTAATAGTTTCTTGAAATTTGTAATTACTCAGATCGGGTGATTCACACCAGCCCCCTTCCAACTTAAATATGGGTTTGTCATTGTGCGATATTGTGCCCTTTAAAAAGTTTATACCTGGAGATCCAATAAATCCAGCAACATACTTATTGGCTGGAGCATTGTAAATCGTCTTAGGATCATCTAACTGTAAAATCAAACCATCTCTCATAACGGCAATGCGGTCAGCTAAAGTCATGGCTTCAATCTGGTCATGGGTCACATAAATCATGGTATTGTTGAGTTTCTGGTGTAGCCGCTTAATCTCGACTCTGAGCTCAGTACGCAACTTCGCATCCAAATTAGATAAAGGCTCATCAAACAGAAAAACTTCAACATCCCGAACCAAAGCACGACCTATTGCAACTCTCTGGCGCTGACCACCAGACAGCGCAGCAGGTTTACGCTCCAAAAGTGATTCAATCTGCAGAATCTCTGAAGCATGCTTTACGCGTTTTTCAATTTCCTCTTTTGCTAGGCCTGCATTTTTCAGACCGAACGAAAGGTTGCCCTTGACTGTCATTTGCGGATAAAGTGCATAGGATTGAAATACCATACCAATACCCCTGTGCGCAGGTTCATCCCAGGTAACGTTTTTCCCATTGATAAAAATCTGCCCATCAGTAACATCCAATAGCCCAGCGATGCAGTTCAGCAATGTTGATTTTCCACAACCAGAAGCTCCCAAGAGCACCAAAAATTCTCCTTTTTCAATCGTTAGATTGAGGTCCTTGAGGACCACAACTTCGCCAAAATTAAGAGACAGTTTTTTAATTTCTATACTTTTCATGAATAATTATCCTTTAATTAGCCTTTAACTGCGCCAGCGGCAATTCCTCTGACAAAGAGCTTTCCTGAAATAAAATAAATAGTTAAGGGAACCAAGCCAGTCAGGAGTGTTGCAGCCATATTAACGTTATATTCTTTCACTCCTTGAACCGAATTAACAATATTATTTAGCTGGACGGTCATTGGATATGTGTCAGGTTTAGTATAAATCACTCCAAATAGAAAGTCATTCCAAATACCCGTCACCTGTAAAACAATAGCGACGGCGAATATTGGTAGTGACATCGGCATCATGACGCGGAAGTATATTCCCCAAAATCCTGCCCCATCGACTCTAGCAGCTTTAAAAAGCTCTTCGGGGATGGTGGTGAAATAATTACGAAATAACAGCGTCAAAATAGGCATTCCAAAAATAGTATGAATAAGAATTAAGCCAGGTAATTTTGTATAAAGTCCTAAATCACGTAACAGTATTACAAGTGGATAAATCATAATCTGATAAGGAATAAATGCGCCAAATATTAATATAGTAAAAAACAGATTGGCTCCCTTGAAGCGCCAGTTTGCCAGAGCGTAACCATTAATTGATGCGATTGTTATTGATACAAAAACTGAGGGAATGGTTATTTTTACTGAATTCCAGAAGCCTCTAGATAATCCATCGCAATTAAGTCCCGTACAAGCTTGTGCCCATGCCTTAACCCAAGGCTCAAAAGTAACTTCAACTGGAGGTGAAAAGATATTACCTAAACGTATTTCTGGCATTCCCTTGAGTGAAGTAACAATCATTACATAAAGCGGAATCAAATAATATATAGCAACAACTATAAGTGTTCCATACAGAATAATATTTTTGCGGCTCAGCGTTTTGCGTGGTTTTGGCCCTCTAGGGCCATCCAAATTTAACAAAGAAGAATTAGCCATGCTTACGTCTCCCAAACTCTAAATAGGCAAAAGGAATCAAAACAATCAGAACAGACACTAACATCATAGTAGAGGCAGCAAAGCCTTGAGCAAGATTTTGAGCGCTAAACATATAGTCGTATACATATTTTGCAGGTACCTCTGAAGAGATTCCTGGTCCGCCTGATGTTTGAGCAACAACTAAGTCGTATACTTTAATAATTCCAGCAGCAATGATGACAAGTGTTGTAACAAAAACTGGACGCATCATTGGAATGACGATGCGTATATAGGTTTTCCACATTGGAATACCATCAACTCTGGCAGCCTTCCATATCTCTTGATCGATTCCTCTCAGACCTGCCAACATGAGGCACATAATAAAACCTGTCCCCTGCCAAAGACCCGCAACAAGAATTCCATAAATTACGATATCTGCATTGTAAAGCGGGTTAAATACAAATGAGTCAAACCCAATTGATCTGATAATTTTTTCAACGCCATATTCTGGGTTAAGAATCCACTGCCAAACCAGACCTGTAACAATAAAACTAAGAGCAAAAGGATACAAAAATATACTTCTAAATGTATTTTCAAATCTAGTTTTTTGATCTAATAAGGCTGCCAACATAAAACCAATAAGCAGAGAAAAAATTAACGAACAGACTCCATAAATTGCAAGATTTTCAATCGACATATACCAACGATCAGAACTCCAAAGTCTTTCATATTGAGCAAGGCCAATAAATTCACTTTTAGGAAGCATTCGACTGTTTGTAAACGAGTGATAAATTGTCCATAAAGTTGCAATAACGAAAACGCCAATAGCTGTAAACATCATTGGCAATGCAGCTATTTTGCTAGACAAATTATGAACTAGAAATCGCTCAATGTATCCTGGACGGTCTAATTTGCTATCTCTTGCACCAACTATTAGCAAGATAATAGCGAATAAAACAAAAGAAATTGTTGCGAATATTGCAAAAGGTTCTAACGTATTCCAAGCTTTTTTATAGCTCTTTAGGGCTGGAAAAATTAACTGAACACCCTTCTGAGCAAAACTCCAGATAAATACAGCAAATAGAGCAGAAACAAGCCATCCAATGATTTGTTTTTGTAGTCTATTTGAAAAAAAATTAATAGACTTAGCTTGAATTCCTACTAGTAATACAATTACTGAAGAAATGAATAATAAAAGGTATTGAATATTCTGAAATAGCTGGGGCTTAATCCCAACAATAGAGAGCACCAAGGAAATAAAGGCCAGCATAACTGAACCAACAAAAAATCTTTCAAGCTGGGCTTTATTAAACATAAGCGCTATTGTAATCTAAAGTAGAATTTAAAAATAAAACTAGACGTTAATAATGAAAGAGCTACCGAACCCTAGTTTAAAATTCGGCAGCTCTTATTGATTAGTGCTTAGTCTGCACTTGCAATGATCTTAGCATATTTAGCCTGAGCATCTTCAGGGCTCATATACAAGTCACTCCAAAATGTTGACATCAGTTCTTGAATCTGATTCTGTGTATCAGGTGAAAGAAGAATGTCTCCTGAAGGAATTACATTACCTCCAGCAAGAATCTTCAGACCTTTCTGCATACAATCGTTAGCAGTTGACATATCGATGTCACCGCGAATTGGCAATGAACCTTTCTTAAGGTTAAACGCCACTTGTACTGCAGGAGAAACCAGAAGTGCAGCTAACTCTTTTTGAGCCGCTTCAACATCAGCATCGTCTTGTACTGGGAAGTAGAATGCATCACCACCAGTATCTAAGATTTCACGCTCTCCTAAACCAGGAAGACATGAATAGTCCGTACCAGCAACTGAACCAGCAACACTAAACTCACCCTGAGCCCAGTCACCATGGATTTGACCACCTGCTTTACCCGTAATAACAAGGTTTGTAGCTAGGTTCCAGTCACCAACGTTTGATCCGATTGCCATTTTACGAGCATCATCAAAAGCACTCCAAACACGTGCATATTCAGCACCAGCTGCGACTTTAGCATCCTTGTCACGGTTAACCGCATACCAGGCTTCATCGCTCACTAGAGCGGTAGCCAAAACACCAAAACCTAAACCTACTTGCCAGCCTTGCTGACCCATTGCTAAAGGAACAATCCCATTAGCACGAAGCGCCGGACCTGCAGCAACAAACTCATCCCAGTTTGATGGAACCGCAACACCAGAACTCTCATAAGCGTCATGACTTAACCATAACCACTGAGCTGAGTGAATATTGACAGGTGCGCAATAGACACGTCCATCAACAGTACATGCATCCAACAGTTTTGACGGATAAATAATATTTCTCCAGTTGTGTTCTGAAGCAACATCAGTCAAGTCTAAAAGAAGGCCAGCTTCGATTAACTCTTCAGCCTGACGGCCGTGATTAAGTTGGGTAGCACCCATAGGCTCACCGCCAATGATTCTACTGATAATGATTGGTCTAGCAACACCGCCTGATCCAGCGATAGCACCATCAACCCAATTATGACCTGTTGCGTTGAACGCCTTGGCAAGCTCTCCAACAGCGTTTGCTTCACCACCTGATGTCCACCAGTGTGTCACTTCAAGATCTGTTGCCGATGCCACATTGACAGCACCAGTTAATAGCGCTGTTGCAACAAGAGCAGTTTTCTTAAAACTTTTTAGTAACATAAGTATTTCTCCTATATATTTAACAAAAATTTACATAAAAACAACTTTAATTCCAAATCAATTAATATCATTGGAACCGGTTCCATTTTAGGTCTATAATAATTAGTGTTTTATGTCAAATTGTGTCATTTTGTAATAAATTATGACAACAAGATATATTCAATATTGCTCTAAAAGTACTTTAATATAGGTATTATGTTACATAATGAACTTCAATATATAGATAAACTTAAGTAATTATGGCAACGATAAGGGATGTAGCAAAGTTAGCAGGTGTTGGAATTGGAACTGTTTCCAGAGTTCTATCTGGAAAAGGCGCTGTATCACCGAAAACCCTATTAAAGGTAAACCAAGCCATGGAGGCCTTAAATTTCACACCAAGCAGTGCAGCGCGCTCACTGGTTTCAAAAAAAATGAATACTATTGGCATCTGGGGTACTGAAACATCTGGTGAAATAAATAGAGAAACTCTAAGGAAAATTGAGATTGAACTTAAACCGTTCGAAGTACATTTGATTTTTGCCGATGGGGAATTAAATTCCAAACAGAACCCAAATGCCTCCAGAGAATCATTTGACAGTCTTATCAATAAAGGTTGTGACGGAATAATTATTTGGGGTTCAGACCTTCCTGCACTTGAAATACTTCAGATTGAAAATGAATTCCCGAATATTGCTTTATTGAATAATAAAATCGAGCTAATTGATGATAAGTGTTTTTATTTTAACCACTACCAAGCTGGCTATGTTTGTGGACAACATTTGATAGATAAGGGTCATAGTAATATCGCTTGTATTACTGGATGGTTAGAAACTGATGACGGAAATCAAAGACACCTAGGATTCCTTTCTGCGCTTAATGACAATAACGTTAATATCCCTGAAGAGTTAATTTTTGAAGGGGATTACACTTATAGAAAAGGCTTTGAAGGTGCCCTATCTTTATTAAAGCAAGAACTACCTTTCACTGCCCTTTTCTGTGGAAATGACCAGTCAGCAATGTCCGCTATTGCCGCATTATCAAGCAAAGGGCTTAATGTTCCTAACAATATATCAGTAATCGGCTATGATGACATGAATATAGCCTCCTATACAAGCCCACCGCTGACTACAGTGCGTATTCCATTTAACAGAATGGCAATATCCGCCACGAGACGCTTGTTAAATCTTTGCTATAACCTCGAACTGGATATTAATTATGATTTTCCTATTCAACTCATTGAAAGACAGAGTGTGAAGAATATTGGATAGAAAATTAATCTTAATCCCAAGGATATAGTAAAGCGTTTGATTCGAGGCTTGGAACGAGTCTTTGATTTCTTGCCAAATTATAAATTTGATTCATATCACTTTCATCAATATTAAAGTCATAAATGTCACTATTCTCTTTTAATCTATCTGAATTTGCAGTCTTTGGAATTGCAACAGCATTTTGTTGAATAATCCACCTTAATGCAATTTGCACAGGTGTTTTACTATATTTTTCAGATATATTGATAATTACGTCATCTTTGGCAACATCTCCACGGCATATTGGACAATAAGCGACTGGAATAATATCTAAGTCCTTCATAGCTTCAAGAAGCTTAGATTGTGAAAGAAAAGGGTGATACTCAACCTGATTACAATAAATATCTTCAAAACCAAGGCGAGCACATTCATTTAAAAGGGTAGTGTTAAAATTTGAAACACCGATAGCCCTTGCCTTTTGGCTTTCTTTAATACCATACATTATTTCAAGCATATCTCCAAGATTAGTACTAAAGGCTGGCCAATGAATTAATAGTAAGTCAACATAGTCAGTTTTTAGATCTGAAAGGCTTTTATGAAATGCATCAACGATCCCTTCATTATTAACCTCGATAGTGTTAATTTTAGTTGTTAAAAAAATCTCTTTTCTATCAACACCAGAGTCAACTATTCCACTACCCACTT
>Ga0206681_10001283_pt1 | contig 11708 bp, 3 predicted proteins | sample M150012015metaG_FD_161048 | JGI IMG/M metagenome (GOLD analysis project Ga0206681, IMG submission 161048) | Ammonia-oxidizing marine archaeal communities from Monterey Bay, California, United States - M1 500m 12015 | ecosystem: Environmental > Aquatic > Marine > Intertidal zone | place: USA...
TCCATCGACCCTGAAATCGCCAATGCTGGTTTTAAAAATTTAGTTGATGTAGCAACTACCATTTCCTTTCTCATTGCCCCTATCATAGCAATAGCTAATTTTATTTTGGTAGGGAAAAAACACATCGGGGATAGCGCTCCACCAACCTGGCTCAAATTACTAAGCTATCTGGGGATCGTATTCCTAATCGGGTTCTCCTTGTTCTATTTTGTTGCCCCCTCCATATTTGCTTGAATCTTATTTATGTCTACTTAAATAAATGGATACCAAATGGTATTAAGCTAATTTAAATCATTGTAGAATGCACGGCAGCAAGATCTACACTTTAGCGTAATTTATGTTTATATGAAAGTAGAATAATTGCTGCATTCTAAATAAAATGTAAAGTCAATTTTAGAGGAAACTTCTTAAACCGAATAAGATTTTAAAGCCCGACAATGAAAATTCTCAGCTCGTATAGTAAACTTTGAGTGAGAAGTATGACAATAATTTATCTACAAGCTCATGCCAAAGCATTCTACGATAGTCTAATTATTGTATCTCTATTACTAAATGCCCTAGGCGACATTTGAACAATGGCTTATAAGGTGTATTGAACAACTCAAGAAAATCACAAAAAGCCTTGAATTCATGAGTAGTTTTTGTAAACGTGAAAAAATCATCGAATATGATGATATCTCCTTCTTGCAGGTAAGGTTGTAAGTAAAACAAGGTTATCAGAGAGGCATTATACAAATCCACATCGATATGAATTACTTTTTTTTCCTCCTTAGATATACTGTTAACATAAAACGGAAGTGTTTCCTGGATGAGGCCAACCTGCCAATTGCTACGTGAATCCTGTATATCCGGAAGATTTCCCTCCGCCGAATAGCTACCCTTTTTCTCACTACCCCAATCTTCAGGCAGACCTGTAAAAGTGTCGAACCCCACGAATTTGGATTGAGGGTTCTTATTTCCCGCAACCCAGATAGCATAGGTCTGGCCCAAGTATACTCCAAATTCCATAAAGTGAATCTTATCCTTAGGATTAACAAAGCTAGATGAAAGATGCTGGTGCATTGATACTCTGTCAGGAAACGACTTGACTTTGAAGTGATTATAAAACCCCTCACTTTTCAATAGGTATCCGAAAGAAATAAATAATTTAGAAAAAAACGTTGTCTTAACTTTTGATAAAATAACAAAGACAAAGTGAAATATTCTTTTAAAAACATTCTTCATAGTAATATACTCTATTGGGAATTTAATCCAATTGCGGAAAGTAATATATTTTAGCCAAATGGCAAAAGACCTATTTTGCTATAATTTAACAACAATTTCATTCTAACTTTCACTCTTGGAAATAAACAGATTAGAATATTAAAAGCTGTCTCATTTTTGATGTCTGGATATCTGACGTGAGTCATATTAAAACTAACTTTTATGATCTAAATAACACACAGGAGGTGCCAATTGGTTTTTGTACCTTTAATTTACTAACTAAAAATCGATGAGGAAAATACTACTCTTAATGTTTGCCCTTAGTACATTCCTTTGCGTAGGGCAACATCAACCCACAATTGGCAAATCACACACGGTTAATTTGAAAAGCATTTCGCTTCAAGAAAAACACTATTTTGAAATTCAGAACCTGGAAGCACCCATCCCCGGAGGCGAATCGGAAAGAGACCATTTGGTTAGACTAAAGAAAAAAGCTTCTGAAAAATTCGGACGGAAAAACACGACGCTGACAAAACGATCAGTATCATCGGCTGCAGACCCTATTATTCAGAATGGTTACGAAGGAAATGCTCCGGGCGGCAGTGTGCCGTGTGACAATACTTTAGCCATAAGTAATTCAGGCCTGGTCATGACGGCAAGAAATTCTACATATACGATATACGATACTAATGGGGACTCCATTATGGTTAGTGGCCCGCTAAGAGATTTTATACCCGGAATACCGGGCGCGTTGAACGACTATGACCCCAAGGTAATATATGACCCAATGGAAGATCGGTTTATTCTGGTATTCCTTCTCGGCACTGCCCCACCCTCGACTTATATCGTGACCTGCTTCCCCGAAACTTCCGACCCAACCGGGAATTGGAATGTGTATTATCTGAATGGTGACCCATTCAGCACAGGTCATTGGTCAGATTATCCGGCGATGTCGCTTTCTGAAGAAGAATTATTTATTACAATTAACTTATTGGTCCCCGGCGGATCCTGGCAAACTTCATTTCACCAAACCATCATTTGGCAGATCGACAAAATGGATGGTTACAATGGAGTTGCTACCCTCAATTCTGTGATCTGGGAAAATAATACTGAAGGTGGTATAAACATAAGAAACATGCATCCTGTAAGAGGGGGTATATATCCAAAAGGCCCGAACCAATACTTCTTATCCAACAGAAACTTTGCACTACAGAGCGATTCGATCTATTTGGTGGAAATAACCAACACCATAGCGAGTGGAAGTGCAACCCGCAACATTACACTGTTAAATTCCGGGAATGACTATTTTCTGTCTCCCAGTGCCAGACAATCCATCTCAGACAGCTTACAGACGAACGACTCCAGAGTACTTGGAGGAATTTGGGAAAACGATGAAATTCACTTTGTACAGAATTGCATGGATACAGCATCGGGCAATGCCGCAGTGTATCATGGAATCATTTCAGACATCGCAGGTGGATCATACGTTTGTTCAGGTCAGTACATCAATGATCCCATCAGAGATTTTGGATACCCTAATATTGCACACATCGGAGAAACGTCAACGGAAGACAAATACATCATCTCATTCGAATATGTATCACCTGTCGATAGTGCCGGAACGGCATGTGTTTATTTCGATGGAGTGGATTATTCCAATGTAAATATTATCAAAGCGGGAGAAGGTGTATTGAATGTCCTATCCGGAACACAAGAGCGTTGGGGAGACTACACAGGTATTCACAAAAAATACAATCAACCATGTGCTGTATGGTGCTGTGGCACTTTCGCCAGGAACGATAACGGCTACGGGGCCTGGATCAGTGAGCTAAGAACTCAATTGGCAGATTGTTCTTCGAGCATAGGGATTCCCGAGCAAACATCTTCAATGAACCATATCAAGCTCTACCCTAACCCATCGGTTGATCTAGTAGAGCTGAGATTCCGGATAACAAATACAGAGAAGGCAAGAATTAACATTTACGACATCAAAGGGCAGCTCATTGAAGAATTGTTCAATGGAGAAGTGAAAAAAGGAGAAAACCTGCTTACATTTTCTGTGAATCACCTTTCATCCGGACAATACCATTTAGCCATAATGACCGGCACCAAGGAAATTGCTGCCAGGTCATTCTTGAAACAGTAAAGCATTTGGTTTCCATTCCTTGAAAAGGATAAAAGTTAATCTGCTGCCACATATATTTGGGGTTGATTTACATAAATTACAGAGATGTTAGGTATAGGGAATAAAATAAGGGCTGTAATATTTCTGGCACTGATTCCTGTGGTGTTGACTTCGCAAGAAAACCTGCAGGAAAGAAAAATGAAATGGTTTCAGGAAGCAAAGCTTGGCATCTTTATTCATTGGGGATTATATGCAGTAAACGGAGTTAGCGAGTCTTGGTCCTTTTACAACGGACAGATATCACATGCTGATTATTTGAAACAATCTTCCGGTTTTACTGCTGACAAATACAACCCTGAAGCCTGGGCCCAGCTCATTTCTGAAAGTGGAGCGAAATATTCAGTTATTACAAGCAAGCACCATGATGGGTTTGCGCTTTGGAATACCGAATATGGAAGTTTAAATGCCGTAAAACATTCAACGGCAAAAAGAGATGTTCTTACACCATTCATTGAAGCCCTCAGGAAAAACAATTTAAAGGTGGGATTGTATTACTCATTGCCAGATTGGAGCTACACAGATTATACCGACCATACCCGTGAAATTAAACGCTACAAAATTCAAGAAGACACAAATAGATGGAGTCGCTTTTTAGATTATTACAGAGGGCAGCTGACTGAGCTTAGCACACGCTATAATCCTGATCTCTGGTGGTTTGACGGCGATTGGGAGCACAATGCTAAAGAATGGGAAGTCGAGAAGCTGAAAGCACTGACACGCAAGGTCAATAAAAATGTGATCTTCAATTCGAGACTATGCGGCTCAGGCGATTATGCAACACCGGAAATTGGTATCCCGGTAGTACGTCCATTAGCCAAATACTGGGAGCTATGTGTAACCATGAATGATTCCTGGGGGTATTTTCCAACTGACACAAACTATAAATCACCCCAGCAGGTTATTGATCTATTTGTGGATTGTATCAGTAAAGGCGGAAACCTATTGCTGGACATAGGCCCCAAGGCCGATGGAACTATTCCTGAAAAGCAAGTTCATATTTTGAAAGAGCTTGGGAAATGGTGCTCCAAACATGAAGAAGCAATTTACTCAACGATCCGTGGGATTCCTTACGACCATTTTTATGGTCCTTCTGCTCTCTCAAAGGACAGTTCTACTTTGTATTTGTATGTCAGGGACCTGCCCAATAAAGGAGAGATCGTTTTGAAAGGCATTGCCAGTGAAATCGATCATATATCAATAATAGGAAGTGGGAAAACGGTACAGCAAAGAGTGTTCTGCAAAGTTCCCTGGAACACATATCCCGGAATAACATACATTACTATTCCTTCAAATGAAATTGACAATTATTACACTGTCGTACGAGTTAAGCTCGCTGATAAGATAAAGCTATATCGTAAGCAAACCGGAAAGATTGAAAGCAATTAACTGCAAATAGCATTATCTAAGAATCAGCAACTTGTAGGTTTTGCTTACACCGCCCGAAATGACCCTCAAATAATACGTTCCACTCCTCTGATCATTCAGGTCAAATCTGATCAATCCTTCGGAGGAAAACTCTTGTTTCGATTCGATCAATTGACCAATTAGATCGAAAATCTCAAAAGTAATACTATTCGCCCCTGTTATTCTGTACTCTACATTGAATACAGCGTGGGTTGGGTTTGGATACACATTCAGATTCCAGTGCTCATTTTCTATAACGGTAGTTGGCGAACCAACATAAATTGAATCGATCACCGTGCAACCAAGAGCGTCAACCACTGTAATTACATACCAATCCGTAAGTAACCCATCAATATTGAAAACTGAATCTCCGTTGCTCCACATAACATCGAACGGTCCTGTTGGTGAGCCACTTAAAGCAATGACGATTTCCCCGTCGGCACATGTCAGGCAGCTAGCATCCGTAACAGTTGGTATAAGACCGAAAGAAGCAACAGCCGGTACAGCAATACTGAAGGTCTGTACACAACCTGAGCCCTGATCTGTTATAGACACGTCATAAGACCCACTCTGAATGCCAGAAATATCCTCAGTAGTAGCAGCATTAGACCATAAATACTCAAATGGACCGGTGCCATCAACTATAGTAATGTCAATACTCCCCGTTCCAAATTGGCAGCTGTCAGCAGTAGCCGTATCGCTAATTGAGAATCCGACCGAATCACCCACCGATACTTCTAATGTATCGGTACAACCATCAGCCTGATTGATCACTGTAACAACATAAGAACCCGCGGATAATCCTGATATATCTTCCACCAATTCACCGTTATCCCAGCTGTAATCAAACGGCCCAGCTCCGGCAACTGTTAGGTCAATTGCCCCCGAACCATTCCCACAGAACTCATCAGTTGCTGTAGCAGCCATAGTAAAGCTGGAGACATTCGTTAACACAGTATCTAACGTGCCAATGCATCCGGAACCATCATCAATTGTGACGGTATAGGCTCCTGCAGGAACCCCAAATATATCCTGAGTAGTAGCTCCATTATTCCAGATATAGGTGTACGAAGCAGAAGGCGGAGATACATAAATATCGATCACACCATCTGAACCATTACAATATTCATTGGATACTGAAACAAATATTGGCGAAAAAGTTAACATATTACCTACGGTCTGAACGGTCTCTAAAATACACCCATCAACATCTTCAACCGTCACAGTATAAGTCCCAGGCAGCAACCCGACCATTGGATTGCCTGCCTGAACAATTCCATCCAAATAATAAGTGTAAGAAGCAGATCCTATTGCAACTGCATCAATTTCTCCGATACCCGATGCACAATTATCATCAGTTACCGAGATACTGGAAAAAGAAAGTAGTGCATTGTAGAGGCTGTCTACCTCATAGATCACTGTTTTGATGCAACCAGATGCATCCATGATCTCCAGTTCGTAAGAACCCGACGACAGCCCGGATATACTTGTTGTAGCACTCGCCGGGCAGGCTCCAGTAAAATTGAATAACGGTCCTACTGCCGGGCTGGGGCCCTGCGAGAATATTATCGCGCCTGATGGGTCAAGCAGATCAAAAGAAATTTCGTTATCAAAAGCCCCGGAGTTCCATTCAAGCTCGACATTTTCTCCGTCACAAACTTCAAATGTCTCGACATTTGCACCGCCACCAAAAACGGTAAATGTACCAATGGATAAACCATCAATAATTACTTCTACAGAAGCGCCATTCCAACTGTTTCCTGCGTCGGTCATGTCCAGGGTATAATCGCAACAGTTTTGTCCCGGTCCGGAACCAGTCCAGTTAAATGTGTAAGGAGAGGTTCCTCCTGAAACAGAAACCGTTATACTGCCGCCATCATCGTTACAAAGCTCATCCTCAACAACAGAAGTAAGAACAAAACTATCATCACTTGATACAGCTCCTGAGTAATTAACAGAGCACCCCGTCTGATCTGATATTACACACGAATATGTACCAGATGTCAAACCGGAAATATCCTCTGTTGTTTCACCATTCGACCATGCAAAGCTATATGGCAAAGTGCCCCCTGAAACTGAGATGTCAATACTGCCTGTACTATCCTGACAATTCTCGTTAATGATCACATCAGCCGCAAGTCCTATGCCAGTAGTCACATTATTAACAATTACATCTGTCACAACCGAACAGCCTGCAGAACCAGTAACGGTAACGGAATAATTACCTGCCGCGAGACCGCTGATATCTTCTGTTGAAGACCCATCAGACCATAAAAATGTATATGAATCGGGTACCGACGTCGTAAGATCGATGGCACCACTTGAATCTCCACAATTTTCATCTGTAACTGATATAGAGATCGTGAACCCCGGATCAGACAGGATAATTGTGTCCAGTGTTGTTGAGCAACCGGAGCCATCATCGATCGTGAGGCTGTAGCTTCCCGCCATAATGCCTGTTAGATCTTCCGTAGTTGCTCCCGTATTCCACAGGTAATCGTACGATCCGGCAGGTGATACCGTAACATCAATAGATCCATTACCTAGCCCACAGTCTTCATCAGCTATACTTGTGAATCCTGCAGAAAACGGAAGCACATCATCGATGGTGACATCTTGTTCAACCGTACATCCGTTCTCGTCTTCTATCAGCACATTGAACACGCCGGGGCCTATTCCGGTCCAGTTCGGGAAAGATGTCGGATTACCATCCAGGTAATACGTGTAAAAAGTACCTCCAGTTGCTGTGATACTAAGATCACCCCCTGATCCGCAAACCGCATCAACGATACTGATCGTGGAGAAATCCAAAAGATAGTTCCACGCACTGTCAACTACATAAGTTTCACTGTAGCTACACCCAACATCATCTGTAATGGTCAGATCATAGCTTCCTGCATTCAGCCCAGTTATTGAAGAAACATTTGGACCCGACGAAGGACAGTCTCCTACAAAAGTGAACAAAGAACCTACTGCCGGGTTTGGACCTTGAGCAAAAATTATTGTTCCGGATGGATCTAATAAATCGAATGAAACTTCATTGTCAAAAGCACCTGAATTCCAGAACAACTCTACATTTTCTCCGTCACAAACCTCAAACGTTTCAAGATTAGCGCCTCCACCCAGAACAGTAAATGTTCCGATTGTAATCCCATCTATAACCACTTCTACAGAAGCACCATTCCAGCTGGTGCTGGCATCAAACATATCCAAAGTATACTCACAACATGTTTGTCCAGCGGCTCCCGTCCAACTAAATGTATACGGCGATATGCCCCCTACAACGGTAACCGTAACACTGCCACCATCATTATCACATAATTCATCTTCAAGAACCTCGGTTACCACTAGTCCGCCTCCGTTGTTGATAATCGTACCTGAATAATTTATTACACAACCTCCGGCATCTGTTATTACACATGTATAAACACCAGCTGATAAACCAGCTATATCTTCTGTGCTTTCTCCATTTGACCATAAGAAAGTATACGGTGTTGTGCCTCCTGTTAATGAAAGGTCGATGAAGCCGGTACCATCACCACAATTCTCATTTTGCACTATTGCACCAGAAAGGACCAATCCAGTAGTAGTATTTCCAACAACTGTATCCAAAATTGCCATGCAACCTACCGCGTCAGTAACGGTTACCGAATAGTTTCCTGCTGCTAATCCGGACACATCCTCAGTAACGGCCGAATTAGACCACAAAAAGTCGTAAGGACCCACTCCTCCGGTAACAGTTATATCTATTGACCCACTTGAATCTCCACAGTTCTCATCCGTAACACTCGTCACTTCAGCTACAAAACCACCCGTGTTGTTGATTACATTTACCGTTGTTGATACTTCACATCCAAAATCATCAACGACATCAACTGAATATGTGCCTGCAGCCAGTCCGGAAAGATCTTCCGCTGTTTCACCACTTGTCCATGAATAGGTAACAGGTGTACTCCCTCCTGTGACATGAAGGTCTATTGCACCCCCTCCGTTTCCGCAGCTTTCATCCACAACGGTAACGCTGTCGAGTGAAAGTGTTCCCGTGTTACTGCTAACTATGAACGACTGGCTTATAGAACAACCATTTACATCAGATACTGTTAGATCATAAGCGCCGGCAATCAAGCCTGAAGCATCTTCCACAGTAATACCATTCGACCAAGAATACGTAAGTGGCGCTGTTCCGCCTGCTATTGTAACATCGATCGCTCCTTGAGCATTACCACAGATCTCGTCTGAAATAACTGCTGAAGTAATGGCCAAGGTTCCTCCTGCATCGATCAGTGTTTCTGAATGGGTTATTGTACAACCGTTATTATCCGTTATTTGAACGCTATATGACCCGGCAGACAGGCCTGAAATGTCCTCAGTAGTAGATCCATTTGACCACAAAAAATCAATTGGAGTCGCACCTCCAACCACAGTAATGTTGATCGATCCCATTCCGTTACCACATGCTTCATCCGTAACTACAGAACCTGATACCGCTACAGCTCCGGAATTGTTCCCTACAGTAGTTGAGATTGGCAGCTCACAACCGTTCTGATCTGTTACAGTGCATGTGTAAACCCCTGACGAAAGACTGTTAAGGTCTTCTGTGGTAGCAGAAGTATTCCATAAAAACGTGTATGGGCCTGCACCGCCGCTAACACTAATGTTAATTGAACCTAACCCGTTACCACATTGTTCATCGAAAACAATCACATTGTCCAATGATAGTGTTCCCGGATCGTCCGAGACAACAATGGTTCCTGTATTAACAGTACAGCCGTTGTTGTCAGAAACAGTACAGGAATAAGTTCCCTGCACCAACCCTGTAATGTCCTCCGTTATTGCTGCATTGGACCACAAGAATGTTACAGGTAAGCTTCCCCCACTTACAACAAGATCAATTTCTCCTGCACCATTACCACATTGTTCATTTGTAATAATGACGTTGTCCAGTGATAGTGTTCCTGAAATATCATTGACATTGGCCGAGAAAGTTGCTTCACATCCTGATGCATCAGTAACAATGACATCGTACATGCCCGAAGTCAGTCCGGAAATATCCTCAGTTACAGCAGCTGTATTCCATAAGAAAGAAGGAGACCCTGATGCTCCACTGACCGAAATGTCAACTGAACCAATTCCCGATCCACAAGTATCATCCACTGCAATTCCGCTGATACTGAGTGATCCAGGATTGTTGACAACTTCCAGATCTCCGGTTGTTATCGAGCATCCTGCTACATCAGTAATAATACAGGAATATGTTCCTGCTGTTAAGCCGGTTATATCTTGAGACGTAGCTGCATTGTCCCACAAAAATGTGTATCCTCCTGCCCCACCTGTAACATCAAGAGTGATGGATCCGGAATTGTCTGAACACAATTCACTGGTGATCGTTGGCGAGACAGCTAACGTTGAAGCAACATTGTTGACCGTATATGCCCCAATTACTTCGCAGCCACTAACATCTGAAACAACCACTGAATAAGCGCCTGCACCAAGTCCTGATATATCCTCAGAAACTGCGGAATTAGACCATGAATAATTATAAGGGCTTGTTCCCCCCGAAACGATCAGGTCAATAGAGCCTGAACCATCACCACAATTCTCATCTGTTATAATCGCGTTGTCTATGGCTAACGTGCCCGGATCATTACTAATTACTTCTGCGTGAGCAGTAACACATCCGGCCGCATCGCTTACAGTAACGGTATATGTTCCTGCCGAGGCATTTAAAAGGTCCTCAGAAGTCGAGCCACCTGTCCAGCTGAATGAATACGGCGCTGTTCCACCCGTAACATCAATATTGATGGCACCTGACCCGTTTCCGCAGATCTCATTCGTCACAAAATTCGTAACGACAGACAGTGTGGAAGGCGAGTTGAACACATCTAATGGACCGGTAGACACCGAGCAACCATTTGCATCTGAAATGGTGCAATCGTATGTTCCTGCAGAAAGGCCTGAAATATCCTCTGTTATCGCTGAAGTGTTCCAAAGAAAATCAATAGCAGCGCCGCCGGAAACTTCAAGATCAATAGCTCCTGCACCATTACTGCATTGTTCATTGTTGATCGTGACATTATCCAAAGAAAGTGACCCTGAAGCATTAAGTACTGTATATACATTCGAAATCAACACGCATCCTGAGAAATCAGTTATTGTGCATGTATAGTCTCCGGCGGTTAAATTAGAAAGGTCCTGAGTCGAGGGGCCGGAATCCCAGGAGATGGTCAAAGGTAAGTTGCCCCCGGTAATGGTCAGGTCAATTTCTCCAATTCCTGCGTTACAAGTGTCGTTAACCACTACACCCGTTTCGGCTAGTGTACCCGTATTGTTGCTTATGGTAGCTGATTCTGTTATTGTACAACCTGTAGCATCTGTAATGTCAACTGAATATGTTCCTGAAGATAATCCGGAAATATCCTCTGTTGTAGCTGAGTTTGACCAATCATAGGTATACAACAATGAGCCACCTGTAACTGTAATGTCTATTGATCCCGTTCCGTTGCCACATGTTTCATCTATAACAGTAACACTCGTAACATCAAAGGTTCCACTATAATTAGGGACTACAATTGCAGCAGAATCTTCACAGCCATTTGCGTCATTAACATATACCGTATAAGTTCCATACGTCAAGGATGTAAGGTCTTCACTTGTGGACCCATGCCCCCAGGTAATATTGTATGGATTTACGGGGTCAGTAATGGTAATATCAATAGAGCCTTGTCCATTACCGCACGTATCAGGAACAACATTGATATTGGTAATGTCCAGGTAGCAAAACCCTGAACATGAGCTAACGTCATTAAGTACGGTGTAATTTTCAGTTGCGGAGCAACTGTTCCCATCCGTTACCGTAAGATCATAAGCTCCTCCTGATATACCGAATATATCGTCTGTCGTCTGGCCGCTTGACCAG
>Ga0206681_10001284_pt1 | contig 11707 bp, 9 predicted proteins | sample M150012015metaG_FD_161048 | JGI IMG/M metagenome (GOLD analysis project Ga0206681, IMG submission 161048) | Ammonia-oxidizing marine archaeal communities from Monterey Bay, California, United States - M1 500m 12015 | ecosystem: Environmental > Aquatic > Marine > Intertidal zone | place: USA...
GAGGAACGCCACCGGACCAACCTCTGCGGAGACTCCGGGAATCAGACCGACGGAGGCGACGGCCACCAGAAGTCCAGCGGCGAGAAGCCGGAATGACCGGCGAAGGGACCAGGGCACGGGATGACGCTAGGGGACTGGTCGGGGGGACGGCGCACGATCGTCCCGAAAGACGGAGAAACCCGCGGAGCAACCAGAAGTTGTCTGTCGATTTGCGGGACTACCGCGATCCTAGAATTGCTCCTCCTCGGTGGAGCCCTCCAAGGCCAGCGTCGAAGCTGTGCCGCCAGAGATGACGGTGGCTACGTCGTCGAAGTAGCCGGCCCCAACCTCACGCTGGTGTCGGGTCGCCGTGTAGCCGTCGCCCTCCATCCCGAACTCGGCTTGCTGCAACTGCACGTAGGCCGTCATGTCTGACTCCGTGTAACCGCGGGCCAACTCAAAGGCCGAGGAGTTCAGTGCGTGCCAGCCAGCCAGGGTGATGAACAGGAACTTGTAACCCATCTTGCCGAGCTCGCGCTGAAACTTGGCAATGGTTTCGTCGTCCAACGCCGCCTTCCAGTTAAACGACGGCGAGCAGTTGTAGGCCAGCATCTTTCCGGGAAACTCGGCGTGTACAGCGTCGGCGAACTCCTGGGCCTGGTCGAGGTCGGGTGTCCCGGTCTCACACCAGATGAGGTCGCAGTACGGGGCATAGGCCAGGGCACGGGAGATGGGAGTGGCCATGCCGGGCTGGGTGTTGAAGAAGCCCTCGGCGGTGCGCTCGCCGGTCAGGAATGGCTTGTCGCGGTCGTCCACGTCGCTGGTGATGAGGGTGGCAGCCAGGGCATCGGTTCGGGCGATGACCACTGACGGCACGCCGAGGACGTCGGCGGCCAGTCGGGCCGCAGTCAGCGTCCGGACGTGCTGCTGGGTTGGGATGAGCACCTTGCCGCCCATGTGGCCGCACTTCTTTTCTGAGGCGAGCTGGTCCTCGAAGTGGACACCAGCCGCACCGGCCCGCAACATCCGCTTCATCAACTCATAGACGTTTAGGGCGCCGCCAAAGCCGGCTTCGGCATCCGCGACGATCGGAACCATCCAGTCCCGGAGCATCTGACCCTTGTTCTCCGACCACTCGATCTGGTCGGCCCGTCGCAGGGCGTTATTGAGGCGCTCGACCACGGCCGGTACCGAGTTGGCCGGATAAAGGCTCTGGTCCGGGTAAACCTGGCCGGCCAGGTTGGCGTCGCCGGCCACCTGCCAGCCCGACAGGTACAGGGCGGGGAGGCCGCCCTTGACGTACTGGATGGCCTGGCCGCCGGTCATGGCGCCCAAGGCGTGGACGTAGTCCATCTCGTGCATCTTCTGCCAGAGCACCTCGGCGCCGTGGCGAGCGATCGAGCACTCGGGGAGCACCGACCCGCGAAGCCGCACGACATCGGCCGCGGTGTAGTCACGCTGCACGCCCTCCCAACGGGGGTTCTCGGACCAGTCCTGTTCGAGGACTGCAACCTGGTCGTCGAAGGTATTGCGCATTGATTGCTCGCTTTCGTGGGAGGACCAACGGCGGTTCGCCGGCGGCTCCAATCAGGGTTGGATCAGGGGGTGTTCGTCAGTCGAGGAGCTCGTAGGCGGGCAGGGTGAGGAACTCGACGAATTCCGAGGCCAGGGCGACCTGCTCGAAGATCCGTCGGGATTCATCGAACGGCAGATCAGCAAAGGCGTCTCGGCCGAGATCGTCGGCGATGACGACCATCTGTTCGTCGACGACCAAGCGAACCAGATCGGCGGTGACCTGGGTTTCGTCCTCGAGAATCTGGCCGTGGTGAACCCACTGCCAAACCTGGGAACGGCTGATCTCTGCCGTCGCGGCGTCCTCCATCAGGTTGTTGATGGCCGCCGCCCCGCTTCCCGAGAGCCAGGAGGCCAGATAGCGGAGGCTGACGTAGACGTTGGTCTCCAGTCCGGCCCGGGTTACCGCTCCACCGGTCAGGTCGACGGCGAGGAGATCGTCGCCGGAGACCAGGACATCGGGCCGCTGACGGTCGATCTGGTTGAAGCCCCGCCCGAGGATGGCGTTGAATTCGACTTCGGCCACGGTGACAAGGTCAGGGTGGGCGACCCAAGTCCCGTCACAGCCGTCGTTGGCCTCCCGACGCTTGTCCTCCTTGACCCGGGTTAGAGCCTCGGCGGTGACACCAGGGTCGCGTCGGTTCGGGATGAAGGCGGCCATCCCGCCGATGGCATGGGCCCCCCGCTTGTGGCAGGTGGCGACCATCAACTCGGTGTAAGCCCGCATGAAGGGGACTGTCATGGTGACGTCGGACCGGTCCGGGAGGACGAAGTCGGGGTCGGCGTTGAACTTCTTGGCGACGCTGAAGATGTAGTCCCACCGGCCGGCGTTGAGGCCACTGGAGTGTTCCCGCAGCTCGTAGAGGATCTCGTCCATCTCAAAGGCGGCGGTGATGGTTTCAATAAGCACCGTGGCTCGGATCGAGCCACGGGGAATACTCAGGGCGTCCTGGGCGTGGCAGAAAACGTCGTTCCAAAGCCGAGCCTCGTCGTGGTTCTCCAGCTTGGGGAGGTAGAAGTACGGACCGGTGCCACGGTCCAGGGCCTCACGTGCAGTGTGGAAGAAGACCAGGCCGAAGTCGACGAGGCTGGCCGCCGCCGGTCGACCGTCAACCTGGACATGCTTCTCCGGGAGGTGCCACCCCCGCGGGCGGACGATCAGGGTGGCCGTTTCGTCATTCAACGTGTAGCTCTTGCCGTCGCGGCGCAGGGAGAGTTCTCGCCGGACAGCATCACGGACGTTAACCAGGCCCTCCATCATGTTGTCCCACGTGGGGGAGCTGGAGTCCTCGAAGTCGGCCATGAAGACTTTGGCCCCCGAGTTCAGGGCATTGATCATCATCTTGCGGTCGGGTGGACCGGTGATCTCGACCCGCCGGTCCAGCAGGTCCTTGGGCGGGGGAGCAACGGTCCAGGTCCCGGTACGGATCTCCGCCGTCTCGGGCAGGAAGTCAGGTCGGAGACCGGTGTCGAACTTTTCCTGCCGAATCCGCCGGCTTCGCAGCAACTCGATTCGACGGTCTCGGAAGGTTCGGACCAGGTCGGCGACGAAGGCTGTCGCCTCTGGAGTGAACACCTCATCGCGCCGAGGGTGGTCACTGATCTCGATGCCGTCTAAGTCGGGCACTGCTACTCCTGTGGCTTTCCTGGCACGTTTCGTGTGATGAGTATTGGCGAATTTCCGCTCATCGGCGGGGTCAGCGGCCCGTGAAGTTCCTCTAGGCTGTTCAAAATCAAGAAAATACATCAGAGTTCGACCATGGAAGCGCGCAAAATCGGTTGTCTACGGACCCGGTGAGGAAGGCGAGGTGATCGACATGGCGGGAACGATGACCGGCCGGTCCTTTGACCCCGTGGTCCTCGGCCACCGGTTACGGCACCTGCGCCGAGAGGCCGAGCTGACCTTGGCCGAGTTGGGCCGTCGGATCGGTCGACCGGCTTCCTACCTTTCCCAGGTTGAGAACGGTCGGATCGAACCCAAACTGGGAGTCCTAGGCGATCTGGCGTCGGCTCTAGGGTGCGCGACCGTCGACCTACTGGACCCCACGGCACCCAATCGGCGAGCCGAGTTGGAGATCGAGCTGTCCCGAGCCCAGGCCGGCCCGTGGCGAACCACCCTGGAGTTGCCCGAGGTACGGGCCGGGGCTCGCCTAGACGACGAGGTGCTAGAGGCTCTGGTCGGCCTCTACCAGGCTCTACCCGAGGTCGAGGTGACCCGTTCGGGCCTGGCCAGCCTCGAGGCTGGAGACCGGGCCCGGATGGCGAACATCTCGCTCCGTACCGAGATGAGAACCCTCGACAACTACTTCGGCGAGATTGAGGTCGAAGCGGCTTCCGGTCTGGCTGCCACCGGGTACGCCGGCGAAGGGCCGCCGTCCGAGAAACATCTGACTGATCTTGCTGCCCACTATGGGTTCACCGTGGAGCGGGTAAAGGGAATGCCGCGAACAGCCCGGTCGGTGACCGACACCCGTCGTCGGGTGATCTTCATTCCCCAGCGTGACGACCTGAGCGTCCGGGCAGCCCGGTCGGTGATCCTCCAAACCCTCGGCCACTTCGCCCTCGAGCACTCAGAGACCGCCGACTTCGAGGACTACCTACGCCAACGGATCGAGTCGAACTACTTTGCAGCCGCCGTACTGATCCCTGAGTCGTCGGCGCTGGATTTCCTCAAATCGGCCCGGGCGGACCGCGACCTCTCTATCGAGGACCTCAAGGAGCGTTATTACGTCTCCTACGAGATGGCCGCCCACCGGTTCACCAACTTGGCCACCACCCGACTGGACATTCCGGTGCACTTCATTCGGACCGACCCCGAGGGCACGATCACCAAGGCCTACGAGAACGACGGGATCCGGTTTCCGACCGATGCCGACGGAGGCCTGGAAGGCGCCCGCCTGGGACGGCACTGGGGAGCGCGCCAGGCCTGGGACGGATCAGACCTCCTGCACTACCAGTTTACGACCACCGATGCCGCAGAGTTCTGGTGCGTGACCTATATCGAGAACGCCACGGAACGGACCCCCTACGCCGTGACCCTGGGCTGTCGGGCCGAGGACGCCGGACTGTTCAGGGGCGGTGAGACGTTGCGTCGGGTGAGTGGGCGGAACGAGGACGACCAGGCGGAGCCTGGGCTGTTGGGCCGCTGGGACGGGGTGGCCTGGCCGTCGGCGTCCGAACGAAGCTTCATTCTCACTGCCCTGCCGTCGGCCAGTCGGGAGTTCACGCCGTTCCCCGGCATCGACCTCTTCGACGTCTACCGCTTCCTGGATCGTCAGGCCGGACCGGTCTGACGGACCGGTCGGGGGGCGACCGCCGGTCAGTTTTTAGTGAACGGCTGACCAGTCTCGGCCCGCTTCCGGATCTCGGCCACGAAGGGCCCCAGGTCGACGGACCGGATGGTTGCTGGGTCGCGGACCATTCCGGTGTGGGTCACGAAGCGCTCGCCGTCCCATCGGTGAAGTTGGAAGCCCGACGGCTCATCGACGGCTGACCCGCGGTCCGGGTGAAGGTCAAGGCCAAGTTGGTTGCCGGTGGACGGGCACGTTGACACGGGCGTCGAGCCAATCACCGTGTGGATGGTGCGGTGGAGGTGGCCGGTTACTAGCAGGCGGACCTGCGGGTGACGTTCGATGGTGGTCCGGAACCGGTCAGCGTCCAGCAGGCCGGCCTGGTCCATGAACCGGAGGCCGGTTTCGAACGGAGGGAAGTGGGTGAAGACCACCGTAGGACGGTCCGGCTCGTCTGCCAGGGTGGAATCCAGCCAGTTTTCGCGGACCTCGTCGAACCGTCCGTCATGGCGACCGGGTAGCGAGGTGTCTAGACCGACCAGCCGGACCGGGTGATCGTCGACGACGTAACTGCAGTGGTTCTCGGCCACGTCGAGTGGGAGCCGGTCGGCGAACGCGAAGCGAAAGGCCGGGCCCTCGTCGTGGTTGCCGGGCAGCGGGAGGAGCCGGTCGGCAAGTGGGGCTAATACCGCCAGCAGCGTGTTGTACTGGGTCTCCGTACCGTCGTCGGTGAGGTCGCCGGTGGCCAGCACCACGTCCGGTCCGGGGTCGAGGGCTATCAAGTGGTCGACAACTCGTCTGAGTGTTTCTGTGGTGTCGACCAGCTTGCCGAATGCGCCGACGTGGTCGCGGATGTGGCAGTCCGAGATCTGGGCAATCAGCACGTCGGGGACTTTAGGGGACGGACCGTGGGGCGGGCTTTCCCTTAGTCCTCGATCGGGAGGTCGTCCTCGTCGTCGGTGAGGTCCAGGATCTCGCGTGCACGGTCCTCCGGAATCTCCTCGACGGAGCGGAGCTGTCGCTCCATGGCCCGGGTCCGGGTCCCTGTCTTCTCGATCGTGTTTTGGGCTGTGGCCAGCTGATTCTTCAGGGTGGCCAGGACCGAGCCGAACTTGGAGAACTCGGTTCGGACGGCTCCCAGAACCTCCCAGACCTCGCTGGAACGCTTCTCGATGGCCAGGGTGTGGAACCCCATCCGCAGCGAGCTGAGCAGGGCACTGATGGTGCTGGGTCCCGCGAGGGTGATCCGGTGCCGTTGCAGCTCGTCGACCACTTTCGGCCGGCGGAGGGCCTCGGCGTAGAGGCCCTCGGTGGGCAGGAACAGGATTCCGATGTCCGTTGTGTGTGGGGGGGCGATGTATTTCTCGCGGATGTCCTTAGCCGACTCGATGATTGTCCGCTCCAGGGCCTTGGCCGCCTCTTCTGCCGCGTCCGGGTCGGCCCGGTCCTGGGCGTCTTGCAAGCGGCGATAGTCCTCCTGAGGGAACTTGGAGTCGACGGGTAGCCAGACCTGGTCCTGGTCGTCCCGACCGGGGAGCCGGATGGCGAACTCGACGAATGCCGTCGACCCGGGAACCGTCTTCACATTTTTCTCGTACTGGGCCGGCGTGAGGATGTCTTCCAGGAGGGCCTGCAACTGGACCTCGCCCCAGGTGCCCCGGGACTTCACGTTGGTGAGGACCCGTTTGAAGTCGCCGACGTCCTCGGCGAGCTGCTTCATCTCACCGAGGCCCTGGCTAACCGAGTCGATGCTCTTGCGTACTGTTTCGAAGGCCTCGCCGAGGCGCTTCTCCAGGGTGCCCTGGAGCTTCTCGTCGACCGTTTCTCGCATCTGGTCGAGCTTCTTCTCGTTGCCCTCCCGCATCTCGGTCAGGAGACGCGATTGCTGGGTGCCCATGGTGTCCAGCTGGGCCTTGATGGTGGTCACCAGAGTGTCAGTCGACGTGGCCATGTTTTGGCCAAGCTCCTGGCGCAGCGTGGCATCGCTCTCTGCGGCAGTCGTCCGGGCCCGCTCGAACTGGCTGCGGATGAGGTTCTGGAGGACCAGCCCGATGGCCAGGAGGACTCCGAGCGAGATGGCCACGGTAAGGAGGTTGGACATGGGGGGCGTCCTTTCGCCGACGGAGACAACGGTACGGCGACGGTGTGACGGTGTCGGTGCACCCGGCGAGAAATTGGTCCCTACTCCGTGTCCACCACGCCCCGTCGGGAGACCCTGACCTGGGCCGCCTTAGCTACCGTGGTTGCTGTGGCTGAGCACGTTTTCCTCCGTAACGCCTGGTACGTGGCCGCGTGGGATCACCTAATCGGCGACGACCTGACGGCGCTCACCATTCTTGGCGATCACATCTGCCTGTTCCGACGGTCCGACGGCACGGTGGCCGCGCTGGCGGATGCCTGTCCACACAGGAAGCTTCCCCTGTCCATGGGTCGTCGGTGCGACGACGGGGTGGAGTGCGGTTACCACGGCCTGGTGTTCGACGGCAACGGTGCCTGTGTGGGAGCACCGGGCAACCAGGGTCGTATTCCCCGGGGAGCGGACGTGCGTTCCTACCCGGTGGTTGAGCGCTACGGGCTGTCCTGGGTCTGGATGGGGAACCCCGAGCGGGCCGATCCGGCCGACATCGTCGAGATCGAGCACTACGGCGATCCGGACTGGGGGCTCAACACGGGGCCGGCCATGGACTTCAGCTGTGACTACCGGTACATCGTGGACAATCTGCTCGACCCCTCACACGTGGCCTGGGTCCACGACACGTCGTTTGCCCAGGAGGCGGCACGAGACACCCCGCTAGAGGTCGAGAAGCGCGACACCGGGGTCTGCGTCTCCCGGTGGCTCTACGGCGGAGAGGTGGCACCCTTCTACGCCAAGCTCGTCGAGTTCGACGGTCCCTGTGACCGCCACCAGCACTACGAGGCCTTCTATCCTTCGACTGCCCTAGCCCGCGCCGTGTTCACGCCGGTAGGCACCGGTGGCCCCGACGGGCCGCTCCACGACGACCTCTTCCAAATGGACAGCTGGAACTTCCTCACCCCGATGACCGAGAAGACCACCCGCTACCACTTCTTCCAGCTCCGCAACGTCCGACCCGGCGATGCGGCCGTCGACCGCCTGATGAGCGAGGACGTGACCGGGGCGTTTAGTGAAGACCGGCAGGTACTTGAAGCGGTCCAGCGGGGAATGGACGCCGCCGAGTCGCACATCAACATGCACATCGACACCGGTCCGCTGAGGTTCCGTCGTCACCTCGAGACCCTGATCGCCGCCGAAGGGGACTGAGCGGAACCCGCCGGGAGCGGTGGACGAGCGGGTGAAGGGAATCGAACCCTCATCATCAGCTTGGAAGGCTGAGGTTCTAGCCGTTGAACTACACCCGCGTGCCCGCTAGAGCGGACCCCATGAACCTACCGTCGGTCCGTTGGGGATCGGGACGGCGACGGCGCGGCACCCGGTGGCTACGCTGCCGCGAATGACGACCACCGCGCCGATCGGCGCCCACCTGATCGGAGGCGACTGGAGCACTGACGCTCCCGGCGGAACCGCGGTTAGCGACAACCCCGCCCGTCCTGATGAGCCGGTCGGCGAGTACCCGCTGGGCGACGCTGGAACGGCCGCCCAGGCCGTTGGCGCCGCCGTCGAGGCCCAGGCTGCCTGGCGGACGGCTGGCTTCGGGTCCCGGTCCCGGATCCTGGAGCGGGCCGCCGTGCTGTTTGACGAGCGGGCCGACGAGCTGGCACTCGTGTGCACGCTCGAGGAGGGTAAGACCTTGGCCGAATCGCGGGGTGAGGCGGTGCTGTCGGCCGAGACCTGTCGCTATCAAGCCGGCCTGGCTAAGACCTCCACCGAGCGAATCTTTCCGACCGGAAATCCGGGGGAGACCATCCGCACCGTCCGGGCTCCGCTCGGCGTGGTTGGCATTGTCACCCCGTGGAACTTTCCGATCCTGATCCCTGTCTGGAAGATCGCCCCGGCGCTGGTGGCCGGTAACCCGGTCGTCTGGAAGCCGGCCAGCAACACGCCGCTGACTGCGGTGGCCATCGCTGCCGTCTTCGCTGATGCCGGCCTGCCTGCCGGGGTGCTGAACCTAGTGCTGGGCCCCGGCTCGGTGGGGGGCGCGCTGGTCGCTGACGAACGGGTCGATGGAGTGAGTTTCACAGGCTCGGTTGGGGTCGGTCGGGGCATCCGCGACGTGGTCACGGCCCGCAACGGTCGGGTCCAGCTGGAGTTAGGCGGCCACAATCCGTGCATCGTGTTCCCGGACGCCGACCTCGACATGGCGGTTACCGCAGTAGTCGGTGGCGCCATGGGGGCCACCGGCCAGAAGTGCACGGCTACCCGCCGGATCATCGCCGTAGGCGACGTCCACGACGAGCTGGTCGACCGCCTCGCTGTTGCGGTCACCGCATTGAAGGTGGGTGACGGTCAGGACCCGGCGACAGCTATCGGCCCTCTGGTCTCAGCTGGTGCCCGGACCGAGGTCGTGGAGGCCATCGATCAAGCGAGGGCCGAGGGAGCCGAGACGGTGGCCATCACCGAGGGAGTCCCCGACGGCCCCTGTTACCAGGCCCCCACCCTGTTCGTTGGAGGGACCGACCTCACCATCACCCGGGAGGAGGTCTTCGGGCCGGTCAGCACAGTGCTCCACGTGGACACCGAGGACGAGGCCTTTGCCCTAGCCAACGACACCGAATTCGGCCTGTCGGCGTCGGTCTTCACCAACGACATGTGGACGATCGATAGGGCCGTCCATGAACTCCGCGCCGGGCTCATTAAGGTCAACGGCCCGACCACCGGATCGGAAATCCACGCCCCGTTCGGTGGCGAGAAGAACTCTTCGGGCCACTCGGCCCGGGAGCAGGGCGACACCGCCCAAGAGTTCTTCACCCGGACTCGGACCGCCTACATCAAGCCGGGCCGGCTCCCGTGACCCCCGAGGTGCGCAAGGTCGTCACTCACACCGAGGAGATTCACGTAGAGGGTGGAAGGGCCGCCGACCCGCCGTTGCGCATGTTCGGGGTCGCCGCCGTGTTCACCAACCCGTGGGCCGGCCAGGGCTTCGTCGAGAACCTCCGGCCGGCCATCCTGGACGTGGCCCCCCACCTGGGCGACCTCCTGGTTCCCCGCCTGGTCGAGATGGCGGGAGACGGGGACGCTGTAGAGGCCTACGGCAAGGCATCCATGGTCGGCACCTCGGGCGAGGTCGAGCACGGCTCGGCGTTCATCCATACTCTCCGGTTCGGCAACGTGTTTCGCGACGCCGTGGGCGGTACGGCTTACCTTTCGTTTACCAACACCCGGGGTGGTCCCGGAGCCACGATCTCCATCCCCATGATGCACAAGGTCGATCCGGGCTGGCGGTCCCACTACCTGACGTTGGAGATGACGGTGGCCGACGCGCCGGGCCCAGACGAGGTGGTGGTGGCCATAGGCGCCTCGGTCGGCGGACGCCCCCACCACCGGATCGGCAACCGATACTCCGACATGGAAGAGATGGGGTTGACCGAGGGGTGAGCGGCGGTACTCACATTCGCCTCGACGGGGAGGACGCCGGGAACAGGCCACCACTTGTTCTGGTCCACGGTGTCGGCCTAGATCACACCATGTGGGACCTGGTGGTCGGGGACCTGGCGACCGACCGCCTAGTCGTACGCTACGACCTCCTCGGCCACGGCCAGTCAGTTGACCCGCCGGGGCCCCGCACGGTAGAGGACCTTGTCGAGCAGTGCCTCGGGGTTATCGACACCTGTGGTCCGGTGCCCCCCGACGTAGCCGGGTTGTCGCTGGGCGGAATGGTCGCCCTAGGCCTGGCCACCCGGCACCCCGACCGGTTGGGCCGCCTAGCTCTCTGCAACACGGTGTTCGACCGGAGCGCCGAGGAGGTCCACCGGATCCGAGAGCGGTTGTCGCTGGCTGAGACAGGCGGGATGGGGTCGGTGGTCGACCTGGCCGTCGACCGGTGGTTCGATACCGACTGGCAGGCCACACACCCGGACCGGGTCGACGCCGTACGGAACCGCTTGCTTTCCAACAACCTGGAGGCCTACCTGAAGGCCTACCGGGCCTTCGTCGAGGGAGACCCCCTGAAGCCCGGAGAGGCGTGCCCGGTGACCACCCACACACTGGCCGTAACCGGCGAGCTGGACCCGGGCTCGACCCCGGCTATGACCAGCGCCCTGGCCGTGGCCCTAGAAGACTGCCGCGCCGTGATCCTCCCTGGCCTCCACCACATCCCACCCATCGAGGATCCGATGGCCTTCGTGGCGGTGCTCCGGGCCTTCCTTGAGGAACCCTGCGCATCTGACCGCTCCGAGTTCGCTGGGGAGGCGACCAGGTGAACGATTACCAGCTCTACATCGATAGCGAGTTTTGCGAGTCCTCCGACGGAGGCCGGTTCGACACGGTCAATCCGGCCACCGGGGAGGTTTGGGCCTCGGCTCCGGCGGCTACCGAGGCCGACGTGGACCGTGCCGTGCGGGCGGCTCGCCGCGCCCTGGTGGAGGGGGAGTGGCCAACCCTGACGGCCACCCAGCGGGGCCGGCTCCTGAGCCGGCTGGCCGACCTGGTAGCTGACGCTGCCCACCATCTCGGTGAAGTCGAAACCACCGACAGCGGCAAACTGGCCGCCGAGACTCGGGCCCAGTCGGCGTACGTCGCCGACTACTACCGCTACTACGCCGGCCTAGCTGACAAGATCCAGGGCGACACGTTGCCAATTGACAAGCCGGACCTCCACGTCTTTACGACCCGTGAACCGGTCGGCGTGGTGGCGGCCATCGTGCCGTGGAATGCCGAGATGTTCCTGACCGCCACCAAGATTGGGCCGGCCCTGGCCGCCGGCAACACGGTGGTCATTAAGGCCTCTGAG
>Ga0206681_10001289_pt1 | contig 11693 bp, 10 predicted proteins | sample M150012015metaG_FD_161048 | JGI IMG/M metagenome (GOLD analysis project Ga0206681, IMG submission 161048) | Ammonia-oxidizing marine archaeal communities from Monterey Bay, California, United States - M1 500m 12015 | ecosystem: Environmental > Aquatic > Marine > Intertidal zone | place: USA...
CGAATAAGGCCGGGACAATTGAATCCTTATCAGACTGATTTGACGGATTTCACCTCAAAAAGATGGGATCCTTGAGATTACATTTCTAGCCTGAAAAGAGATAAATAATAACCTGTATTGAGTATATTGAGCACGAATAACCCGAACAAAGTTAAACCCCTATTAATGAATTCCTTAGATAAAGAGTTTTTCGATTTCTTCAAAGAGCTTGCGCCTAACAACAACAAGGATTGGTTCGATTTAAATAGAAAACGATACGTTAACCACGTAAAAGAACCGTTTCAGCTCCTGGTTCAACAGATCATTGATAAAATGCAAGAAATCGACGGATCTATAACATGTGAGCCAAAGAATTGCATATTCAGGATCAACAGAGACATAAGGTTCAGTAAAGACAAAACCCCCTACAAAATGAATCGATCCGCAGTCATTAGAAGAGGTGGGAAAAATAACAAAGGCATACCGGGTCTATATTTTGAAGTAGATTGTGAAAAGGTTCGAATTTATGGCGGCGTATTTGCGCCGGACAAAGATCAATTGTTACGAATCCGAGAAGAAATAGCCTTTAATCCTGAAGAATTCAATGAATTGATCAGTGATTCTGAATTCATTACCACTTTTGGAAGCATATGTGGGGATAAGAACGTTAGAATTGCAAAAGAACTGCAATCGGCAGCTGAAAAACAACCAATGATCTACAATAAGCAATTCTATTGGTTTGCTGAATATTCACCTGACACTGCTATGCAAGAAAATTTTGCAGATTTGGTCGCTGCTCATTTCAGCATCATGAAACCTTTGACCGATTTTTTCATGAAGCCATTGTCACTATGATCATAAAAGTAGTTTAATTCCACTCGATATTGGTCTTGAACGATAAGATGCAGACACTCCTTCAGCTAAACAATACCAAGAGTATATCGAGCATTTGAAATCAGAAAAAGAACAACAACGTTTAGTCGTTTTCCGTAATATGTCATCGATTAAATTATACGAAGAATGTACGCTCGAACAAATCCTACTCTTTACCTCAATTCAGGTAAAACTCCATACAATCCTGACATATGCTGTTTTTCTGTTTCGCTGACATCTGAAATAATATTATATTTATTGTGTCGTCTACAACCTTTTAGTGCTGACAGTCGTCTAAAAACAATAATACTAACATATAAATAATCAGAAAATGCGTTATCCAATTTTACTTTTATTCCTTCTTGGCACGTACTTGTCAACCAGCGCTGCCGTGTATACGGTTAATGTTACTACATCCAGCTCTATGGATTATACTTTTTCCGGAGATTTCTCGGGTGCAGATCCAACCATCAACATAGATCTAGGAGATTCAATTGTATTTGTTGTTAGCACAACCGGACATCCATTCTGGATTAAAACAATTGCAGGTATAGGAACCGGAGATGCGGTATCGGTAACCAACAATGGTACTACAGGTGGTACGATCACATGGGCTCCTGCGTCAGCGGGAACTTTTTTTTACAACTGCCAGTTCCATTCCATGATGACCGGTTCTATAATCGTTTCCTCCGCAATGGGTGTAATGTCGACTAAGCAGAGTCCCGTCAATATCTACCCAAACCCTTTTCGTGAAAAAGTTTCAATATCAGAATGTGTCGGTTGTGAAGTGAAAATATTCAACCTTATAGGCAAACTTGAATCCACGCAAATTGTACAAAGCAATCAAGCTCTTTTGTCTACGGATCATCTTTCTTCTGGCGTATACATCTATCACATTCTGAACGGAACTGAAAAATTGGCCGGGAAACTTGTGAAAAAGTAACTTGAACTTGGTAGTCAAGAGCCAATATTTCGGCTCTTATTGTGTTGCTTATCTTATACCGATGACAAAGTGTAGCCTGCGTTAGCTTTTACCTTGTTGTATTTCTTTCCAGGTTTTAAGGATTCCTTCTTGCGATGGTCGACCTTCTTCCGGTTCTCTAAGAGGTTCACACTCTTGTAAAGAACCTTTGCATTCAGCAGGTAATTTCTGATATAAGGCAGTTCCCTGGGTTTTCCATTCCAGCATCTCATCTGAAACATCCTTAATTACCTTAGCAGGATTACCTACTACCAGCTTTCTTTTGGGTACATGCATATCGGCAGCGACAAACGTTAACGCCCCAATAATGCACTCGTCTTCAATTACCGCATCGTCCATAATGACAGCATTCATGCCCACTAAACAATTCACACCGATTGTTCCACCGTGAATAATCGCGCCATGACCAATGTGAGCTCCTTTATTAAGAGTTACCGTAGTACCCGGGAACATATGTATGGTACAATTCTCCTGAACATTGCATCCGTCTTCGATCACAATCTTCCCCCAATCTCCACGAATTGCAGCACCGGGGCCGATATAAACATCTGCCCCTATAAATACATTTCCTGTAACCGCTGCAAGAGGATGAATGAAAGCAGACTCATGAATAACCGGTTTAAAACCATTGAACTCGAATACCATTGAATTGATTTTACCTGGCAAGATAATCATCATTCCGCTTAAGAAAAAACGACATTCTAATATGTACGTATTTGTACAGTCAAAACTCCTTTAAATTAACTTAATTATAGTATATATTTTCATTTTTTACTGTACGTATATTGAAATCTAGTGTTTTTCAAAAAGATCAATTTGCACTTATTTAGTGCCGAACAAAAAAGAAAAGCAATGAAATCCAAGAGCATTATAATTATCGTTTGTCTTATCAGCACCCTAATAAATATAACATATGGTCAGACCGACGATGGTAGCGAAGCTGTAACTACCGCTGCGGTCTTAACAGTATATTCTAATTTGGATCCTGTCAGCCCGGAGAAAGCTGGTAGCTTGCTCAGGATTGAACTGGTGAAAACAGGGAGATACCAAGTTTTGGACAAGCATGACATACTTGAAATTGGCAAGATAAAAGAAATCAATCTGGTTGATTGCTACGGCAGGAACTGTTTGAACGAGGTAGGCAAGAGCATCTCTGTGGACAAAATGTTTTCAGGCAGTATTGAACAATTAGGCCGCAAGATCGTGATCAGTCTGAAAATCCTCGACATTGCATCAGGGAATTACGATAAGACCACCATAATGGAATTTGTAGAGGCCCCGCTGGAAATCCAAACCATGATCCAACTTACACTAAACACCATGCTGGGAATTGAGAACGACCAGGAGATTGTTAATACATTGATCTATTATCAGCAGCCACCGGAGACACCTCAAACCGACATCACGAACAACGGGCCTAGAGTTGGAGCAGCACTAGTATTAGGAGATATGGCCTCTCGTATGCAAGCACCTATCAATGAAGGGGGGTGGGGTGCGATTCCTGTAGTTTCACAATTTGGTTATCAAATTGAGAAAGAGTACCTAAGCGCCGGTGACTTTCACGCCCTGATCGAAGGCTTATTCATAATAAGTGGCCCTGAACAGCAGCTTTTCAACCCCAAGCTGATTGTCATGAATGGATTCAGAAGTGGCAACACGGGCTTAGAATTTGCTTTTGGTCCTTCATTCGGTATCGAAAAAGAAGCAAATAGCTTTTACAACACCACAACTTCCCAATGGCAATTAGAAAGCGAATGGCTCGAAGTAGATACAAGTGGAGCCCCATTAACCAATCCATATGATATTGTGTCTAGAATGGACAGCAGAGGTAAAGTGAAGCTCTCGGCAGGCTGGGTTGTCGCCGTTGGAAAGACTTTCCATTCGGGATATCTGAATATTCCTGTGAACCTATTTGCTTCTTTCAATAAACATGGATGGCAAACCGGCCTAAGTCTTGGATTTAATCTGAAAAAGAGGAAATAGGTGCAAAAGTCAGGAAGAGGAACAAGGCATGACGTACATAATTAAGATCTACCTGAAGCATAGCGATCCCACCTGGCCAGCACCTCTTCCATATCATTAGGGAGATCCGATCCAAATTCCATCCATTCACCGGTCCCCGGATGCGTGAATCCCAGGGATTTTGCATGCAATGCCTGTCTGGGCAATACCTTGAAGCAATTTTCAATGAATTGTTTGTATTTGGAAAACGTGGTTCCCTTAATAATGCGGTCTCCGCCATACTCAGGGTCTCCAAAAAGCGGATGACCAATGTGCTTCATGTGTATTCTGATCTGATGTGTCCTGCCTGTCTCAAGTTTACATTTTACGAGTGTAACGTAACCAAATCTCTGAACTACCTCATAGTGAGTAACCGCATGCTTGCCAAGCTCAGTATCTTCATCAAATACTTGCATTACTTTTCGGTTCTTAATTGAACGTCCAACATTGCCAACTACAGTTCCATTTTCTTCATCAAAATCACCCCAAACAATCGCGTAATAATTTCTTTCCGACGTACGATCGAAAAATTGCTTTGCAAGATGAGTTAAAGCATTTTCTGTTTTAGCCACTACCATTATACCCGTTGTATTCTTATCAAGGCGGTGGACCAACCCCGGTCTCCCGGAATAATCTATACTGGGCGGTAAGTTTTCAAAATGATGAACGAGAGCATTTACTAAAGTACCTGTATAATTGCCATATCCCGGATGAACCACCATACCTGCTTGTTTATTGAGCACCAGCACCTCATCATCTTCGTACAATATTTCTAGTGGAATGTCCTCAGGTATAAGTTCGATCTCTCTGACGGGATAGGGCAAAACAATTGAAATGTTGTCGTTCGGCCTCACCTTATAGTTCGATTTAACAGGCAGATTATTGACCAGGATGTTTCCATTCTTAGCCGCTATCTGAAGACGATTTCTGGAAGTGTTGGGTACACGGTCAATTAAAAACTTATCGATACGAAGTGGTTCCTGACCTTTATCTGCGGTAAAGCTATGATGTTCAAACAACTCTTCCGAGTCTTGAGGGCTTTTGTCTTCCATTATTCTTTTATCACCTTTGCGGTGGTAAAGTTCCCCATTTTATCCGACACTTTCAATAGGTATATGCCCGACTGAAAGGACCCCAGGTCAATCCGGCCACGATTGGTTATCGTTTCCTGGTGCAACAATCTTCCATTGAGATCAATTAGTTCGCACTTAAAGTTACCTGTGTGTGAAAGCTCAACTTGAATGACTGAATGCGTGGGATTCGGAAACAGTCTGGCAGAAAATAATTCCTCTTCCACACCAACCCACCCGGTTGGCTGCGCAGCATTGAACATTGGACGCATCATCAACGACCCTTGATACGATGTGTTTGCCCACGTTCCCGAAACATTGTAATAGATCTTGTCCTGATGATCAATGTTCTTATCAAATCCAACGTTCAAGCGACTGGTTGTGGTTTGCTTCCAGCCTACGTAGTATGTTCCGGATAGCGGCACCTTTTCGCTCAGTTCATATGTGTAAAACCCATTCACACCAATATTGTACTCGGGTGTAGCCAATAATGGCTCTTCATAGATCACATTTCCGGGAGTTCCTCCAGACCCTGAATTGTCCCACACCATAAGAATAAATGGATCAACACTCACATCATTTACGGATGGTTCAAAATGAATTTTCAGCGCATACAGAGAATCACTCACGGGAGAACTGAACCGATAGGCCAATTGAGGCTGGGTTCCCGTTATGCCATAGGCAGCCTCAGCCGTTCCATCATCGTACGAATAGTAATTGGAGAACCTTTGTCTGAGGGAATACGTCTCATTCGATTTTGTCAGAAACACTCCTCCGGTAAAGTTGAAATCAACATCGAAAAAAGCGCTGGTATCAGATACTGTCGTGTCATAAACGAACCAAGATGTATTTTGAAATACATCAATTGGGATGGATACCTTTTCTCCCGGCGGCACCGTATATGTAGCGTTGTCCGCAAAAACGGTTGTTAAAGGAACACTATTTTCCGACACATCATATTTGGCTGTATTCGCAGAAGCTGCTAACGTCCAGGAATTTACCAGATCCAAATTAACAGAATCCAACATGTTTGCTTCAGGATCAACTTTGTAATGTGTCCATGGCATTGCCGTATATTCTTTAAGTAATGTATTGACAGGGTATTGTATCGCTATTTCCTGTAGAGTTTCATCGTTAATTGCATTTGATTTGATCTGGATAAAATCAACGTGCCAATGATCCAAACTACCATTCTGCGCACCATAATTAACAAATCTGAATTGAAAGCCGTTATCGAGGTAATTAACTGATATGATCTTTACAGACGCTCTCCGAAAAGTATCTAACGGTGTACCCTCTGCCAGCCACACAGTTGACCATTGCTCATCCGATGGAGACCAAAACTGCAGCACCAATGAGTCGCTTGACTCAGGCTCATTTCCAATGCCTTGAGGTTGATACCAAAAACTAAGCTCCAAAGAATCACTCGCCAGCCAAGGAGTGATATCATCTTCTTTCAACGCCAGATCCAGAGGTACTGATGTGAGGTAATCGTTATCCCCGGCCGATATAGTTGTAAAATCATACGGATAACCTAAACGGTCCAACCCATCAAATGTAGCTACCCCGTAAGACGGGGGGTCGACTGCATATGTATTATTCCTATAAACGTAATTGTCGATCCAGAGATAACCCGTATCCAGTATCGTAGTCGCCACTTTGTATACCAAAACAGAATCTTGCTCAAAATCTGGACTAGGTTCAGGCAATGGAAAATCAATAATTCCTATCGTATATACCAAATCGATATAAGCATCATTAGGCCAGAGTGTATCCGTATACGAGGTTGGAGGATAAACACATAAATCATACACTTCTACTTCAACCCATGGAATGGGAACAACAACAGTGTCGTAAATAGTATCTCCCGCCACTATAATAGAATCAATCAGCGTGTGATATGTTGTATCGGCCATGTACTCCATCCCCATGGTATCAGGAACTCCAGCTCGATAAAGGTGGAACCAACTTGTATCCGTGACTTGAGGATCTCCCGGCTGTGCATTTGCGGGCTTAAATCTATTTGTGGTGAAATCGTCATACAATCCCTTCCCATTGGGAACCTTGACCGTATCGTATTGATAAACAAACAACCCGTCAACATTCTTCGCTAGTTCAACATCATTTTTCTCAATTAACACATGATTGTATTTCAAAGGTGAAAGCGCTTCTCCTTCTGCTCCTTTCTGAGCAAAAAGACCAACACTTACTGTTAACATGAAAATGGAAAATAGTAGTCTCATGGATTATTGGGCGTAACTCCTGTACTATCCTGAATTGATGTAGCCTTATCGCAAGTGTAGTCAACAGACGCAAATACTGTCAAATCAGACCCTTCTCTTACCATACTATTCTCTAAGGCCACCGCTCCAGGCACTTGTTTATAAATTATAGCGTTCAAACTATCCTCTGATGTTTTACAATCATCACAATGAAAATCCAAAAACAACGAATACCCACTTAACGTAGTTCTTGCTTCTTCTATTGTGTTACATTTCAGGTTTGGAACACCTATACGGTCTCCTCCGGTTCCTTTACCAACATGCAACAGTATTTCAGAACCTCTGGGCACCTTTTCACCTTGGCCAATTTCCTTGCCTTTATAGTATGCCCCGTATACTAGATCTCTGTACTCTCCAACCACCGGTTTAATTCTATAATTCAAACCATTGATCATCAAACTGGAGATAGCAAAATCCTTTGACAGGTCTTTAACCTGGGGCATTGTCTTGTATTCCACTCCGGACCGGACAACCATCAGGTATATGGTTCTATCCGGCTTCACAAAAGACTCCGTGGTTTCTGTATGTGCTATTGGATCTTGTTTTACAACGGTTCCTTTGGCTATATTATCAGAATAAACAGAGTCATTAATAGTATATCTAAGGTTATTTTCTTGCACAAAGGCATCAAGATCATCAACGTGCATACCGTAAAAATTTGGTACTGCAATGTTTTCGCCGTGAAGTGTATAATTGTCCAAATAGGCCAACAGACCCCAAAATGCAAATCCCGCTACAATTACAGCCGTAAATAAATTGATCAAAAACATCTTTGAGAAAAGAAAGCGAAAATAGGGTGCCAATCTCCTTCTGAACACAAGTATCAACAGCACAAGAACCGCAACCGCTATGAAAATGTATACCTTCATTCCTATTGAACTGAACAAAGATATAAATATTGATGTGCTAAATAATCCCTGTTAATAAGTAGTCTGCAACAGATAATAAAATATTGATTGACCAACTAAATTTGTAAGTGAACTTTAAGTTTATGAAAAAGCAAATAGCAGTCATTGATGGTGGGTTTTCCGAAGAGGCGAAGATTTCATTCAAAAGTGCGGATGCGGTGATGAAGCACCTTGATACTGATCGGTTTGTTGCTCACAGGATAAGGATCGTTGATGAAAAATGGATGTATGATCCATTAGGACTGCAGCTAGAGGTGAACAAGAACGACTTCTCTGTTGAATTGAATGGCGAGACACTGCGATTTGATTGCGCAATGATCTTAATTCACGGCACCCCTGGCGAAGATGGAAAACTTCAGGCGTATTTTGATCTAATTAGCCTACCCTACACAACGTGCGACCACTCATCATCTACGCTCACATTTAACAAATACTTGTGCAACAGGGTACTTGAATCTTACGATTTTAAATGCGCCAAGGGCATTCTGTTGCGAAAATCAACTGACTGGACAGCTTCTGAAATTGTCAATAAGTTGGGATTACCTTGCTTTGTGAAGCCCAACGACGGAGGTTCAAGTTTCGGGGCCACCAGAGTTACTGAGGGATCTCAGTTGGAGAAAGCCATTACTAATGCTTTTGACCATGGAAGAGAAGTTATCGTCGAGGAGTTCATGGAGGGCACAGAAGTTACCAATGGTGTTTACTTCAATGGAACTGAGGTCAGACCCCTTCCTATTACCGAAATTATTACGGAAAACGACTTTTTTGATTTCAATGCTAAATACAAAGGGGAATCTTCTGAGATCACACCCGCAAGGATCTCGCAAGAGCTTACTAATGAAATAAAAGATATTTCTGAACGAATCTACAAATCTTTGGGGCTGGCCGGAGTTTGCAGAATTGACTACATTATCAAGGGTGGAGCTCCGCACGTGATCGAGATCAATACTGTACCCGGTCAATCAAGCGAGAGCATTGTACCTAAAATGGCTGCGATAGAAGGTGTAAGTCTTAAGGATCTCTTTTCATGCTTAATTGATCAGGCTGTCTAGACTTCCGAATTTTCCAGGAACCAAATCAGCTTTTGCACTGCCAATCCACGGTGTGAGATCAGATTTTTCTGGGCCAGGGTCATTTCAGCGAATGAGTCGTCATGACCTGCCGGACGAAAAATCGGGTCATAGCCAAAGCCGTCCGATCCGGTTTTTTCGTACAGGATCTCCCCTTCCACAGCTCCCTCAAAGCTATATTGCTTGCCATTGAACAGCAAACTTATCACTGTTCTGAATTTCGCACGCCTATTCGTTTCTGACCCGAGCTCTTCCAAGACCTTGTTCATGTTATCATCTGCATTTGCAGTGGATCCTGCATAGCGCGCTGAATATACCCCCGGTCTTCCATTTAACGCCTCTATTTCTAACCCTGTATCGTCAGCAAAACAATTTAAATTGAACCTGGAAGCAATGTAATCGGCTTTTTGAAATGCATTCTCTTCCAATGTTTCAAAGTCTTCGGGAATATCACCTGAAAAACCAATATCTTTCAAGCTCAATATTTTGATCTTGCCATTAAGAGCAGATTCAATTTCTTTTATCTTATTTTTGTTATTTGTTGCAAAGACGAGTTTCATACTATGATCCCATTCCATATTCCGTATTTATCAGGTAACGAAAGTAAATATATTCAGCAACTAATCGAAGCTGGTGAACATTTCTCAGGGGATGGGGCATTTGGTAAAAAATGCACTGATTTTCTGGAAAAGCTAACCAAGACAACCGTCTTCCTTACCCCGTCATGTACGTCAGCTCTTGAAATGGCCGCAATACTGCTCGATGTAAAATCTGGAGACGAAGTGATCATGTCACCCTTTACCTTTTCCAGCACCGCCAATGCATTCGAATTGAGAGGTGCAAAAGTGGTCTATTGTGACATTCGGCCCGACACACTGAACATTGACGAAAAATTGATCGAGGGTTTGATCACTGAGCGTACCAAAGTGATCGTACCAATGCACTATGGTGGGGTCGGCTGCAATATGTCAGCGATCATGGCAATTGCTGAAGCCCACGACCTTTTTGTGGTGGAAGACGCTGCCCAATGTATCGATGCTTATCAGAACGGAAAACATTTGGGAAGCATAGGAGACATCGGTTGTATTAGCTTTCACGAAACGAAAAACATTCATTGTGGTGAAGGAGGAGCTATACTGATCAACAATGAGCGCCTAATTGAGCGTGCTGAAGTAATTCGTGAAAAAGGAACCAACAGAAGCAAGTTTCTGAGAGGGGAAATTCCATATTACAAAAAAGTTGATCTTGGGTCGAGCTATCTGATGAGTGAGATTAATGCAGCATTTTTATGGGCTCAGCTTCAGGATCTGGAAAAAGTAACCGGATCCAAGTTACAGACCTGGGACAAATATTTTGACTTTTTCAACCTCGAATTTCCTGAAATGCACTTCACACATGGGGCAGATGGTCATAATGGGCATATCTTTTGGGTGATGAACAACCATCAGTTCTCATTGGATGCAAATTTATCGGTTTCTCATTATCAGCTATTGGAGGATAACCATGATCGGTTTAACGCCACTGAAACAAAAAATTTAATCCGTTTGTCGATGGAAACAGCTAACGTGCAAAAAGTGATTGAAGTATTCACAAAAGTCAGGGCTAGATGAATTTGGATGGACTTGTTCGAAATAAGGTATTTCAAACACTTATGGTGTCTTTACCTAGTTTGATCTCCTCTTTTGTTGTAGGAATTTGCATTGTACAGGTACTTGGGCCTGAAGGAAAAGGAGCCTTAGGTCTGATCTCATTCAATATTGAGATGTTTGTACTTATCCTGGGACTAAGCATCGGGTCCGCCATTACCTATTTTATTGCCAATAAAAAAATCAGGGCAGGAAAGATAATGACGATAGCACTTTTTGTAATAGCAGCAGGTGCCTTCATTGTAGGAGCCACATATATGATTTCCGATTGGTTGGGGTACAACGTGATCATTTACTCCGAAGAATTTCTAAGCCCAATTGTAATATTCTACTTCTTCCTGATCTATTTCATCACCATTATTAAGCATATTTCAATCGCTTTTCTTCAAGGATTTCATAAAATAACCTGGATCAATCAGATCACCTTATTCACGGCCATTATAAATTTCCTGATTATTGTTCCCCTGTTCATTTACATGAAGTATGGCGGAGATCTGGCAAGCAAACAGAATTTTGAGATGGTTATTGAGCTGCTTATGGTTGCCAACGTTATAGCAGCTCTGCCAATTCTCCATTATCTTAGAAAGATCATTCAGGAAAAGGGGTTAAAGCCTGAAGGCTTCAAACTAAAAAATGACTTTTTTCCTTTAATGCGATTCGCCTTTATTGGACACCTTTCGAACATCATTAACTTTTTCAATTACCGGATCGACATTTGGTTCATTTCCTATTTCTTCTTTGCACAATTTGATATCCTCAGTTTTTACTTAGTCGCGGTAACTTTATCACAGATTATTTGGAGAATTCCCACTGCCATTAATCTGGTTTACTTTCCCAGACTTTGTGAAAACCCGTCCATATCGCTAACCATCAGAATTAGCC
>Ga0206681_10001290_pt1 | contig 11690 bp, 11 predicted proteins | sample M150012015metaG_FD_161048 | JGI IMG/M metagenome (GOLD analysis project Ga0206681, IMG submission 161048) | Ammonia-oxidizing marine archaeal communities from Monterey Bay, California, United States - M1 500m 12015 | ecosystem: Environmental > Aquatic > Marine > Intertidal zone | place: USA...
AGTGCTTTTGACATGCATTCAATTTATAAAGCTTCAGGTAAGGTGTTTCTCACCGAATAAGCAGTAGATGAATAGTAAAGCCTAAATATTAATTTGAATAGCTGTTCTTTAGTGTCATTATATGCCACTAGCCGTGATATTTGTATAGTCTCATTGCTTGTGATTTTAAACCATATCGTTAATAACCACCCAATCTAATATTTGTTTTATTATTGTTACCCCTTGTTGCCAAAGGGTTATTGATGTTGTATTGAAAACAATTTATCTGTTAATAATTTTGTACTTACAATCAATCATATATATGATATAATATAATTAAACTGATATATGTAAATGGTATAATATAATAAAGTTGATATAAGTAAGTAATTATAGTAGGAGATAAAAATGATTCAATTTATTGTTCACGATGAGAATGACTCAGTAGGGGTCATAACGGTTGAAAATCTAAAGGCAAATGAAACATTGACTGGCTGGATAATGGACCAAGATAAACTAATAGATATTAAGATAAATCAAGATATCCCCATTGGTCATAAGGTAGCTATTAGAGAAATTAGTGAGGGCGGGACTGTAATTAAATACGGTACTGATATTGGTCGCACAGTTTCAGATATCGCCTCAGGCGATCATTTACATGTGCATAACGTGAAGACAAAGAGGTGGTAATTATGAATTTAAATAACAAAATTTATGGGTTTCGTCGTGAAAATAATAGGGTAGGTATACGCAATTATGTTGTAATCCTACCTGTAGATGATATATCTAATGCAGCATGTGAAGCCGTTGCTAATAATATCAAAGGAACTATTGCACTGCCACACCCTTACGGCAGATTACAGTTTGGTGAAGACCTTGATTTACACTTTAGAACTATGATTGGTACTGGGTCAAATCCTAACGTTGCTGCTGTGGTTGTTATAGGTATTGAGCCAGGATGGACTAACAAAATTGTTGATGGTATTGCTGAAACAGGAAAACCAGTTAAAGGCTTCTCTATTGAAAAAAGAGGGGACACCCAGACTATTGCTGAAGCCTCTAAAGCTGCATACGATATGGTTCATTTTGCTAGTGGGTTACAGAGGGAGCCATGTGACATTAATGAGATCTGGGTATCAACTAAGTGTGGAGAGTCAGATACAACTTCAGGTTTCGGTTCGAACCCAACTGTTGGTAATGCTTTTGATAAATTATATGAAATTGACAGTACATTGCTGTTCGGTGAAACATCAGAAATAACTGGTGGCGAGCATTTAGTCAAGTCTAGATGCGTTAACGAGACTGTGGGGGATGAATTTATGTTCATGTTTAATCGCTACCAAGACATGATAGAGAGATTTAAAACTGACGACCTGTCTGAATCGCAACCTACAAAAGGAAACATAGAGGGAGGCTTAACCACAATTGAGGAGAAGGCTCTCGGTAACATACAAAAGATTGGCAAGAAGTGCCTGGTGGATGGTGTGCTAGATAAAGCAGAGATGCCTACAAGTAAAGGACTATGGTTTATGGACTCATCCTCTGCTGCTGCCGAGATGGTAACGCTGTGTGCCGCATCAGGCTATGTAGCTCACTTTTTTCCTACAGGGCAGGGCAACATAATAGGAAATCCGATATTGCCGGTTATTAAAATTTGTGCCAACCCAAGGACAGTAAGGACAATGTCTGAGCATATAGATGTTGATGTAACCGGATTATTAAATCGCGATATAAATCTGGACCAGGCAGGAGACATGTTACTAGAGAGTTTAGTCAGTACTGCTAACGGCAGAATGACAGCAGCTGAAATTTTGGGACATAAGGAGTTTGTGTTAACGCGCCTGTATGAAAGCGCTTAATAGTCTTTATATAACAAATCTTGTGTTGATTGTATTAATAAACAATACTTAAGTTGAATTGAATTGGTTTGGCAAGGTTTTAGAAAGTTTATTGGTAAGCCTTGTCTGTAATGATTTATTGAATTAATGTATCATAATCTGGTACTCACAAAGGATAAAAATGGAATACTTAAAAAAAGCTGACAAGACAGCTGAGGCAAATACGTTAGAGGCGCAGGAAGTTGTAAACTCTATGCTCAGCAACATTGAAAAACATGGGGAGCAGGCAGTTCGTGATTATTCATCAAAGCTAGATAACTGGGATGGAGAAATATTGCTGACTGATGATGTAATAAATAAGATCACTTCTGGTGTACCTCAAAGTGTCAAGGATGATATTGATTTTGCCTGTAAACAGGTTTACAATTTTGCCAAAGAGCAGCGCGATTCTATAGCTGAATTCTATAGCAAAAATAATGGTGTAGAGGCAGGACAAAGACTTTTACCTGTGAATGTTGCAGGTTGCTACGTCCCTACTGGAAGATATGCCCATATAGCTTCAGCATATATGAGCATTGCCACAGCAAAAGCTGCAGGAGTTCCGTGCATAATAGCCTGTTCTACACCTTACAAAGGAAAAAATATCCATCCATATGTTCTTTATGCTATGAAGATTGCTGGTGCTGACCATGTTATGACACTAGGCGGGGTTCAGGCTATCGCTAGTATGACTTATGGTTTGTTTACAGGTAAAAAGGCAGACATAATTGTTGGACCTGGTAATAAGTATGTTGCTGAGGCTAAAAGAACTTTATTTGGAAAGGTCGGAATTGATGTTTTTGCAGGACCATCAGAGGTCGCGGTTATTGCCGATGAAACAGCAGACGCTGATATTGTTGCTATTGACCTTGTTGGTCAAATGGAGCACGGCCATGAATCACCTGGTTGGCTATTTACTACATCCAGGGAATTGGCTGAAAAGGTAATGAAATTAGTTCCAGAGTATATAGATAAACTCCCACCAACTGCAAAGGATGCTTCGTACTGCGCATGGCGCGATTATGGCGAAGTGATTTTGTGTGATTCTCGCGAAGAAGTAGTGATAGTTTCGGATGAGTACGCGGCCGAACATTTGGAGGTGCAATGCCAGGACCTTGATTGGTGGCTAGAAAATTTAACCTGCTATGGCTCTCTATTTTTGGGTGAAGAGACAACAGTCACATTTGGTGATAAATCATCGGGTCCAAACCATATTTTGCCTACTAAAGGAGCTGGTCGCTATTCTGGAGGATTGTCTGCACACAAATTCTTAAAAGTACTGACCTGGCAAAGAATGGATCGTGAGGCAACCAAAAAGATAGCTCAAACATCCTCTAGGATATCTAGATTAGAAGGCATGGAAGGGCACGCCCGAGCTTCAGATGTCAGGCTGAATAAATATTTTCCTGATGAGTACTTTGACTTGGGGGAAGCAGTTGTAGAATAATAGAGCTATGGACTTATCAAGTTTTTCATTAAAAAATAAAGTTGCACTAGTAACTGGTGGTACTAGCGGTATTGGCAGGATGATGGCTCTATCTTTGTCTAATGCAGGTGCTTTTGTTTGGTTAGTTGGAACAAGAGATAATGCTGATGAAACATTGTCAGAAATTGAAAATGGCGGGTCAAGTGGCGCATACTATAAATGCGATGTTACCAATTATTCTGAACTAAAAGTAATGCTGTCGCATATATATCAGTTGTCAAAAAAAATTGACATACTTATTAATGCTGCTGGAATAAACCTTAGACTTTCTGCTGCAGATATGACGCCAGAGGCATGGCAACAGACTATAGACATTAATCTAACAGCTCCTTATCAGTTAAGCCAAATGGTTGCTAAAAAAATGAAAGAAAATTCCTGGGGAAGGATTATAAATATTGCCTCGCTCCAGTCCGTAAGGGCTTTCGATAATAGTATCCCTTACGGAGCAAGCAAGGGTGGAATTATGCAGCTAACCAGAGCGCTAGCTCAGGCATACTCTAAGTACGGGGTGCTAGTTAACGCTGTTGCGCCAGGTTTTTTTCATACTAATCTAACAGATTCAGTCTTTAAAGACCCTGAAAGAGTTCAAATTTTAGCTGATAAAACAATGATTAAGCGTAACGGGGAGGAGCGAGACATCTTTGGTGTTAGTGTTTTCTTATGTAGCGAAGCTAACTCATATATTACTGGTCAAACAGTGTTCTTGGATGGAGGTTTTACAGCGCAATGATAGATAAAATGTCAGCATTGGTCTATACGGCCCCAAATGAAGTGACTTTTGTGAAAGATTATCAATCAACACAGCAAGATCGAGATGATGATGTTTTATTACGCATTGAATCTGTAGGCATCTGTGGTTCAGACATGCACGCATACCACGGAAAAGACCCTAGAAGAAAGCCGGGGGTTATTTTAGGTCATGAGTTTTGTGGGGAAATTGTTGGTGGCAAAAATAGTGGCAAGATAGTTACAGGTAACCCATTAATTACATGCGGAGTATGTAGTTATTGCTTGCAAGGGCGTGACAACTTGTGTAGCGACAGAGACATGATAGGGATGAACAGACAGGGGGCATTTGCGCAATACATGAACATACCAGAGAAATGTTTAGTTGAGGCCCCAAAAGATATGAACCCGAACCATGTAGCCTTAACTGAGCCTGCAGCAACAGTGGTACATGCAGTTGACATTGCGATTAAGGAATCTTACATGCCAATAAAGGATTGCCATGTTTTAGTAATTGGTGCAGGAGCTATAGGCCTTCTAACTTCGCTATTACTAAAGTCGTATGGTGTAAAAATGCAAATATTAGAGACTAACTTGGCTCGCCACCAATGCGTCAAAGATCATGTAGGTGTTAGCGCAACCAACCCAATAACACAAAGTGTGAAAAATGAAGAGTTCGACGTTATAATTGACTGTGTGGGTAGCGAAAAAACCAGTTCATTGTCATTTGAGGCAATAAAAACTGGCGGAGTAATCGTTAATGTAGGCCTACAGAGCTGGACAAGCAGTGTCAATATTAGAAAGCTAACCCTTCAAGAGATTAAATTAGTTGGTTGTTATACATACAACATGGAAGATTTCAGGTCCGCACTAAAATTACTAAGAAGTGGTGATTTTGGAAATTTGTCTTGGATAAAAGAGTACCCTCTGTCTGATGCAAGTTTTGCTTTTAATGAACTTCACAATGATAGGATGTCATCTGCAAAGGTTGTTTTGAGACCGCATAATTAATAAAAGGATATTAGTATGAGTATTACAGATATTAAATTCAATATTGACCACAATAGTAAGACGCCATTGTGGATGCAAATAAGGAATGAGTTATTTGATTGTCTTTACAAAGAAGCCTTGAGACCAGGGCAACTTATACCCAATGAAAAGACCCTTGTAGAGCTATTTAATGTATCTATTGGAACAGTAAGAAAGGCCATAGGTGCACTTGAAAGTGAAGGCATATTGATTAGAAAGCAGGGGTTGGGAACCTTTGTTTGCCAGCATGACGATCGTAGCTTCCTCTTTAAATATTTTCATATTGTTCACCATGATAGTGATGAGAGACATATACCTGAGGTTGAGTGTGCATCTTTCAAAAGTAGAGATGCAAGCGACAGAGAAATTGATATATTGAATATATCAAAAGAAAACAGTAAGGTTTTTAGTATTTACAATAAATTAGCCTTCCATGGCAAGGTTCATTCAGTAGACAATATCGTTATTTCTGCAGCTAAATTTCCATTATTAACTGAAGAAATATTTATCAACCGTCACAATACTGTATACAACCTTTATCAAAATAAGTTTAATGTGTTTATATCAAAATGCTCGGAAAGAATTAGGGCGATCCCTGCACAAGACAATATTGCAAAAATGCTAGGAATTAAAGCCAACACTTCAATTTTGCAAATTCATCGTGTAGGTTACACTTACCATGATGAAGCTATTGAGGTACGTACCTCTTATGTCAATACAAGTGAAACTGAATACATTCGTGAACAGTACAGTACCGTGGGAGAATGAACTCATAGTTCAACGCTCTATCAGTAAAAATTAACTATAAAGTTTGACCGGGGTATGTGTTTAGCCTTTAAACACTCTATTTGAAAGTAGATATTCGATCTCATCAGTAGTACTCTGCCTACCAAGAATTTCGTTTCTATGAGGGAACCTACCAAACCTGTTAATTAAATCTCTGTGGTGTTTTGGCCACTGCAAGTCAAAGCCGTATCTTTTAAAAAGTTTCACCCCTAGGTTTTGATTTTCAATATTTTCACTATGCATAAGTGGCATAAACAAAAACTTTAATTTATCTTTAATTAATTTTTTGTCATAGCCATTATTTATAGCGGTAATAGCTATCTCTAAAGCCATACTTTCTGTTTGAAAGCTTTTTGATTCTCCTCTAAACATGTTTAGAGGTAACTGGTCCAATACGATTATTAGAGCTAATGCACCTTCTGGCGAATTTTGCCACTCGCTAAGGCCGCCTTTTGAGGCTTTTGACCATACATCTTCAAAGATAGTCTTGATTTCTTTGTCTATATTAGTTGTTGAAGAAAACCAATATTTTTTATTTTTATCGGAAAACCAGTAATCAATAATTTCATGGTAACCTGTCCCCATTGGGTTAATTTGTTTTAATTACCGTACAAGTAATTAGGAAGCCACAAGGCGATCTGAGGGAACAATACAATCAATGTCAAGCCAACCACCTGAATCACCATAAACTGCATCATGCCATGGTAGATGTCCTTCAAATCCCATTCAGGCACAACACCCTTTAAAAAATAGGCAGACAGGGCAACAGGGGGAGAGAGCCATGCAGTTTGTAAGTTTACTGCAACCAATATTGCAAACCAGGTAAGGTCAAAACCAAGTTGAACAACAAGTGGCAGTATTATTGGAATAATAATCAAAACTATGGGTACCCATTCTAGAGGCCATGCTAACAAGAAGATGAAGGCCATTATTATTAATAGCAATACCATAGGTGGCAAATCCAACGTCATCAAGTACTCAGTTATCATTGTTGGTGTGCCTAATTTTGAGAATACTGAGCCAAAAAAGTTAGATGCAGCAACCAGTATCATGATTAGTGTAGTAATTTCTAGAGTTTTTAATAGCGCACTTTTGAAATTTTTGAAAGTAAATTTGCGATAAGCTATTGTTAATAAGATTGATCCAACAGCTCCCATAGCTGCACCCTCAGTAGGGGTCGCTAGACCGAACAATATACTTCCAAGAGATGAGCCTACCAATAAGACCGGAGGTACTAGCCCCTTAAAAAACTCAATCCAAACCTGTCTCATGGATGTTGGGCGAAGTTCCTCAGGCACTACAGGGCCCAATGATGGATTTAGGTGGCACCTAATAAGCGTATAGCCAGTATAGAGAGACGCTAGCATCAAGCCAGGCATGATTGCTGCAGCAAATAGATCTGTTACAGGGACATTTAATATAGGCCCCATAACGACCAACATGATGCTTGGCGGTATCAATATACCTAGGGTTCCACCAGCAGTAATCGTGCCAGCAGCTAAGCGTACATCATACTTTGCTTTATTCATTGTTTTAGCTGACATGATCCCAAGTATGGTGACAGATGCTCCAACAATACCAGTTGCTGCACCAAATATAGTTGACACAAAAAGTACTGCAACAAATAATGAGCCCTTGGTTCTAGCTAATGCCATCTGTACAGATGTAAATAGCCTTTCCATCAGGTTCGCTTTTTCCATCATAATACCCATAAAGGTAAACAAAGGAATTGCTGCAAGTGTCTGTTCGAGCATGCTCGCAGAGAAGTGAAAGGTCATCAAAAAGAAGACTAGCTTACCAAAACCGATATAACCAAAGAATACACCTAAAAAGATTAGAGTAAACGAGATAGGGAACCCAATAAAAATGGCAAAAAGCATTGTCCCAATTAAAATCATACCTAGGACTTCTGGAGTCATGGCCATCTCCTATTTTGGATAGCATAAACACACTTTAACACCTCTGAAATGCCCTGTATCAAAAGTAGCACAAGGCCTATTACTAAAACAGTCTTGATTGGACCCATAAGTGGCATCCAGGCAGTATCCATTCCTCTTTCCATTTGCGACCATGATTTATAAGCGTAATTGTAACTAGCCCAGGTAGCACCTATTAATCCAGGAAAATAAAATAATATGTACAAAGTCAAATCAATTGATGCCTGAGCTCTGATTGACCAGTCACGATACATAAAGTCAGCACGAATATGTATTCCCTTTGAGAGCGCATAGCCAGCTCCTAGCATAAACATGGCACCAGCAAACATTCTACTAATATCGTATGCCCACATCGTTGGGGCATTAAAGAAGTGCCTGCCGATAACTTCATAAAACATAGACAAAAATACTGGCACCGTTAGCCAGCAAGCTATCTGACCAACCCTTAAGCTAAAAAGATCAATGCCAAGAATTATCTTAGACATCCAATTAGGCATATCATCAGGCATAACACCAGTATATGTTCGCCCTTCAGCAACCATCTCATCGGTAATATCTAAATCGTTAAATTCTTTCTCGTTTGACATGTTGTATACCTTTTAGTTAAGCCAAAACATTGCGATTCTAGCTATAAAATATTACATATATTAACTCTACATTTAATAAATATATCTATAATTTTTTTTATATTCAATTGACAAAAAATAATAGAATATAAAGAATATTACAGTATTGTGCTGAAAAATTTAACTAATCTAACCTGTCAACCTTTAAATCAATTTGAATTAGCATAACTATGCTTAATAAAAAATAAATAATAACTAAAAAAAAGTTGCCAACAGCACTAAAACTATTGGCAACTTAATTAACAACTAAACTTAGATGTGTTTATTTTAACGTATCTGCAAACGCTTTACCTAGCTTAGCATTTGATGCTTGTGAACCAGCCCAGAAAGGCACCGCAACCTCAGCAAAGTCTTTCTGTGATTGCCAAACCTTAGCAAAGAAGGCGTTGTCTGCAGCATTCTTTTCAAGTGTATCTTTCGCAGCGTTCATATATGCCGGGAAGTAGTCAGCTGGAGTATCCATCAGCTGTACACCCCAATTCTCCGTCAAGTCTTTCAAGGCTAATCCGTTTTGGTATATACGGTTAGACATTGAACGAATCAATGAAGCATCGGCAGCAATATTTATTGAAGCTTGGTCATGATCAGAAAGACTATTCCAAACATCGCCATTGATATACATATCAGCATTCACAACAACCTGGTGAAGTCCTTGTAAGTAGTAGTACTTAAGAACCTTTTGGAAACCAAAGTCTCTGTCAGGTTGAGGACAGCACCACTCTGCTGCGTCAATAACACCTTTTTCAAGTGCAGGCAGAATATCTCCACCACCCATAGCTACTGAAGCAACACCAATGTCTTTGTATGTTTGACCAGGGATCCCTGGAGGGGTGCGGAATCTTAGTTTACGGAAGTCATCCATATTATTAATTGGCTCTTTAAACCAACCAAGTGCTTCAGGTCCAACTGGTTGCAACATGAGACCATGAACGTTCATACCCATTTCATCCCATAATTGATCATAAAGCTCTTTACCACCAGCACTATGGAACCAAGAAACCCATGCGATATTATCAATACCAACACCGGCACCTGCAACAGGGGAACCAAACAGCATCGCTGCTGGATGCTTGCCGGACCAGTAATGCGTCCATGCAAATCCACCATCAAGCAAACCAGCGTCCACTGCATCTAATACATCATTATTAGGCACAACAGAACCACCAGGTACAATCTCCATTAGTACTCTGCCATTAGTCAATGTCGCAACATTAGCTGCAAATTCTTTGAGCATGACAACTTCACTAGTACTGCTTCCTATAACAGATTGTATTTTCATTTTTGTTACTGCCATTGCGCTAGAGCTAAGGCTTAAACCTAGTAGAGCAGTGAGCATTAAAACGTACTTATTTTTTAACATTATATATCTCCTCTTTTTTTATATTTATTTTATTGATTTCGCTCTTATTAAAACCTGTAAATCTATAAAAATGAACTAAATCAGAATATAGTATACATTAATTTATATATATGAATACATATATTTGAAAAAAAATACTTCAATTCATATATAATTGAATAAAATAGATATATATATATATATGAGTATTAAATTATATGAGATATGATTACATCATTGTTGGCGCTGGATCAGCTGGCTGTTTGTTGGCCAATAGACTTTCCGCCGACCCAAAGATTAATGTTTTGCTGCTTGAAGCAGGGGGCAAAGATAATAATTTATGGCTCCATATACCAGTAGGTTATTTCAAAACCATGAATAACCCCAAGTTTGACTGGATGTATAGATTAGAGAAAGATAAGGGTGTCAATAACAGGCGTATCGATTGGCCTAGAGGTAAGGTGCTTGGTGGCTCAAGTGCCCTGAACGGCCTACTCTATATAAGAGGAGACCGCTATGACTACGATCGATGGCAAGAGTTAGGAAATAAAGGCTGGAGTTATGACGATATATTGCCATATTTCAAAAAATCAGAATGCCAGGAGAATGGCAAAAGTAAATATCATGGAATCGATGGCGAACTCAAAGTATCAAACCTTAGGTTGAAACGTAAAATAGCTGAATATTTTATTCAAGGCTCTCAAGAAATTGGCATACCTTATAACCCAGACTGTAATTCCGAAGAACAAGAAGGAGTTGGGTATTTTCAACAAACTTCATTTAAAGGACTTAGAAGGAGCTCGTATAGATCCTTTCTGAGAAAAAATATTAGGAATAGAAAAAATCTGACAATAATAAACAGATGTCAAGTTAGCAAACTATTGTTTTCTGATAAAAAAGTGACAGGCGTGAAGTGTATTCAAAATGAACAGGAAAAGGAGTACTACTGTAATGGTGAAGTAATTTTGTCTTCTGGTTCTATAGGTTCTCCACAGATACTGCAACTTTCAGGAATAGGTGACGGGGAGTTACTAACAAAACTTGGGATTGAAGTTATTCACGATAATGCAGCTGTAGGAAAAAATCTCCAAGACCATCTACAAATTAGGCTGGTATTTAAAACAAGAACAAGAACCCTCAACGATGAGCTTAATAGGTGGTGGAAAAAAGCCTTAATTGGATTGCAATATATTCTATTTAGAACTGGACCTTTAACGTTGAGTGCTAGTCAAGTTTATGTTTTCACTAATACAAATCAAGATGGGTCTAGACCAAATATACAATTCCATATGCAGCCATTGAGTGCAGACAAGCCTGGCGATGGAGTTCATCCATTTTCTGCATTTACAATGTCAGTTTGCACTCTACGTCCTGAGAGCCGTGGGGAAGTTAGGATTAACTCCTCAGACCCTCTGCACACTCCAACAATTATTCCTAACTATTTATCTACTGAGAGTGATAAGAAGATCGCAGTTGAATCAATTAAAATAGCGAGAAAAATTGCCCAATCCTCAACATTAAAAAAGCACATCATCGATGAATATATTCCTGGAGATTCTTGCACTAACGATGATCAGCTACTTGAAGCAGCAAAAAATAACAGTCAAAGTATATATCATCCAGTAGGGACATGCAAAATGGGTAATGATGCTAGTAGTGTGGTTGATGATCAATTAAGAGTGCATGGCGTATCAGGATTAAGAGTTGTTGATGCCTCAATCATGCCTGAGCTAGTTTCAGGAAATACAAATGCACCTACAATGATGATTGCTGAAAAGGCTGCAGAAATGATACTGTGTGGTGGATATGGCGGTAATTAAATTATCTATGTAAGTCTTTGATTTTTAAATAAAAAATAAACTTAACTCTATAATTCTACTCACAATCATCGTAATTTTCGGTTTT
>Ga0206681_10001293_pt1 | contig 11685 bp, 12 predicted proteins | sample M150012015metaG_FD_161048 | JGI IMG/M metagenome (GOLD analysis project Ga0206681, IMG submission 161048) | Ammonia-oxidizing marine archaeal communities from Monterey Bay, California, United States - M1 500m 12015 | ecosystem: Environmental > Aquatic > Marine > Intertidal zone | place: USA...
TGGTGAACCATCACTTCTTTTCCCGCGATGTGGGCATAATTGGCAAGGCGAACGGCGTGTTGGGTTTCAGGTATGACCGCGAAAGTCAGGTGAGCCTGGATGTCGATGGCTCTCTCACCAGCGCGTCGGTTGTGACCGATATCATCGATGATAATGGCGATATAGTTATGGTCTGCGGAAAATGAGGGTAGCGGTGCCAACTGTAGCAAAAGTGCTACAAAAAATGGAATAAAGCCGATCTGAAATGGCTTCGGCAACGCCTACCCTTGAGGTGTTTTCGTGCTGCGTAGTATATGCAGACCTTTGAGCAATGTCAGCGCTTCATTGAGCTGATAGTCTCGTACAGCCAGTTCCATGTTACTGGAATAGGGGCTGGTGGACTCAGGAGAATCAGGGTCCGAATCAGGGTCCGAATCAGGGTCCGAATCAGGGTCCAGTGAATCAGGGCTTTGGGGATCATCGACATCGGATTCTCCTTTAGCGCTTTCATTGTCTCCAGTGAGGTGCTTGGACAGGTTTTTTTCCTTTATCCGCCAGGGATTGGACTTCGTAGGTATCACCTTGGAGCGACCGACCCAGATATCCGGGATAATACCTGCTGCCTGGATGGATTTACCGTTTGGCGTGTAGTATCTGGCGGTGGTCAGTTTTATCGCTTTTTCGTTGGTGAGCGGTAGTATGGTCTGCACTGACCCCTTCCCGAAGGTAGTCGTGCCCATCACAATTGCCCGTCCATGATCCTGCAGGGCGCCTGCAACGATCTCTGATGCAGAGGCGGTTCCCGCATTGACCAGCACAACGATGGGTACGCCATGAATTGAGTCTGGTGTACGTGCGTCGTACCTTTGTTCAGAATCGTCCATGCGGCCCCGGGTAGAAACGATCAGACCGTCGTCAATAAAGACGTCAGATACGGCCACGGCAGATTGCAGAACGCCACCCGGGTTGTTGCGCAGGTCGATAATCAGGCCGTCAAGATCGCCTTCATCCTTGAGCTGGATAACAGCCTTTTCAACTTCGTCCCCGGTCCGACTTTGGAACTGCGCGATACGGAGGTATCCGAACCCGTCTTCCAGGTATCGTTGCCTAACACTGGCAACCTTGATGACTTCTCTTGTCAATGTCAGGGATGTCGGTGTTGGGTTGTTAGTTTTGATCAGCGTGATTTTTATTTCGCTTCCAGGCTCGCCGCGCATGGCCTCGATAGCGTCAGAAAGGCTCATGCCTTTAACCGGGGTGTCATTAAGCTGGATGATCAGGTCACCACTTTCAATGCCGGCTTTGGCTGCGGGCGTGTCGTCCATGGGTGAAATTACCTTGACGAAGCCATCGTCCATGCCTATCTCTATGCCAAGACCACCATAGTTGCCTGAGGTAGATTCCTGAAGGTCATCAAACGAGTCTTTGTCCAGGTACGATGAATGTGGATCCATTTGTGACAGCATGCCCTTGATTGCATTTTCGAGAAGTGTTTTGTCATCTATTTCTTCTACATAGGCGCTGCTGATTCGATTGAATGCTTCAGCGAACACCCTGAGTTCATTCAACGGTAGTCTGGGCTTAAGAGTTACGGCTTCGGTCGAAGCTTCCTTTTCTATTGTCGGTGCGGAGTCCGTTGGTACAGGGTCTGTCGGTGCAGCGTCTATCGGTACAGCGTCTGTCGGTACAGCATCTGTCGGTACAGCATCTTCGTCTGCCATTGCATTGAGCGTTAACCCGAACACGGCTACCATGGTGACTATAAATTTAATCATCTAACGTTCCTGCTATGCTGCGCTAGGCAGCTCGTTGTTCCCGTGTGACACACCAGTTTTGAGGGTTGTTTGGCTTGCCGTCAATTCTGATCTCAAAATACAGCCCTGTTTTATCCTGGCCGCCGCTGTCACCAACCGCTGCGATCACCTCGCCGGCGGATACCCAATCTCCGGTTTCCCGGAACAAAGCCTGATTATGGCCATACATGCTCATATAACCTTCACCATGACTAATAATCATGAGCAAACCGAAACCACGTAACCAGTCTGAGAATACGACGCGGCCATAGTGAACCGCGTATACGGATTCACCCTCTGCTGCGTCGATGAATATGCCATGCCACTTGAGCTTACCTTGGTTTCTCTGATTCCCAAAGCGATGGATAATTCTTCCTTCAACGGGTAGCAGCAGCTTGCCTTGCATTCCTGCAAACGGCTGTGCGCTGCGTGGCGCATCCAGATTGACCAGGCTTTCCTGCAACTTGTCCAATAATTGTTCCAGTCTTCTCCTGTCCTGTTTCAGTTTCGATAGTGCTGATCCGGTCGTGCTGATCTGGTTAATCAGCACTTTCAATGTCGTCTGTTTCTCTTTCTGCACATTTGCGAGACTTTTTTGTTGCGCGCCCAGAGCCTTTCTTTGGGACTCCAGCACGACGGTTTCTTCATCCAGTTCCTGTGTTACGCGATCTAAATCCAACAGGGTTAGATTGTAGGATTCGATCTGTCTTGACCGGGCCTGATTAAAATAGTCGTAATAAGTCAGCATTCTGGCAATTTCGTTCGGATCTTCCTGGTTTAGAAGGACCTTGAGGTATTCCTGGCTTCCAATTTCGTAAGCAGCCCTGACTTGTTGTTCGATGTAATACTGTTGTTCGCTTTTTACGGTCAGAAGTTCTTTCTGTTTTTCCGTTAGCGAAGATACTTTGTCTTTGGTGGTATCCAATTCTTTCTCAATCGTGTCGATCTCATTGAGCAGCTTGTTAATCCTCTGCTCGTTTCGTTCCAGGGTCGTTTCGATTTCTGATTTCTGTCCGTGGGAGCTATTCAGGGTTTCCTTGTAGTTCGAAATTTCCTTCTCGAGAGTCTTTAGCCGCGCTTCGATATCCACCTGGCTCACGGACTGCTCTGCCTGCGCAGATATCACTGGAAGTAAGACGAGAAAAAGAATGATCAGGTTTCGCATCAATGATTCCTGTTATTGATTTTCGGCCAGAGATCGTCCGGTCATTTCTACCGGTTGGGGTAGGGACATCAAGGCGAGCAAAGTAGGTGATACGTCGCTGAGTACACCCCCTTCCTGCTTAAGTTGGATGTTCTGTGGCCCTATGTAGACAAGCGGCACAAGCTCGGAAGTATGAGCTGTATGGGGCTGGTCGGTCTGGTGATCCTTCAGCTGTTCTACATTGCCATGGTCGGCTGTGATCAGGCATTGCCCACCGGTGCCTTTAAGCGCCGCTGCGATGCGCCCCAGGCACAGGTCGATTGTCTCCACTGCTTTGATTGACGCCTCAAGATTACCCGTGTGTCCCACCATGTCGCCGTTGGCGTAATTACAGACAATAAGGTCGTACTTTCCACCGTTAATGGCGGCGATGATTGTGTCCGTGACTTCCCGGGCACTCATCTCTGGCTGGAGATCATAGGTCGCGACGTCCGGTGACGGTATCAGTCGCCGGTCTTCGCCAATAAATGGCTCCTCCCTGCCGCCGGAGAAGAAGAAAGTGACGTGAGCGTACTTCTCTGTCTCAGCCAGTCTCAACTGGTTCATTCCCAGAGACGCAATATATTCCCCCAGGCTGTTCTGGATAGAGGCAGGTGCGAACGCACATGGTGCTGGAATATTGGCGGCGTACCGGGTCAGGGTGGCGAAGCTGGTGAGGGTGGGCACCCTGGAGCGTTCGAAGTTGTCGAATGCAACATCGGTGAAGGCGCGGGTCAGTTGGCGTGCTCGATCAGCCCTGAAATTCATGTAGATGACAGAATCACCATCCTGTATCTGGACGGGTTCATTCTGGTACAAAATTGCCGAGGATTGGACGAATTCATCGGACTCATCACGCTCATAGGCAGCCTGGAGTGCTTCCGCTGGGTCCTTAAAACGGTGCATTGCGGTGCCGTTCACGATCAATTCATAGGCGGGTTGTACGCGTTCCCAGCGATTGTCTCGATCCATCGCGAAATACCGGCCGACGACTGATGCTATGCCGCCTTCGCCCCCGGCTGTTATATGTGCCTGCATCGAATCGATCGATGTGCGGGCAGATCGAGGCGGAACGTCCCGTCCATCCAGAAAAGCGTGTAGATACACGTGCGAGATGCCCCTGGATCTGGCCATATCAACGGCTGCCTCGATATGTTCTTCATGGGAGTGAACACCTCCCTTTGATAAAAGTCCGAGCAAATGAAGTGCTTTCCCTGATAGGGCTGTTCCGTCCATTACCTGGGAAAGCGCTGCATTATCAAAGAATTCACCATCGACTATTGATTTGCTGATTCGGGTGAAATCCTGATGAATGACGCGTCCAGCGCCCAGATTCATATGACCGACCTCGGAGTTACCCATCTGCCCAGGGGGGAGACCGACATCCAGGCCTGAGCCGGAGATCAGGCAGTTTGGCCGCGTGGATACTAGCTCGTCCCAGACTGGCGTTGCCGCCTGGGCGATTGCGTTGTTTTCCGGATCGGTTCGGTGGCCCCATCCATCCAGAATGATTAGCGCGGTAGGTGAATTACTCATCATGACAGGCTGCAATAGGAAACAGTTCAGGATATTACCGGTTACGGCATATTGGTTGAATAGTAGCGGGCAAATAATTACCAATTGTGTATACTCCGCGACTTAATTTTGCTGCTGGTACAGGCCTTGGTTGAGCAGATTTTTGAATTTATAAGTAATCACTATATTTTGGTGGGTGCGTTCCTATTTCTTCTTGTGGCGTTCGTTATTAACGAAGGTAAGCTGGGTGGTGCGGCGATAACGCCGACCAACCTGGTTAACCTGGTGAACCGCGAGGAAGCTGTGCTGGTGGATATTCGAGACACCAAAGAATATAGCGCTGGGCATATTGCCGGCGCTGTAAGCATGCCGGTTTCGAGCATTGACGCCAGAATCGGTGAGCTGGAATCATATAAAGAGAAACCCGTCGTTCTGGTGTGCAAGATGGGGCAGCACGCGAGTGCAACGGGCCGAAAACTCAAGGCTCTGGGATTTGAAAACGTTCGCCGGTTATCAGGTGGTATGGCCGAGTGGACCGCGAGTAGCCTGCCGATGGTCAAGTAACGATGTTTGTGAAAGAAATCAAAAGGATTAAAGACAGAATGCTGGGGCGCAGCGATAAACTGGCAGTCCCCGCTGCGACATCTCAACCAATCGTAATGTATACAACCAGTTTTTGCCCTTACTGCATCAGTGCAAGGGGCTTGCTGCAAAGTAAAGGGTGGGATTATCAGGATATCCCGGTTGACGCTGATCAGGGGTTGAGGTCGGAAATGAGGCAAAAGTCTGGCCAACACACTGTTCCCCAGATCTGGATTGGTGATCAACACATTGGTGGTTGTGTTGAGTTATTTCGTCTTGAAGTCGGTAATCAGTTAAACGCAATGGTGATGGGAGAAAATCAATGAGCGAGCAAACACAGGAATCAACCTTTGTGCTGCAACGAATTTATGTGAAGGACGTGTCTTTCGAATCGCCTAAGTCGCCAGAGGCATTCCTTAAGCAGTGGAAGCCAAGTGTTGCGCTTGAGTTGAACACCAGTAATGCCAGTATTGGTGAAGATAACTTCGAGGTTACCCTGGGATTGACCGTCACCGCCAAAAATGAGGCAGAAGAAGTTATTTACCTGATTGAGCTCCAGCAGTCGGGCATCTTCCAGATCAAGGGGATGACCGACGAAGCGCTGGGCCAAATGCTCGGTAGTTTTTGCCCGAGCGTACTATTCCCTTATGCCCGCGAAGCGATAGATTCCATTGTCACCAAAGGTAGTTTCCCTCCGCTCATGCTTGCACCCGTTAATTTTGATGCTATCTATGCGCAGGCCAGGGCGAGAACTGAAGCGGAAACTGCGCCGATTCAGTAGGTGTTGGTTTAACAACTGCTTTGGAAACCAAGCTGGCGCCAGGCTTCATAGACGACAATGCTTACAGCGTTAGACAAATTGAGGCTGCGGGAGTCTTGCAGCATGGGTATCCGAAGTTTTCTATTGCCGGCCATCAAACTGAGTACCGCGTCGGGTATTCCGCGTGTCTCCGGTCCGAACATCAGAATATCTCCAGCGTCAAACTCAACCTCTGTGTGATTGATTAATCCTTTGGTGGTGATTGCAAAGACGCGGTCGCGATTAAACTCGTCAAGCAGTGTGTCCAGGTTGTCCCACTCCCTGACGTCTGCATACTCCCGGTAGTCAAGACCTGCTCGGCGAAGCAGCTTATCGTCGAGATCGAATCCAAGTGGCTTCACAAGATGTAGGGTGCAACCTGTATTGGCGCACAGGCGCATGATATTGCCGGTATTTGGTGGGATTTCTGGCTCATAGAGAACGATATTCAGCATCAATCCTCCAGGTTTTCGTCAGCCATTCCAAGGTCCGATATTTTGCGCGTCAGGGTATTTCGTCCCCATCCCAGAAGCTTGGAGGCTTCGCGTTTCCTTCCGCCGGTCTGTTTCAGGGCTTCCTGAATCATGATTCGCTCGAACCTGGGAAGGGCATCATGGAGGATGCCAGTATCTCCGGGTTCCAGAGCGGATAGACGTCCGCTTGTCCATGAACGCAGGGCTCGTTCCCAGTCAATACCGGCTGTGCTCTGGTTGGGTTTTTCCTGAAGCAACTCTGGCGGCAAGTCTTCGATCATGACTTCCTGTGCTGTCGCCATCACGGCAATCCAGCGACATGCGTTTTCCAGTTGCCGTACATTTCCCGGCCAGGGCAGTCTGCACAGGTACTCCATTGTTTCGGGGCGCAGACGTTTGGGCTCTTCGTCAATTTCGTTTGCTGCCTGAACCAGAAAGTGAGCCGCAAGGGCAGGGATGTCCTCACGTCGTTCTGACAGGCTCGGCAGGTGTATTCGGATGACGTTGAGTCTATGGAAAAGGTCTTCGCGAAACTTATTTTCAGCAACGAGTTCTTCCAGGTTCTGGTGTGTGGCTGCGATGATTCTAACGTTGGCCTTAAGGGGCTCAATGCCGCCGACTCGATAGTATTCACTGTCTGAAAGGACGCGTAATAATCGAGTTTGGGTTTCTGCTGGCATGTCGCCGATTTCATCCAGAAAAAGCGTGCCACCCTCTGCCTGTTCAAATCGGCCTGTTCGTTTTTGGTTGGCTCCGGTGAAGGCCCCTTTTTCGTGCCCAAAAAGCTCTGACTCGACGAGATCAAAGGGTATGGCGGCCATGTTCAGGGGGATGAAAGGTTTATCTGCCCTGATACTGTGTTTGTGAAGCGCATGGGCTACACGCTCTTTGCCGGTTCCGGACTGGCCATCTATCAGCACACTGACATTCGACTTGGACAGTCTTCCTATGGCGCGGAATACTTCCTGCATCGCGGGCGCTTTGCCGATAATTTCAACTGGGTCTTCTTTTGGTGGTGGCTCCTCTGTCATCGTTTGTTGTGTCTGCGCAAGAGCGCGACCCACAACGGCAACGACTTCGTCCACTTCGAAAGGTTTTGGCAGGTACTCAAAAGCGCCGCCCTGGATCGAAGTAACGGCACTATCGAGATCCGAATGAGCTGTCATGACTATTACCGGTAATCCTGGATGACTGTCTTTTAGTGTGCTTAAGAGTTCCAGCCCGTCTGTCCCTGGCATCCTGATGTCCGTGATGACAGCTTGCGGTGTAGATACCTGTAGCTGTTCAAGGAGCTGTTCAGCAGATTCGAAACATTCCACGGCCCAACCATTTTGAGTGAGGGCCTTTTCCAGTACCCAGCGGATTGAGCGTTCGTCATCTACCACCCAGATGTTGCCGTTGTTACTCATTGTTCTGCTCCAGGGGAATAATAATTGAAAAGGTGGTGTCACCAGGTTCGCTTTCAAACTCGATCATGCCGTTGTGTTGGGCAATGATTGATTGAGCAAAAGTCAATCCCAACCCAGTGCCTCCGGGTCTCCGCGAGATCATTGGATAGAATAGTTGTTCCTGTATTTCCGGAGGAATTCCGGACCCGTTGTCCTTAATATCTACGCGAACAACCACCTTGTGTCGCTGACCATTAATGGTGAACTGTCTTTCGATTCGAGTGGTGAAAGTCAGTGCCGGATGAGGCGTCGTTTCAAGGATTTGCATGGCATTCCTGGCGACATTCAATATTGCTTGCAGCATTAGCTCGGGGTCAATGAGGAGCTCCGGGATGCTTGGATCATAGTCACGGATGACTTCCAGATTCTTGGATTCCAGTTCGATAAGATTTGCCGTTCGTTCAAGAACCTGGTGAATCGATATCGGTGTTTTCTGTGCCAGGGTGTTGGGTCCGAGCATTCTGTCGAGCAATGACGTTAATCGATTGGTTTCTTCGATGATGATGTCGGTATATTCCTCTAAAGATTCATCAGGAAGCTCCCTCGCGAGCAACTCTGCAGATCCCTTGATGCCTCCCAGAGGGTTCTTGATCTCGTGAGCGAGTCCCCTGACCATCTGGCGTGTGACATCGTGGTGCTCCTGTATTGCGGCATCACGATCAATGCGCAGATATCGGTCCATGGGAATAAGCTCTACGACCGTCTGCCCCTGATCCAGAACCGATGTGACGGTCACATCGGCCGTGAAGTTATCTTTACCAGGTAACAGAAACTGCATTCTTCGCCGGGTGAAGGTCTTGTTGGTCAAAGTGGCTTCGCTGACGATTTCAGCAAGTTCCTCGCCGTTAATGATCAGGTCGATAAGGCACTGCCCTGCCAACTGGGTTGCCGATTCTTTTAATAGGTTTTCTGCTGCCTGGTTAGCGAACAGGATATTATGCCCTTCGTTAAGGACCAGGATTGCTGTAGACAAGTTGCCAAGGACGATCTCACTTGCCGTTTCACGTTGTGGATCAGGTTCTGTCGTCATAGGGTTATTAGAAGGGCTAAAGGCACCGGGGTCTGTTCGCATTAGTTAACGAGTTTATTGGTTAAGTCTGCAAGAAGTGCACCAAAAAGGGAATTCGGCGAAAATCGCCTGTAGTAAGGTGCTTCAGGGACTTAACTGAGGGTATCATAGCAAGTGAGCCCGACAATGCGCACCATAATAGTGCATTAGTTGCGGTGCTGGGCTGCGGGGCATGAATGATGGTGTGTGTAGTGCGTGGTACTACAGTGAGGCTACCCCGGGGTTTTACGGGGCGGAGTGGTATCTCAGGATCGAAATGTTATTGCTGGGGCCATCGGTGACGACATTGCCTGCTTTATCGATAACTCTGATATTAAAAGCATGCGTTCCTCGATCAACGTTAGTGAGAGCAATGATGCCGTTACCGTGGACGTCGCGAATCTTAGTCCCGTCCATCAGAAGTTCGGCACTGTGCCCTGATTGAACTGATGGTGAGATCGAAATAGTCAGGTTGAGGTTTCCTGCATTGTCGCGGACAACTGAGTCGTCGAGTGGGTTAGTCACCAGCAGGCTATAGTCCATTTTCATTGGCGTCAGCGAATCATCACTTCGTCGTTTCAGTTGACTTTGCTGATACGTTGTATCGGTGAATATGCTGGGTTTACGAAGCGTAATAGGTTCCGCGCCGGGCATAGCCTGGTCTGAGAATGTGGGCACGCCCTCATCGTTAACTCCTCGATAGACCTCTTCTGCCCAGGCGGAGGAAATTGCCAGGGCAACTAATAATGCTGTGAATATATTCATAGGCGACTCAAAGGGCGCAGTTGATCTATTGTGTCGTTTAACGCGGGCAAAAAAAAGCCCCTGACCAGAGGGGCTTTTTTAGTTTTTCCCGACAGGGTCGGGGAAGGCTGCGCTAGACGCTATAGTACATCTCAAACTCAACCGGGTGCGTGGTCATGTCAAGTTTCTGGACTTCCTCACGCTTAAGTTCAATGTACCCATCGATCATGCTGTCGGTAAAGACATCGCCCTGACGAAGGAAATCTCGATCCGCATCCAGTGCATCCAGTGCCTGGCCCAGTGATGAACAGACAGTTGGAAAATCCTTTAGCTCTTCTGGGGGCAGATCGTAGAGGTCTTTGTCGAGAGGACCAATAGGGTCGATCTTGTTCTTGATACCGTCCAGGCCGGCCATCAGCATGGAGGCGAACATCAGGTAAGGGTTCGCCGTGGGATCGCCAAAACGTACTTCGGCTCTAACACCATTAGGGTTGCCTCCCTGAACGTAAGGGATACGAATCGAAGCAGAACGATTCATCGCTGAGTAAACCAGTATCAGCGGAGCCTCGAAACCTGGAACCAGTCGTTTGTAAGAGTTTGTAGAAGCGTTGGCGAATGCATTGAGCGCCCGCGCGTGTTTGATGATTCCGCCGATGTAGTACAGGGCAGTCTGTGAGAGGCTACCGTAGCCATCACCGGCAAATAGGTTTGTGCCATCTTTCCAGAGGGACTGGTGAACGTGCATACCGTTACCATTGTCACCAACCAGTGGCTTTGGCATGAACGTCGCGGTCTTGCCGTAAGCGTGGGCGACATTGTGGACGCAATATTTGTAGATTTGAACTTCGTCCGCTTTGCTGACCAGTGTGTTGAACTTCGCGCCAATTTCGCACTGCCCTGCTGTACCGACTTCGTGGTGGTGCAGGTCAATGTCGATGCCCATGGATTCCATAGCCGAGCACATGCTGTTTCTTACATCCAGAAGTGAATCGACTGGAGGTACCGGGAAGTAACCGCCTTTAATGCCGGGTTTGTGACCGGTGTTGCCGCCTTCGAAGGTAGATGCTGTCATCCATGCCGCTTCTTCAGATTCGATTTCATACATGGCACCGCTCATGGTGGACTTGTATTTGACGTCGTCGAAAACAAAAAATTCGGGTTCGGGGCCAAAGTAGGCTGTATCACCGATTCCGGTCGAGGACAGGAAGGCCTCTGCGCGTTTGGCAATGGCGCGTGGATCTCGCTCGTATCCCTGCAACGTGCTGGGTTCGACGATATCGCAGCGCAGGTTTATGGTTGTTTCCTCTGTAAAAGGGTCGACCACTGCTGTTGCATCGTCAGGCATCAGGATCATGTCTGCATCATTAATCGGTTTCCAGCCAGCAATAGAGGAACCGTCAAACATGGCGCCATTTTCGAAAAAATTTGCATCGATTTTTGACGCGCTATTGGTTACGTGTTGTTCTTTGCCGCGGGAATCGGTAAATCTGAGATCTACCCACCTCGCTTCGTGTTCTTTTATTAATCCCAGAGTTTTCTCTGACATGGTTCACTCCTTTACCCAGTTTTGTTGAAGTTTTTCATTTAGTGCAATTAAGGGAGCAAAGAATATGCCATCCCGGTGTATTAATAAATGCCTTGTATTTACTAACCTTGCGGGGATTCGCAACGCCAGGGACGCACCATAATAGCGCGTTCACGAAAAGCGCGCGCTATTATGGTGCTCGCGCCTGGATTTTATGAATCTTGATGGTGATGATTATCTCGCGTCCTTCCGTGAGCGTATCGATGATCTCGTGACCATGGATGCGGCACCAGGCTGGAATGTCGCTTGTCACTCCCGGGTCGGTGCAGGTCACCGTGAGCAGGTCACCATCTTCAAGGGTGTTGATCTTGTCCTGGGTGCGAATGACAGGCATAGGACAGAGAAGTCTGCGGGCATCAATCTCGTATTCAGACATACCAGTTCTCGAGGACTTCTGCAGCTGCGAGTGGAGGTATCGTAACCTCCCGACCGTCCTTGCCGGGAGGGGTAATGGATAGCGTGACCCTGTCTGCGTCCCTGCCCTGGCTATACCGTGCGGCAATACGGGCAGCGAAAAGCAGGTCATCGTCCTCTGG
>Ga0206681_10001294_pt1 | contig 11684 bp, 12 predicted proteins | sample M150012015metaG_FD_161048 | JGI IMG/M metagenome (GOLD analysis project Ga0206681, IMG submission 161048) | Ammonia-oxidizing marine archaeal communities from Monterey Bay, California, United States - M1 500m 12015 | ecosystem: Environmental > Aquatic > Marine > Intertidal zone | place: USA...
TGGGTGGGTGTAGTAGCCGGCGCGCTAGCACTGGCTATTATTGCCCTACTAAAGACCATGCGATCTGCAAGCTAAAGATCGCCTTTAAGGCCCGCGCGTGTTGTTCTGCGCCGGTGGTACACAGTATCATGGCGGCCGCAAAGTAGGCCTCTAGCAAGGCATACATGGCAGGGTCTATGGGCCCATGGTGGCTAATGTAAGACTGTCGTAAGGCCGAGTGCCAATCAATGGCCTTAAATGGCTGCATTTCTGAGTGTTGCCAATCGATTGCAAAACTAAACTCAGCATGAGTGCTGTGTATACTTTCTACAAGCATGTGCCCTCGGCGCATGGCGGGTAACTCACCGCTGGCATAAGACTCATACTTTGCTAAGTCAAACAGCGGGTGTCCCGCACTCATGCCAGCCACCGACACTGGGTCAATGAGCACTAACTGCGTGGGCCAGTGGGGGTGTTCTGATGTTGCCGGTAGGAGTATGTTTTCTAAAAATAAATCACCATGAAGGCGTACTTGTGGGGCCTGATCCAGACCATGAATCAAGGTCTTCTGTTGTATGAGGCTCGCGGTATTGGTGGCTAAGTCTCGACAAAACTGGCCATTAATAACCATAGATGGAGTGGTTAAACACTGTAACTGGTCATGGTCGTTAAGGGTTTGTGTAGCTTGTTGTAAAGTAGCAACAACATTTTCTGCAAGGCTAGCCAACCTCTGGCACGGGGTATGCAGCTGACCAAATACACGCTTACCTAGGTGGGTTTGAAACTGATTGCTTTGTTGCTGATTGAAGGTTTGGCTCCGCACCAGTTGCGCCACATCCACGTGGTTGGTCATATAGGCCATGTCGTAACCGGGGGCAGGTTGGTCCCACGAAGCGATCAAGCGAGGAAATAAATCCACCAAGTGGGGCTCTAATTCTTGTAGGTATGTGGCTTCGTCCCTCAAGTTATCTTGCCCCCAAGGCCCAGAGGACTCATGACCTTTAGATTGTTTGCGTACTCGCAGGCTCGCATCGGCCATACGGATAATTTCTGTTCTATCCCAATAACCATTGCGTAGCAAGGTTTCAATGGCGGCAAGGGTGGGGCGGTTAGATGTGCTCATAGTTGGCCAGCTAGTGGTTGAACTGTAATTGGCTAAGGCGTTTATATAGCTTCGACGACGCTAGCAGCTGCTGATGAGTGCCTTGGGCCTCTAGGCGACCTTCATTAAACAGCATGATACGATCGGCGTGCATCACCGTGGCTAAACGGTGGGCAATGATCAATGTGGTACGGCCTTGCATTAACTCCTGCAGGGCCGCTTGCACCTTGTGCTCGCTATCGGCGTCTAGGGCACTGGTGGCTTCGTCGAGTAACAAAATGGATGGGTCTTTAAGCATGGCGCGAGCAATTGCAATACGTTGCCGCTGGCCACCGGACAAGCGTACCCCCTGTTCACCCAAGTAACTTTCGTAGCCTTGTGGCAAGCGGTCAATAAACTCGCTAGCGTAGGCTTTATCAGCTGCGGCGACCACTTTGTCTTGGCTGGCGCAGGGGTCACCATAGCCAATGTTATGGGCCACGTCGGCGCTAAATAGGGTAGGTTGTTGGGGTACCAGGCCTAAATGGCCACGTAAATCTGTGGGATTGAGCTGTGTGAGGTGGTGGCCGGCCACACTAATACTGCCTTGTTTAGGGTCGTAAAAGCGTTGTAGTAACTCAAACAAGGTGCTTTTGCCCGCACCGGAAGGCCCGACTACGGCTACGGTTTCTCCGGCGTTAACCGAAAAACTAACGTCTTCTAACGCCACTTGGTCAGGTCGTGATGGGTAGCTAAAGCTGACCTTATCAAAGGCCAGTGCCAAGGCGCCGTCGGGCAAGGCTTGAGCCGTTGGTGGACTATTGATGTCGGCTTCTTCGGCTAATAGTTCTAATAAGCGTTCGGTGGCGCCAGCGGCCCGTTGAAGCTCACCGTACACTTCTGAAATAGTCGCCACCGCCATGGCCACCATCAAGGCGTAAAATACAAAGGCGGCAAGTTCGCCAGAGCTAATGGCACCACTAGCCACGTCCTGTGCGCCCACCCAAATCATGCTGGAAAGGCCGGTAAAGACTAAGGCCATAGCCACTACAATGAGGATGGAGCGTTGCAATATACGTTTTTTGGCAACCTTAAATGCTTTTTCTACTTCTGCGCCAAAGGCCTTGGTTTCTTCTTGTTCGCGGGTGAAACTCTGTACTATTTTAATGTGTTGTACAATTTCGCCGGCATAAGTGCCAATGTCGGCCACGCGGTCCTGACTCAAGCGGGACAGTTTTCGCACCCTGCGTCCATACCACATCATGGGGAAGATCACTAAAGGCACGCTGGTTAAGACAATGAGTGCTAACTTGGGGTTAGTAATTAACATCATTACTAAGCCCCCTACAAAAGTGAGGCTGTTGCGTAGAGCCATGGAAATGGAGGAACCAATAATGGATTGTAGCAGGGTGGTGTCGGTAGTAAGGCGGGCGTTAATCTCGCCGCTACGATTGACTTCAAAGTAATATGGGTCAAGGGTGAGTAGGTGGTTAAATACGGCTAATCTAACGTCGTTACTCACGCGTTCGCCGAGCCAGGACACCAAATAAAAGCGCGTAAAAGTGCCGGCTGCCATCAATACCGTAATCATCGCCAATACCATCATGGCTTGGTTTAAACGGCTTGGGTCTGAAGAATCGAAACCTTGGTCAATCAGCAATCGAATACCTTGCCCCAGCGCCAGTGATACGCCGGCAGTGATTATAAGGGCTAACATAGCGCCCAACACCATTTTCTTATACGGCGTAATAAAGGGCAATAAGCGCAGAAGTAAACGAAGGTCTTGTTTATTAGGCGGCGTTTTTTGGTTGTCGGGTGCGTTGCTCATAGTCTTCTCTTGGCTGGATCTATAGCAGTATATAGGGCGTAAATAGTCGTTTTCAATTGGCACTGTCTGGGTTCATGGTCTAACCTTTAATCAATTCACTGGTTTGGCCAATCCGTTACATAATAAATACCGGCGCCGAATTTAACTTTGTTAATAACTAAGCGCCACTTTTTATACGTGCAATGTATTGGTTTTTAGATTAGTTTAGCACTCTCTTATGTCACTTTGGTTTGGCCCTATGGCTAGCACAATAACCGTTCTTGAAATACGCCCGCCTGAGCGTAAGGCTATATGACCCGTTTTCCTTCATTGTTAAATTTAGCGCAACCCAACCCCACGCGTTTGTTGCGTCTCATGACCTTTGCCATGCCCTTTAGTTTTGGTGTGTGGATGGCCCTTTTCAATAACTTTGCTATAGAGCAGGGGGGCTTAAACGGTGCCCACATTGGGGTATTGCAATCGTGGCGTGAAGTGCCCGGTTTTTTGGCCTTCGGTGTGGTGTTTTTATTGCTAATTATTGCCGAGCAAAGGTTGGCGATTTGGTCCTTGCTGGTGTTAGGCGTAGGTACGGCCCTCACCGGTTTTTTGCCGACGTTTACGGGTTTGTTAATCACCACTATGCTCATGTCTGTGGGCTTTCATTATTACGAAACGGTCAAACAATCTTTGGCGTTGCAGTGGTTTAGTATAGAAGAAGCGCCGGTGCAGCTGGGGCGGTTAATGGCCATTGGTTCGGCTGCGTCGTTGTTGGCCTACGCTTGGGTTTGGCTGGCATTGCAAGTGTTTATGTTACCTGTGGTATGGGTTTATGTGTTTGGTGGTGGTGTGACTGTAAGCTTGGCTTTGGTGGCCTTGTTAACCTTTCCGCCCTATCAAGCCAAAGTGCAACAAAGCAAAAAACTAGTACTTAGAAAACGCTATAGTTTGTACTACGCCTTGGTGTTTATGGGCGGTGCTCGACGCCAAATATTTGTGGTGTTTGCTGCCTTGTTAATGGTGCATCGTTTTAATTTTGGAGCCCATGAAATTGCCCTGATGTTTTTGGGGAATGGGTTGCTGAGCATGTGGTTAGCCCCCAAAATTGGCGGTTTAGTCTCCCGTTGGGGTGAGCGACGTGCGCTCACCTTGGAGTACGTGGGTTTAGTGCTAGTGTTTTTAGCCTACGGTTTTGTCGACTGGGCACCTTTGGCGGTGGCTTTGTATATGTTTGATCATGTGTTATTTGCCATGGCTATCGCTCAAAAGACTTACTTTCAAAAAATAGCGGATCCAGCCGATATGGCATCCACCGCCGGTGTATCCTTTACTATTAACCACATTGCTGCTGTTGTGTTACCCGCGATTATGGGTGTGTTGTGGTTGGTATCACCCACAGCGGTGTTTATGCTGGGTGCTGCCATGGCATGTGTATCCTTGGTACTTGCTCGATGGGTGCCGACCCACCCCGTACCAGGCCAAGAATGGGTCAGCCCGTTGGGCTAACCACATTAGTCTGGGTGGGCCTTCTCAAATGCAGGTTGTTGGTTGCACCAGTCAACACGCTGTTGGATGGTCGGATAGGGCATCATGTCAATTGCAAACCGGTGGGCGTTGAATACTTGGGGTACTAACACCGTGTCGAGTAAATTGGCTGTGTTGGAGAGTGAAGAGGCGCTTAACTGTATTTCCAGGGCGGCAAAAGTCAACTTAATCCAGTGGCGGTACCAAGCCATTTTTTCTGCGTTATCGTGACCAAGTTCAGCAACTAAGTAGGTGAGTACACGTAAGTTATTGAGCGGGTGGGTGTCGGCTACAATGGCGTAGGTTTGTGCTCTAAGTTGCGCTTTCTCCGTAGGGTTAGAGGGCAGAAGAGGGTGTTGTGGGTAGGTGTCTTCAAGCCACTCGATAATGGCTAAAGATTGACTGATTACCCACCACTAAGCTTGGGACTAGACCTTGTGGGTTAGTGGCAAGGTAAAAGTGGCTGCTTTGGTCTTTGGCCAGTAGGTCAACTTTTACCGATTGGTAATCGATACCCTTTAAGTTGAGCGCGATGCGCACACGGTAAGCGGCGGAAGACTTTGGGTAATCATATAGAGTAATAGACTTAGGCATTTTGATTTAGCTTGCTGCGAAGATGTTATGTATCTATGCTAGCAGACACGGTTGCTTCTGCCACTAAATTGACTTTTTAATGGCTCAATCAGCATCGACGAGCGCGCCAACTATACGTTAACTTAAGATGAAATAACCCAGTTAGCTCACATTATTGATCAATTGGATCCTAGCCATGAGTATTAAGTTTAACGCCGAAGAAAAAGCAGACCTCATTAGCCGTTTACAAGACTATTGTGATGCTGAGTTAGATCGAGAACTTGGCAGTTTTGAAGCCCAGTTTATGCTCGATTTCATCAGTGACACCATGGGACCGTTTTTCTATAATCGCGGTATTTATGATGCTCAAGCCATGTTGCAACAGCAGTTGGAGCAAGTGGGCGAGTCGATTTATGAGTTAGAACAAGTGCCCAAAAAACCCGGGTGACTGGGGCAATTCATCCTGACGCAGGTCAGGATCTCCGGCAGGCCGCACAGATTCCGGCCTGTGCCGGAATGACAGGGCCGTTACGTTAACCAGCATTGGGCCAGTGGGACGCAATATCACTAAACAGTGAGTCTTTGATGTTAAGTTGATTAAGCTGCTGGTGGGTATTGTTAAAATAATCAATATTACTGCCGCGACTACCGTGGGCTTGAGCAATCATTTGCGCACATTGGGCTGTATCAAAATCAACAAACTGTTCATGCTGTTGATCTGCCACAAACGTAATGGCACTCACCACACCCCCATCTGTCACCACTTGGCACCGATGGGGGCGGTAAAACATGGTTACCATTTCACGGAACCACAAGTTTTTGAAATCGATTTGTTTGTTAGTGTTACTAATTCGAAAAACCAACCCTTCACAGTGACCATCATCTCTTAATGACAATACGAGACCTGGGTTTTCGGTGGTTCCTCGGTGTACGGTAGAGAGTAAATTAAAACCTCGTCGAAAGCCGTTAACTTTACCTTGGCGGGTTTCCACTACCTGCATTTCTGGGTTCCACATGAGCGAGCCATAGGCGAAGACCCACAGATCGTTGGGTAACGGGAACTCTGCCAGATAGGCATCAAAGGCTGCGAGTATTTGCTGTTGCGGGTAAGCCGACATAATTGTATTAAACACTGCCTGAATGTGAAGCTGATACTATATCCAACTCGAGGGGTACTGTCATGCCCGTTTTGGTGCGGTTCATCACCACCGAGGTGTGAAAACGTTTGACATTGGCGTCGTCAAAAAACAACCGATGGGTGAGTTGTTCAAAATCGTCGATGCTTTTTGCCAGCGCGATGAGAGCAAAGTCGGCCTCTCCAGTAATGTAGTAACATTGTTGAACTTGGGGTTCTGCCGTCACTTTTTTACGAAACGAGTCTAATTGGTGGGCTTTCTCTTGCTCCAACTCAACCATAATCAGAAAAGTCATGCCGTATCCCACGGCCTCTTGGGAAATGACGGCAGTTTCCTGTTGGATGACACTAGTGCTTTTAAAGTGTTTTACGCGGCGCTGAATGGTTGCTACAGACAAGCCCGTTTTACTTGCTATGGACTCAAGCTTTACACGCGAGTTTTTCTGCAATAACTCTAATATTGTACGATCACTTTGATGCAAACGTTTCATATCGTTCCTATTTCGTTCCTGTAAATACTTACTCACCCAATTTTGGGTAAATTGACCAACACGAGTATATTGCCTTAGTTACCTCATAGACACGCTTTCTTGCGATAAAAATATTCATTTTTGCAGCTACTGTTGACCAATCTAAGTCTATCAATCCTGATAAGCTATTGGCCTTGCGAAATTTGGCTAGCCTCCGGCATTTGATCTGTGCCAATATGCTAGCCACACCGTTAAAGAAATCAATGTTATGTCAATCACGCTACCTGCACCTTTTGTACGCTTAATGCCGTTTGTCTTTGTATGGGTGTGGAGTACTGGGTTTTTGGTAGCAAAGTTGGGTAGGCCTTTTGCCGAGCCTTTCACTCTGCTGAGTTACCGCTTCGCGTTGGCCTTGCTGGTGTTATGGCTCATTATTAAGTTAATGGCTAGTCAGTGGCCTTCAACATGGCGCTTAGTCCTGCATTGTATGCTGGTGGGGTTGTTGTTTCATGGTGTATACCTAGGTGGCATTTTTCAAGCCGTCTCAATGGGCATGCCCGCTGGCCTTAGTGCCATGGTGATTGGTTTGCAGCCGCTAACCATGGCTTTGTTTGCTGGGCTTATGTTGGGCGAAACAGTGAGCAAGCGTCAGTGGCTTGGTTTAGTCATGGGTTTAATGGGTCTTTATCTGGTCTTAGGTGAGCAGTTTGCATTGGACCCAGGCACCATATTTGATGGTTTTTCTGGCTGGGCCCCCGTGCTTGTTGGTGGTGCGTTAGTGGGTATTTCTTTTGGCACCTTGTACCAAAAGAGATACTGTCACGGTGTCGATCATCTAACCTCAATATGGTTTCAGTATGCCTCAGCCTTGGTATTTAGTCTGGTGATTGCGTTTACGTTTGAAACACGCAAGGTCGATTGGCAGTGGCAGTTTATAGCCAGCCTGACTTGGCAGGTACTGGCGTTATCGATTGGGGCCGTGTTGTTGCTCATGATCATGATGCGTCAAGGCGCCGCCACTAAGGTCGGTAGTTTTTTTTACTTGGTACCGCCGGCGGTAGCGTTACAAGCGTGGTTTTTGTTTGGAGAAGCGATTGGTTGGCAAGGGTTGGCTGGAGTTACCCTTATTGCAACCGGAGTAGCTCAGGCTGTTTGGCCTAAATCTTAATTTTTTTGGAGTTGTCTTTATGTCTATTACTCACCCGGGCCGTTTGGACTGTTTTCATAACCCGTTAGCTGACAGCCAGTTAGCCTATGGCGCAGCACGGCAAAATATTTTGAGTGTGGCGCGAGCAAAGAACGCATTGAGCACCATTTCTAGCTGGCCGAACTACCAGGCTACGGCGTTACAACAACTCGATACCATGGCAGAGGCTGCCAATATCGCTAAGGTATATTATAAAGACGAAAGCACTCGCTTTGGGCTTAAAAGTTTTAAAGCCTTGGGTGGTGCCTACGCGGTCACGCGTTTTTTACAGCAGCATTTAGCTCAAGTTAATGGTGTTGAGCCGACGATGGAGGAGTTGCTCTCTGGTCAGTTTAAGGCGCAATTAAAAGACGTAGTGGTCAGTTGTGCTACCGACGGTAACCATGGCCGTTCTGTAGCATGGGGCGCACAAATGTTTGGTTGTCAGTGCATTATTTATATTCACCGTGACGTGTCCCAAGGCCGTCAAGCGGCGATGGAGGCCTACGCGGCCCAAGTGATACGCATTACCGGCAACTATGATGACTCGGTGAAGCAGGCGGCCAGTGATGCCAAACAGTACGGGCGGGTTATTATTTCTGATACCAGTTACCCGGGTTACACAGAAATACCCGCTAACGTTGCCTTGGGTTACACGGTGATGCTGGCAGAAATTGTGCAACAACTACAAGCGGATGTGCCAACCCACGTTTTTGTACAGGCAGGAGTAGGTGGCTTAGCCGCTGCGGTGTGTGGTTATTTTTGGGATTTATGGGGTCAGCAACGGCCACGTTTTGTGATTGTGGAACCTGAGCAAGCCAACTGTTTGCAAGAAAGTGCAAAAGCGGGCGAGTTACGGGTGGTAGAAGGCGACCTAGACACATTAATGGCGGGTCTTGCGTGTGGCGAAGTGTCGCAAATTGCGTGGCAGATTTTGGCCCAAGGGGCAGACGACTTTATTACCTTAAGTGAAGATGCGATTGCACCGAGTATGATTTCTTTACAACAACACAGTCCGAGTATCGAAGCGGGTGAATCTGCGGTAGCGGGACTTGCCGCAGCATTGGTGGCTGCCGGTAACAGCCAATGGCGCTCAGCTTTAGGTTTGGATGAGCAAAGCCGAGTATTGGTGTTAGGTACCGAAGGCGCAACGGACCCTGAGCTGTATCAAAGTTTGGTGTTTGGTATTAGCTCATGAGCCAATATCAACCCAGCCAAACCCCACAGCGAGACTTTGCACTGGTCGAGTTTGAGCAGCGTATGGCGCGCGCACAAGTCATGATGCGTGAACAACAGCTCGATGCGGTGTTGTTAACCACCGAAACTAACGTGCGCTATTTTTCTGGCTATTTCACCCAGTTTTGGCAAAGCCCTACACGGCCTTGGTTTTTAATTCTGCCGGCCACAGGTAAACCTATTGCCGTTATTCCCACCATCGGTGTGGTAGGCATGAGCAGCACCTGGGTGGACGATGTGCGCACCTGGCCGTCGCCGTTCCCAGCAGACGATGGCGTGAGTTTACTCAACCAAACCTTAGCTGAGCTACCCAAGCGCTTTGGCCGTCTCGGCATGACTCTGGGCCGAGAAACGCACTTGCGTATGCCCCAAAACCAGGTGCAATCTTTGTATGCTTCAAGCGGTTTTGAGCTAGTGGATGTCAGTCGAGAGGTGTTGCATTTGCGCAGTATTAAATCAACTGCCGAAATAGACCGTGCGGCCCACGTGTGTAGCATTGCGTCTAAGGCCTTTGCTCAATTGCCTGGTTTTGCCCGCGTCGGCATGACCGAGCGTGAAGTGGTGGCGGAATTTAGAATGGAGTTGTTGCGCCAAGGCGCCGATCATTCGCCGTTTATTGTGTCTTCATCGGGCGCCGATGGCTATGATGACATCATCATGGGACCGACGGACCGGGTGATTGAAACGGGTGATCTGTTAATCATCGACACCGGCACCGTATGGCAAGGTTACTTTTGTGATTTTGATCGCAACTGGAGTTTTGGCGATTGCTCGCAAGCCTCTAAAGACGCGTATTCCACCGTGTACGATGCCACTGAAGCAGGCTTTGCCGCTGCTAAGCCTGGCAATAGCACTAGTGACTTGTACCGTGCTATGTGGCCCATCATGCATGCAGGTGGCGCATTAGGTAATGATGTAGGGCGCTTAGGCCATGGTTTAGGCTCGGACCTTACAGAATGGCCATCAAATACCGCCACCGACGACACCGTGTTGGAAGTGGGCATGGTCATGACGTTAGAGCCGGGTATGTCTTACGCCAACGGCAATGGCGAGGTAAAACAAATGGTCCACGAAGAGAATATTGTGATTACCGAAGACGGTGCGCAGTGGTTGTCTACTCGAGCGGCCGCGCAGTTGCCAATATTATAGCCGGTTAGCCTAGCTGGCCTGCCATAAGGCGTTGAGCCAGCCCTCTAATACAGGGTTGGTGCGTTTACTGCGCTGGGTAACTACGCCATAACTGGTGGTAAAATAAAAGTGCCCAGGGGCAATGGCGCGTAACTTATCCTGCTGGATCCACTGACTGGCATAGTGGGTGGGCAAATAGCCAATAAAACAACCGGTAAGAATCAAAAATGCGACCCCTTCACGGTCGGTCGCAGTAGAGCTGGTTTTGAGTTGTTGGTAGTGCTGACGAGTGTCTGCTGTTTGCGCATAAGCAGGCGCCACCGCATCATATGCAGGCACTTGTTCAATGCACTGGTGTTTTTCGGCATGGTTAAATAGCGGATGTTGAAAACTACAATACAAGCGCGATTCTTCGTCGTATAAAGTCTTAAAGTCGAGCTCTGGCAAACGCCTCACTTCTGGAATTATACCCACATGCAAGCGCCCATCTAACACGGCTTTTTCGATGTTGTGAGGTGCCATCATGCTGATGTTAATGGTGACGCCGGATCCCTGCTGTTTTAGTTGCCGCAAGGCGTTAGTGATACGCATATGAGGCAGGGTAACAAGGTTGTCGGCGATGCCAATGTTGAGTTCGCCTTGTAACTGGTCGTGTAGCGCATTGACTTGGGTGCGAAAGCCTTCGATGGAAGCCAGCAATTGCAAAATGGCTTGATACACTTCTTGGCCCGCCTCGGACACAGAAAACCCAGCCCTACCGCGCTGGCAAAGACGAAGGCCTATGCGCGTTTCTAAATCGCCCATTGCCATGCTGATGGCCGCGCGGCTAATGTTAAGTTCGACCTCAGCGGCGGCAAATCCTCCGGCTTCGACGATGACTTTAAAAATTCGTAATAAACGCAAGTCGATGTCAGACACGCGGCTTAAACCCAGTTGTTTGGCCATGTTTTATCCTGCCTGATTAGGTATATATTTAATTAACTAAATAGTTATTTAAAAGTAAATAACTTAATATTTAACTGTTCTAATTGCAAGCTTAAACTGGCGACATTGATAATGATGGAGTTAGCACATGAGTTTTGAATCCCTCACCGGTGGCCTAAGCCGCGAACAGCTCGAAGCCCACTGGATGCCGTTTACGGCTAACCGCCAGTTTAAAGATAACCCGCGCATGATTGTATCGGCCGAACAAAGCCATTACATCACTGCGGATGGACGTCGTATTTATGATGGTTTGTCGGGCCTTTGGTGTTGTGGTTTTGGCCACAACCGCCCAGAAATCACTGAAGCTGTGTATAAACAAATGCAATCAATGGACTACTCTCCAGCATTTCAGTTTGGCCACCCCAAAGCCTTTGAACTGGCTGATCGAGTGGCTAAAATGGCGCCAGAAGGGTTGGACTATGTGTTTTTTACCAACTCGGGTTCGGAGTCTGCCGACACCTCATTAAAAATGGCACGGGCTTATTGGCGTCAACAGGGCCAGCCCAGCAAAACTAAGCTCATTGGACGCAGTAAGGGTTATCACGGTGTGAACTATGGCGGCATTAGTGTGGGTGGCATCGCTG
>Ga0206681_10001298_pt1 | contig 11658 bp, 17 predicted proteins | sample M150012015metaG_FD_161048 | JGI IMG/M metagenome (GOLD analysis project Ga0206681, IMG submission 161048) | Ammonia-oxidizing marine archaeal communities from Monterey Bay, California, United States - M1 500m 12015 | ecosystem: Environmental > Aquatic > Marine > Intertidal zone | place: USA...
ATAGTTCATAGTGTTTTAGGACACCCTGATTTTCTTCAAGCAGGATTTTTAGCTATTGGTTCTTTTTTTGGAGGATTGGTTGGTGCAAAATTATCTTTAAGTGTCAAAGAACGAAATTTAAAAATTCTTGTATCTGTTGTTATTTTGATAGCTGCCGGAAAACTCTTTTTTGATTCTTTAACCAATAATTTATTTTCATTTGGATTTTAGCCTCAACTTTTTTGGTATCTTTTTATACAAATTTTTTGATAGATAGTGTTCATTGGATCTTTTGATCTAATGGCTGAGGAGATTAGTTGGCTCCTCTGTTTTTATTTTATTAAAATAGTCATGTGCTCTTTTTTCTATATTCTATTGGCCATCTTTAGTTGTGCAATTGTAACCAGTCCAATTATTATCAAGATACTGCCAATGGGTAAAAGATAATCAAGATCAATTTTCCCCACCCATAGATACGAAAAATAGACAATTAATACAACGATACCTGATAGCAGAAAACCAACTATTCCATTTACTGCTAAATTAGTCATAAATCTTCATTTAGTCAATTGGTTTTATCTTTAGTTATTTTTTTTAATTCAGAAAGAATTAAAACCAATATTTCTTTTTCACTTAGTTTCAAAAGTTCTTTTGTTTCTTCTTCAGTAAATTGAATATCTTCATTCAATTTATCGTATGTAGTCAAGGAATCTGTCATGAATTATTATGATAATGTCGAGTAATTATATCGTATGAAAGAAGATTCATGGCTAAATGATGCTGAAATAAAGTATCTAAATAAGTCAAGACTATGTTATTCCTAAGTTTTATTTTTAATAGATTATTGTGGTGGTTATTTTTTTATTCTGTAAATATTCTTTTTTGAAATTATGATTAATTCATTATCTTGTGTACTTCCTTCATAATCAATTATAATTTTTCCAAATTCATCATCAATGTTTTGTTTTTCTGACACAGTAAATTTCAATTTTAAAATTTGATCTGTATGGAATGGTTTTAGAAATCTTGTGTTTCTATTTTTCCAACTTGGATCCCCATCTGTTCCAAGAAAAATAATATGATTTCCATAAATTTGACTCAATCTTGTGAATTCTCCTTCCATTCTTGATAATATTGCCCTCCCTGACACTAATCGTTGTTCATCTTTTATTTTATCTTCTAGTAACACGTTTTTAATTTTTGAAAATTTAAGATACTCTTCTAATTCTTCCTTTGAAATACTACATGTGGCATAAAATGATTCTCCTACTTTAAATTCTGAAAACTTCTTCATCCTTATCTTGTTTCATCAACACAAAATGTGACTTCTGCTGATGAAAGTGCATTTTCTGTTACTAGGAAATTAAATGCATCTGCAATTCTTTGATTGTTTGGTTCTGAACCTGTAACTGAACCTGGGAAAATTGTAAACATTCTAATTTTTGATTTTAATACATCACTTAGTTCTTGATTGACTGTTGTTGTAAATGGTCTTAGTGCTCCTCTGAAAACTTCTACTTGAGCTCTTTGTATGCCTGAAACTTTTCTTCCTATTGGTAAATCTGGTCCAACTATCATAATTGCACCTTTTGCATCCTTATACAAACGTGGATCTTCTTTTCCTCCTGGTACAAACTGATCTAATGCTCTTTGTGCAACTGTAGCTGGTGTTGAAATAAATTTCTCAGTTAATTCTTCCCATCCTGCTCTAGTTAGTTCAGTTAATTTTTCAATTTCTGGTAATTTGCCTGTGATGTGAATTACTCCTAAAATTTCTCCAATATTCGTTCGTGCTGTATTTAACCATCTTTGAACTTCTTCTGGATTTTTAATATCTACTACATGTGAATGGAATTTACTGCTAATGTATTCTTGAAGGTTTGTTGGAGTTGTTTGTGATATGAAACATGCAACTTTACCTCCATTCTTTTCAACATGTTGAGCTAAAAATTCTACTCTTTCTGCATCTGTCTTGTCTGTTGCATCTATTGTAAACACTATTGCCTTTCCTGTAAAATCTGGCTGATGAACTCCTGGTGTTGTAGTTCCAATATGTGGTTTAACTGGATAAAATACTCTGTCTCCTGGCATTACTTTGCCGTTAACAATTTTTGCAATTTCATCATCACATAAATTTAAAACTGATTCTGCAACTTGTCCTTGAGATAGGAATTCTTTATTTGCAATCATATGTGATGTGTTGTTTTGAACTTTTTCTGCAATTGTTTGAATTTTATTTAATAAATTTGTGAATGTTTCAGTTAATTTTGCAACATCCTTTCCATTTGCTAATTTTGTAGCTGCCTTTGAAATTCCTTCTTTGATTACTGCTTCATCTTCACCTAATAATGGGAGAAGTTCTTTATTTGCTGTATCTACTTCTGTTGGGATTAGATCCTCAAAACCTCCAACTCTCATAAATTCTGCTGCTGCTTTAGGGTAGACTGTTTTGTAAATTCTATCTGAATGTACAGGTCCTGGATTTGTTGCAATTGATATTATTCCTTTATCTGTTAATTCCCATGACATTAATTCTGCTAATCTATTTTTTGCACCTTGAGCAGCTGTATATGGACTTCTAAACCTGTATGGTCTTTGCTCTAATGGTTTTTCTTCAGTGAAAAATGTTGAAATTGTGATAATCTTACTGCCTTCTTTCATTACATTAAGTGCTTGAACAGAGCCCCAAAATGTTCCTGTAAGGTGAATTCCAATTGTACTTTTGAATTCATCTAGTGATGCATTTGGGAAACATGTTACTGGGCCTGATACTCCTGCATTATTGATTATATTATCAATTACAACATTATCATTTTTTAAATCCTCAAACATCTTATTCATTGCGTTTTCATCACTAACATCAACCCCTGAAAAAATTCTTACTTTTGCTCCACTATTTTTTTCAGCAATTATTGACTCTAACATTTTTGATGTTTCCTCTAATGGTTCTCTTCGTCGTCCAAGTATGATTACACTTGCTCCATTTTCTACGAATTTTTTAGCTATGGCTTGTCCAATTCCTGTACCGCTTCCAGTAATTAATGCAGTTTTATTTTGAAATTTTAACATAAGTAATTGTCTAAATCTTTTGTGATATTTATTTGGATTGATCTATCTGATTAATTTTCTTGATATCTTTATTTGTGGGTATAATCTACGAATTTTTATGCATGATACCGAATCTGATACATTTCTTTATCAAACATGGCCTGAAAAATTTAGTACCATGTTAAAAGAGATCGGTATAGATTCTGAGTCTAAAGATATTGGAACTGATGCTGTTGAAAATGATGATTACTATAGTAGATATTTTGCTCAAACTCCTAGAATGGTTACCAACAAGGGCTGTCTTGATATTAAAAATTCTAACATTGACGTGATACAAATTATTCAAAAGGGATAATCATGCAAGATCCAAATCCACTTCCATGGGGCGCATTAGATAGATATCAAGCACATTTTATTGTGAGAAAAAATTCTGGTTCATCTTTTGCTGATAATACTGCAAAAACTGTAATAACAACTAAGGGTCATTTTGGTTCAAAAGTTGTTACTAAAGTTCAGTGGAATGGTTCTGGTGAACTATCTTTGAAATTAAATGCTGATAATGAACTAAATGAAATGATTGCTAAACAAACTGTTAAGGATGCAACCATCTATGTTGAACCTACTGATACTGCTGTTAGAATAAGAAGTAAATGGGACAATCATATTTCATTTGGCATTACTAAGGAACTCTTTGAAATTTATGATCGAATTGCCGGTCACATAAAATCTGTTTAAGCTTTCCACCAATCTAGCGCAAGAAAATCTACTTTATCTTTTCCTTTTGGAATTGCTAAAATGAATTGTTTTCTTACTGTTGTTGCAAGTCGACCTGCTAGAACAATTCCAGTTGATGTAATTGATTCGCTTCTATTGTATACTTGAATTAAAAATGGGGCATGATCAATTCCAGGACCTTTTTCATATACTGCAAAATCACATCCAAATTTTATTCCTGGATTAATTACATACCCTTTATCTCGAAAATTTTTGTAAACTGTATATTTTTTATCAAATTCATGAACTTCTTTTTTACATATTTCTTTTAACTGTTCAATGCTAATTTTTTGTTTAAATTTTGTAATTGTTATTTTTTTATTTTCTAAAAGATATAATCCTTCAATTAAATCTAAAATTAAAGGTGCATCTATTTCTTCAATTTTTGGTTTTGGAATGCCAATTGGTTTTCCATAATACCCTTGACTGAAAAGTTTTCGTGAGTCTTCAATATTCCATACTATTATTCTATTTTCTATTAACTCACTTTTCATATTTTAATGCCATGTTCTATGTATATGAATTCTATAGTATACTTTACACCGATATTTGTATTAAAAATAAAGTAAAAAATATGTTTTTTTATTATAGGCTTAATGCTAACAGTATGAATGAATCTGAAACTCTTTGACATTTATCTGACATTTCCTCAATACCTTCAATCACATCTTTGATTAACAATAATTCTTTTGGGTCTGTTACTTCATTTAGAAGTTTTATTGTTGCATCTCTATATTTGATATCTATCTCTCTTTCAATTGTTTGTGTTTCTTGGGCCAATTCAATTGCATTGGCCGTATTTGTATTGAGACTTCTAATAATTTCATTTAGTTTGTAGACTTCATCTACTACTAATGATATTAGTTCTGAAATATCTTTATCGAGTTTAGAACTCTTTAGTGTAGCTATCTTTACGTTGGAAAGTTTGAATGCGATACCTGTAATGTAACCTGCTATCTCATCCATTGTATAAGCTGTGTTTAGAAGATTTTCTCTATTCATAATTAACCCTCCAACATCTGCAACTTCTCGTGTGATTTTCCTTCTTAGACTTTCTACTTCTTCTTCTATGGTTGAGATTTGCTCTAATGTGTTTTTGACTCCTTTCTTATCTTTTTTCATCAAAGATTCTGTTAAGGATGCAAGTTCTCTAGAAGCGTTTAGAATTCTATTGATCTCGTCTTGTAAAACTGCTATTGCCTTTCGTTTTGCTTGAACTTCAAGTTCTCCACTATACATGACAAAAGATAAGAATTCTCGTGGTAATTTAAATCCTCTATGATTTTTGATATGATTCTGGTCTAATTACATCAAATTTTTGTCATGTGCTGATTTATTTTGTCCTTTGTATAATGAAATCACTTCTTCATTTGTTGATGCATCCTCTGCTGTTTTCTCTACTCTTATCTTTCCCGTAAATTTTGGAAATCTCAAAGCTAACCCTGTGTCTTTCCTTATTTCATCTCGTGCTGCTTTGTGAATTGGACTTAGAGTAATTTCTGATGCTACTATTTCTATAACTAATTCTGGTTCAAACCAAATTTCTGGTTCCATTTCACTATTGATACGTGGATTTTTTTTAATTGTAATTTTTGGATTTAAAATTTGATATAATTGATCTAAACTTTCGTCTGTAAAACCTGTTCCAACTTTACAAATACTGGGAAACGTATCCGTGTTTTCATCATATGTTGCAAGTAATAATGTTCCATAACTTCCTGTTCTTCTACCCTTTCCAAAAAATCCTCCAATTACAACAAGGTCTAGACTGTCTCCTAATTCATTTCTATATTCTCTTTTTAATTTCAGCCAATGACTTCCTCTTGAACCCGCTTGGTATGGTTTATCTAACATTTTTAGCATTAATCCTTCACTTCCTGCATTGATACTATTTTCAAAAAATTCTGCAATTTCATTTTCATTCTTTGCTTTTATCATTGGAATGTATTTTGCAAATTCGTTTTCTTTTACTATGTTTTCTAATTTACTTCTTCTTTCACTATAGCTTAATTCTGTACAGTTTTTTCCATTACAATACAATACATCGAAAAAATTTACCGTTATAGGATACTCTGTAACTGCTTTTTCAATTTTATATTTTCTTCTTCTATGCATTAATTCTTGAAATGGTAAAAAAGCTCCTGTGTTTTCATTAATTGCAACTATCTCTGCTTCTAATATTGCATTTTCTGCTTGGATGATTTTTGGAATTTTCTCTATGATGTCTGGATAATAACTTGAAATTTTTTCTAAACTTCTAGAAAATAATTCTATTTTTCCATTTTCGATATGAATTTGTACTCTTTCTCCATCTAATTTGTATTCAATTGCAAACTCTTTCCCCATTTTTTCTATTACTTCTTTTTCACTTTTGACTCTGTCTGCAAGCATTGGGCGAATTGGACTGAATAAATTTATTTTAAATTTTTCTATTCCTTCTATTCCTTTTGTTGCAATTGTTTCTGCAACTTTTCCTAAATCACTTGATACATTATATGCATTTTCTATTATTTTTCTATTTTCTTTATTTCCTGAATATGCTATTGCTAATGCATCCATAACTGTATTTTCTGCAATACCTAATCTTAGAGTGCCAAGTAAAATTTTTAAAATAAAACTTGCTTCTAATGGATTTGCATCATTTAGTAAACTCGATATATATTTAATTTTCATATCTTGAGATCCTGTTCCTTCTAATTTTGAAATTTTGAATAATGTTTCATATACTCTTTCAACTGTAATGCTTTCCATTAGAAATGTTGTCTGTGTTTTTTGTTCTAAAATTATTGCTGCGGCATATCCTAAATCTCCTCCTTTTGTATACTCCTCTTCAATTTTTTTAATTGCAATTCCTGATGATTTTGAAATTGCTTTTATTGCTAATTTTTCTGCAATCCCTATTTCTACCCCTTCAAAATCTGGTCTTAATTTTCCTTGAAGAAGGTATGTTATTTTTGAAATTACATCATGTGGCGTTTTTTCAAATAATTCTACTAGAAATTGTGTTAACTCTAATCTTTTTCTCGTTGATTCCATTTTTTTAAAAGATTCTGCTAAAATAGAATATTCCATAATCTATTCTTATCTATTCTTGAATAAAAATCTGAATCTAGATGTATCTGAAAATTGTTGGCTTATCTGAATTTTCAAGATCAGATACTAGTGCAAAATTATGTAATGGGTATGTTTGCTTGTACTGTTTCATGAAATTCCAGGCAACATCATGTGTTTTGAATTCTGTTCTAATTCCATTGATGACGCTTTTTTTACCAAATATGTCTAATGGAATCACTCTGTAATTCTTGGGACGATTATGTGGTCTTGCTCTAAGAAACCATGTAAATGCAAAAACTAACATTGTGCCTAAAATTACATACTCTCCAGCTATTCTGAAAAATGTTATGATAATTCCTGGTATTGTTTGTCCAAATAATACTACAATAAAACTTGAAAACGAAATTACTGCTAACATTGTAAACGTATACGTTTTCCAATCAAAGATTTTTTGTAAGGTAATCATACCTTGAAATGATTATGTCTTTTTTTGATTTAACTATTTCGTAAAATTAAAAATATACGAGATCATTAATCTGGATCTTCGTAATTTTCTTTTCTATCTGTATTTGATTTATCGTCTTTCATTGGTTTCATCTTTGTTTCAAGAATATCCATTCTGGCTCTATATCCTTCAGCATATTCTAATTCTGATGGTACCAGTGTTGCTGGATGGATGAATCCTTGACTTCTAATTGCAATTGCTTTCTTTGTTGCAATTTCTCTAACATAATCCCAATCTGGTGTTGAGAATCCATCAAATGGTCCTACTAATTTACCATTATGCATACTAAAGACTAGTGCTTCTACAATTGGAATGCAAAAGTTGATTGATGCTGCAGAGTTTAATTTTACTGGCATCAATGGCATGTTGTGACTTCCTCTAGTATTACCTGCAACAAAGTGTGGGTTGTTAAACATGCTTCCTACTTCTTCTGTTGCTGGAAAATTCTTTTGTGTTCTTACTAACATAATTGGATCGTCTTTTCCAACATATGTTCCTGCAATGTTATGTAATCTATCTGTAGATGCATCAAGAATTGGTTCTCCTTCTTTTGTGTATACTGAATCAACAACATATCTTCCTGGATACATTAATGCAGCTTCAATTGTTGGTTTATCTTCCCATAAACGTAATTCTGCAATTTCTGCTTTTTCTACATCCATAATATTCATCACCACTCCACTTGCAAGAGATTTGTTTACAATTAATGCTGTATTACTTAGTGAATCTACAAACATTCTGTATATTGGATAGTTGAATGCACCTGGTTCTGTTTTATCTGCTGCAAAAACAGTAAATGCTTCATTTGGTCTTTCTTCGAATTCTAATTCTGCAACTCCTGGACCCATTCCTTTAACATTACCTGAAAAAGAATCTTTTAACAAATCTTGACCTGCACCATACAATCCTTCTTCTTTTGCTACTTGAGTTCCTGCCATGAATGCATCCCATGCTAATTTGTGGATTTTTTCATTGTCTACACCATGTCTGTGAGTCATTACAATATGTGTATCATCTCCACAATATCCTATGTAATGATCAACAAGTAAATCTCCTGAATTTTCAACGGTGTCTCTAATTGCTTTGATTAGGCCGTCACTTGGTTTTGTATGTCCGCCGATTCCACCGACATCTGCTTTGATAACTGAAACTGTAATTTTCATACATCTATTTTTTTCTTCTTTGATTTATGTGCTTTTAGTCAAGTCATCAGATCAAAAATTAATTTAAAAAAATATTTTTTTACAAAAAAATTTATACAATTATAAATGCCCTCAGATACGAACTCGATATGGCAACTAAACCACACTTAAACATGATTGTAACAGGTCATATTGATAACGGAAAATCCACAACTATGGGTCATTTCTTAATGGACTTGGGCGTTGTAGATGAGAGAACAATTGCAGCACACGGAGCCGAATCCGAGAAGACCGGAAAAGGTGATACTTTCAAGTATGCATGGGTTATGGATAATATTAAAGATGAAAGAGAAAGAGGAATTACAATAGATTTAGCATTTCAAAAATTTGAATCTAGTAAATACTTCTTTACATTAATTGATGCCCCTGGACACAGAGACTTCATTAAAAATATGATTACTGGTGCTTCTGAAGCAGATGCAGCCATTTTAGTACTTTCAGCAAAAGAAGGTGAAACTGATACTGCAACTGCAGCTGGTGGACAAGCAAGAGAACACGCATTTTTGCTTAAGACATTAGGTGTAAAACAAATTATTGTTGCCATTAACAAGATGGATGCAGTTGAATACAAAGAAGATGCCTTTAAAGCCGCTAAAGAGAAGGGTGAAAAATTAGTTCGCTCTGTTGGTTATAAATTAGAAAATGTACCATTCATTCCAGTATCTGGATGGAAAGGTGATAACTTGGTTAAGAAAACTGAGAATATGCCATGGTATTCTGGTAAAACACTACTTGAAGCATTTGATGACTTTACAGTAGAACCAAAACCAACTGGTAAACCATTACGTGTTCCAATTCAAGATGTTTACACAATTACTGGTGTAGGAACTGTACCTGTAGGTAGAGTTGAAACTGGTATCATGAAAGCAGCACAAAAAATTATTGTTATGCCTTCTGGTGCACTTGGTGAAATCAAATCTATTGAAACACACCATACAGAAATGCCAACTGCTGAAGCAGGTGACAACATTGGTTTCAACCTAAGAGGTATTGAAAAGAAAGATATCAAGAGAGGAGATGTTCTTGGTACTCCTGATGCCCCACCAAATGTAGCAAAAGAATTCAAAGCCCAAATTATTGTTATTCACCATCCAACAGCAATTGCACCTGGTTATACTCCAGTTATGCATGCTCATACAACACAAGTTGCAGCAACTGTTACTGAGTTCCTTGAAAAAATTAACCCAGCAACTGGTGCAGTTGAGGAAGTAAATCCAAAATTCCTTAAAGTTGGTGATGCCGCAATTGTTAAGATTAGACCGGTAAGACCAACTTGTATTGAAACCTTCAATGAGTTCCCTGAAATGGGACGATTTGCACTTAGAGATATGGGTGCAACTATCGCAGCAGGTATTGTTAAGGAAATTACCGAAGAGTACAAACCATAGGCGTTTTTTATGACCCAAACTGCCCGTGTTAAACTCACTTCTACTAGTCTACCTAAGTTAGACACTGTATGTAATGAGATCATGGGTATTGGTAAAAAAACTGGTGTTAAAGTAAAAGGTCCTACTCCGCTTCCTGTAAAACGATTACATATTGCTACAAGAAAATCACCTTGTGGTAGTGGTACTGAAACTTATGAAAAATGGGAGATGCGAATGCACCGAAGAATTATCAATATTAACGCCGATGATAAAGCAATTAGACAATTAATGAGATTAAAAATTCCTGATGATGTCTACATTGAATTATCTCTAACATAATTTGGTATCCTTAAATTATAGAAATTATTGATGATAAACATGGTTGAAGAAATTATTGAAGAAGTTGAAGAAACTCCTGTTGAGCAGTTTGATGTAAATTATTCTTGCTTAAGATGTGGAACTATTGTTTCAAACACTGAACTAGCTCGTTTACCTGAAATCAAATGTATTTGTGGTTTTAGAGTATTTACTAAAGTCAGACCCCCAGTGGTTAAAACTGTAAAAGCAATTTAACTATCTGTCTTTTTTGTAACTATGTTCTTTTTGTAAATGAGTTCTCATATCTTCCATACTTGAAAAATTTTTGTTACATTCTTTACAGTCATATTGTAAATTTTTTCCATGAAAAATTTCTTTATGGTTCATTAATTCTTCTTCTTTTGAAAATTTTTTATTGCATTTATCGCATTGATATTTCCTAAAGAAATTCACTTTTACCCAAACTCTGCTTTCTTTTTATCCCAACATTTTCTGCATAATTGTCCTTCAATTTTCCAATGTCCTTTTGGATTATGTCTAATTAATCCCATTTTTGTTTCGCATAATGCACAAAAATTTTTCTTTTGATCATGGTCTTTCTCTTTCTCATCAAAACATTTTTTGCACAATAATCCTTCCATGTCCCATTGCCATCTTGGTTCCCACAAATCTGTAATTTTCTGTGTTGTTTTACATTTTACACACGGTTGCCTTACTTGTCCCTCATAGTATTCTTTAGATTTGTCAAAATGACAATCTCCGCAAAGTGAACCCTTCAGATTCCATTCTTTTTTTGGTTTATGTTTGTGTGTTAATTCCTTATTACAAACTGTACAATATGCTGGTTTTTTACTAAATAATCCCATTTCTATCATTTAATTTTAAAATATTTAATTATTAAATGTAAATAATTGAATACACACAATTTTGTCGATCGTTTTATTATTCTATGAAATAAAAATAATCAAAAATTAGAAAAATTACTTATTTGTTGAGAATTTTTTCAAGAGCTTGGCTTGCATTAAGCATACCATTTTGCTTTGCAAATTCTTCAATCATTTTGTATTGTTTTTCACTAAAACATACTGGCATTGAACGTGTTTTCATAATGATATTTTAGGTAATTCACTAATATCTTTTTCTCTACGAACATATTTCAAAGAGTTTCATTAAGATCAATTATGGTGAAGAAAAGACAGATCTTAGTAATTGGAAATAATACGACTGGATGTACTCCTAAACATGAAAAAATTGCATATGAAATTGGAATAGAAATTGCAAAATCTAATTCTCTTTTAATTACTGGTGGATTGGGTGGGGTGATGAATGCATGCTCTCATGGTGCAAAAGATGCAAATGGATTAACTATGGGAATTATCCCTCAAGATGATTCTAAATTTGCTAATGATTA
>Ga0206681_10001300_pt1 | contig 11649 bp, 8 predicted proteins | sample M150012015metaG_FD_161048 | JGI IMG/M metagenome (GOLD analysis project Ga0206681, IMG submission 161048) | Ammonia-oxidizing marine archaeal communities from Monterey Bay, California, United States - M1 500m 12015 | ecosystem: Environmental > Aquatic > Marine > Intertidal zone | place: USA...
TCAGCCTCAGATCCTTCAGCAGGCTTCTTATCTTCAGTAGTATTACTCCCTTCTACTGCCAGTGCAAGCTGTGGAGTTATTATGATTAATAATGAAATAACTGCTGCAAAAATTCTGTTCTTCATAAGTATATCCCTCTCATACTGCCTTGTATTAATTCTGCCTTAATATTAATTACTTCCCTTAATTTTTAATCTTTCTAATTCGTTATTTATTTTTGTACTTTACCTTAAATAACCTTAACGAGAAACGAAATCTAACAAAAAAAAGAGATTCTTCTTTCTATCTTAAAGTTCGCCGCAAGTTGCGGAGCCCTTTATTTAACCACAATAATAAAAAAACTTAAACATTTGGATCAAAAATTATAAGTAGGAATCTACTAGCACTCTTAAAGCTTTTGTTTACCTATTAAAATTCCAATAACTTTAATCCATTAGATATTCATCTCTCTGACACATAAAAGTAAGGTTTGAATTAATTATTATTTATTCTTAATCAGTACTAAGTATTACTATTACCTAGTTACAATGGAGAATATATAATTAAAATAGATAAAATTTCTTAAAAGCTTTGGAATAAAATTATTTTTTTTAAATTAATATCAAAATTTCTCTCTCTAATAAGTTTGTTTCCTCCTGAAACTGCTCATTATCTATCACTGAATGCTCTTAAAACATTAAGTTTTCTGCATTTTAAGGAAGCTAGACCAATAGTCTCAGATAATATAGAAATATTAGGTTTAGATTTCCAAAATAGACTTGGTTTGGCTGCTGGTATGGACAAGAATGCAGACTATATAAACTCTCTTTCTTATCTAGGATTTGGGTTTTTAGAACTAGGAACGCTAACTCCCAGGGCTCAATCGGGAAATATAAAACCTAGGCTTTTCAGGTTAAGGGATGAAAGGTCTTTAATTAACAATATGGGGTTTAACAACAAAGGCATAGAGCATGCAGTTTTAAAAATAAAGAATTCTATGTCTAAAGCTGTTATAGGTTTAAGTATCGGAAAAAACCAGGAAACACCTCTAGAAAAAGCTTTAGAAGACTACCTTTTTTGTTTAGAGAAAGCCTACCCAGTTTGTGACTATGTTGCTGTAAATATTTCCTCACCTAATACCAAAGATCTAAGAAAGCTTGAAAGCGAGGAGTACTTCTCTAGCTTAATTACTAGTCTCAAGAAACAACAGCAAGTCTATTCCAAAGAACTAGGCTATAAGCCGATAGTTTTAAAACTGTCTCCAGATCTCCAAGATCGAGATTTAGAAATAATTTGCAAAGAGATTCTGGACAAAGATATAGATGGCATTATTTGTTCTAACACTACTATCGCTCACAATTATAATTACCAAGGAGGTTTGAGCGGAGAACAATTGTTTGAAATCTCTAATAGATGCCTGACATCATTTAGAAGTTTTTTAGGATCCTCTTTTCCAATAATCGCTTCCGGAGGAGTTATGAGTCGCCATCATTTTGAGAAGAAATTAGAGCTAGGAGCTGATCTTGTTCAAGTCTATACAGGCATGATCTATAAAGGACCAGCTTTGGTTAAAGATATATTAAATTCTTAAATCTCTAAAAAAAAATTTCATAAAAACTTGACATAACTACCCTTTCTAATCTTTATACTAAAAAGGAAATATATTTTATTATGAACTCTGTTGTAGTAGTTGAGTCTCCAGCTAAAGCTAAAACCATTGAAGGTTATCTGGGTGATTCTTATAGTGTTATAGCTTCATTTGGCCATGTTCGAGATATGGCAGATAAAGATGGGGCAGTCATTCCTGGAGCTTGGTCAGATATTAAATGGTCTTTAAACAAGAAAGGCAAAGAACAAGTTAAAGAAGTTTTAAGCCTCCTTAAGAAAGCTGATCACTTAATATTAGCAACAGACCCTGATAGGGAAGGAGAGGCTATAGCTTGGCACATATATGAACTACTGAATGAAAAAGGTGCCATACAAGACATTAAGGTAAGTAGAGCGGTTTTCAATTCAATAACAAAAAGTTCTGTTCTTAAGGCTATTGAGAAACCTAGAGCCATTGATCAAGATTTAGTGGATGCTTATTTAGCAAGAAGGATTTTAGATCATTTAATAGGTTTCAAAGTTTCACCCTTATTATGGCGCCATGTTTCTAGAGCCAAATCTGCTGGGAGAGTCCAATCTCCAACTTTAAGGATTATTTGTGAAAAAGAAGATGAGAGAGATGCGCATGTAGCAGAAGAATTCTGGCCCCTTAAAGCAACCTTTACTTTTGAAGAATCACAATTTGATGCTGATTTAGTTTCTATAAATGATAGAAATCTAAGTAAAGATCAATTAAATAATGAAGAAGAAGTAAATCAGGTTATAAAAGAACTAGATGAATGTTCATTTTTGCTTTCTGAGGTAGAAACAAAACCTCAATCAAGTTCTCCAAAACCTCCTTTTAGAACCGCTACACTGCAAATGGCTGCTTCTAGTTCTTTGGGGTTTGGTGGAGAACGCACTATGAATGTCGCACAGAAACTTTATCAAAATGGCTTGATAACTTATTTAAGAACTGACAGCAATTCAATTAGTTCCGAACCAAATGAAGAAGATCCCTTTTCAGAAGAGAACCCTGGACCAGCTCCTTTGCATGAGATAAGGAATTTAATTTCAGATAAATTTGGCAATTCATATCTTTCTGAAAAAATTAGAGTCTATAAAGGTAAGGTTGTAAATTCACAGGAAGCGCACGAAGCTATTAGGCCCACTGATATTTTTACAAGCCCTAATGAAGTTAGTCTTAGTAATGATGAAGAAAAGTTGTATACATTAATCTGGAACAGGACAGTAGCAAGCCAGATGGTTAATTCTAGATATGAAAGGAAAATTCTTACAATAGAGTCTTCTGATAAGAAGTACACTTTTAAAGCCTCTTCTAGAAAGAATTTATTTTTAGGTTTTGAGACCTTAACGAACGAAGGAGAAGAAACTGAATTCCAATTTCCTGAAAATTTAGTTAGAGGTTTAAACTTAGAACTAACTTCGAAGGATGTAGAGAAGAAATTCTCCAAACCTCCAAATAGGTTTTCTGAAGCTTCTCTAATTAAAAGAATGGAAGAAGAGGGAATTGGGAGACCCTCTACATATGCAACTATAGTAAAAGGCCTTAGAGATAAGAAATATACATATGGGTCTAAGTCTATTGCTCCTTCAGATTTAGGAAGAATTTTAACTTCTTATTTAAAGAGTGTTTTTAAAGATTTCTTTATTGAAACCAAATTCACCGCAAAGATGGAATCTAATTTAGATGAAATAGCGTCAGGTAATAAATCATGGCAGTCAGTTCTAGATAAGTTTTGGGTTGATTTACAGCAGTACCTGAATAAAAAAATAAATGAAATAGAGATAAGCAATAAAGATGAATTTAAGACTAGACAGGTTTTAGATCTATTAAATGAAGAGTTGCATGATGTTATCTTTCCAAAAACTAAAGATGGCTTGATTTCAAAAGAGTGTCCTAAATGCTCTGAAGAGATAAGCCTGAAATCCGGAGCTTGGGGTTATTTTGTTGGTTGCGCCAAATGTAAGTGGACTAAGAAGCCTTTTGATTTTCAAACCAAGTGGGAAACGTACCAAGAATTACCTAAAGACCTTGGAGTGCATCCAGATTTGAACGAAATAATATTTGCAGACATGACGATAAATGGTCCATGTGTTTGGACCATGAAAGAAGAGAAGAAGATTTTTGGAACACCAGATGATGATGAATTTATTCTAGACATAGGACTGAATAGGGCCATCGAACTTATTGAACGTAGCAATGCAGAAAATATCCTCTTCGCTGAAATTAATACCGGGTTACCTATAACTCTAAAGAACGGTAGGTTCGGAGAATATACAGAATATGATGGTTTCAATAAAGCCACAAAACTTAAGCCCGAAGATAAAGCTCCTAGCCCAAAAGTTTCATATTATGAACCTCATACAATTGATTATGAAAGTGAATCTGGAAGAAGGCATGTTTTAGATTCTTTAAGAATAATAGGTTTTGTATATTACAAAGATGGAACAGTAAAACCTGTAGGGATTAAGATTAGAAAGCCGGGCAAAGCGTTTAAGTTTGTTAAGAATCTAAAAATAGGAGATCAAGAAACTGAAGTGCCTTCAGATTGGTATAAATTAGAAAAGGATCAGCAGTCTTTTATTGTCAATGAAACTTTACAGTTGAAAGAAGGGGATGAGTTCAAGTATTTAGAAGATTGCGAGTTAATTTAGGACAGATTTCTCAATAAACCAACGCAAGTACCTTCAAAGTTTAATTCATCAACAGAAGGGTTAACTTTTATATCAGAGTAATTCTCATTTTCTGCCTTTAAAATAACTTCTTCTAAAGATAATTTCTTAAGTGTCTTAACAGTCACCTCGTCGTTAATCCTTGCAACGACTACTGAGCCTACTTTTATATCATTTGTTTTTTTTACGCCAATTAGATCCTCTTCAAAAATACCAACATCAACCATGCTGTCTCCCTTGACCCTTAAATAATAGTCAACGTTTTCCGACAACAGACTTTGGGAAGCTGGTATTCTTTTTTCAATATTTTCTTGAGCTAGTATAGGCCCACCAGCAGCCACCAATCCAATAACAGGTATCCCTTTCTCTTCTTCATTTAAGACAATACCTCTCGATGCTCCTGCGAGAATTGAGATAAAACCTTTTTTTTCAATAGCTCTTAGATGTTGTTCGGCGGCATTATGAGATTTAAAACCCAGAGTCCTAGAAATATCAGCTCTTGTGGGAGGAAAGCCTTTATCCTTTAAATGACTTTTGATAAGTTCTAATATCTCTCTTTGCCGTGAAGTTAAGTCTTTCATATGTGCTCCAAAACTTTATTACTGTAATTATATACAGTAAAATGGTGAAAACTCAAATTTATGTTAGTAATAGGTATTACCTCTAGAGCGCTATTTGATCTTGATGACAGCCATAAGGTCTTTGAAGAACAAGGATTAGAGGCCTATAGGGAATATCAAATTTCAAAAGAAAATGACGCTCTTAATCCTGGACAGGCTTTTCCTTTGGTCACGAAATTATTAGATTTAAACAAACATTTAGGCCAAGAAAAATCTGTTGAGGTGGTTTTGCTTAGTAGAAATTCAGCTGATACAGGCTTAAGAATCTTTAATTCTATAGAACATCATAATCTTGATATTAAAAGAGCAGCTTTTTGTGGGGGTAATAGTCCTCACACTTATGCAAAATCTTTTGGTGCACACTTATTTCTTTCAACAGAATTTTCAGATTGTAAATTAGCCTTAAAGAGTGGAGTTGCTGCAGCTAGAATCATCCCTACTGGGGTTGCTAAAACAAGAGATAGTCAATTGAAGGTTGCTTTCGATGGAGATGCGGTAATTTTTTCTGAAGAGTCCCAAGAAATCTATGATTCTCAAGGCATAGATGCCTTTGATAAGAATGAAAAAAATTTGGCAAATAAACCTCTTTCAGGTGGCCCCTTTAAACCTTTCCTTTCTGAACTACATAGGCTCCAAAATTTATTTCCTCAGTCTGAGTGCCCCATAAGAATAGCCCTAGTTACTGCTAGATCAGCTCCTTCTCACGAAAGAGTTATTAGAACTTTAAGAGAATGGAAAGTAAGGATAGATGAAAGCTTATTTTTAGGTGGTTTACAAAAAGTTGATTTTTTAAAAGTCTATCAAGCTGATATTTTCTTTGATGATCAGGAAGAAAATTGTGATTCTGCGAGCGAAGAGGTCCCAACTGGCCAAGTAGTTAACCTTAAGGCTTAGACTGTAAATTTTAAATAAAGGGTATAGAATTCGGTTTCGCAACTTTTTTACCACTAAAAATTTAAGCTATGGAATACGTTTGTCTCGATTTAGAAGGAGTGTTAGTCCCAGAAATTTGGTCTGAAGTGGCTAAATTTACTGGAGAAGACAAATTCAATTTAACCACTCAAGATATTAAAGATTATTCTGAACTAATGGATATGAGAATGGGGCTTGTCGAAGCGATGGATATTTCTATAAGTGACATACAAGCAGTCGTACATAAAATGGAACCATTCGAAGGGGCCAAGGAATTTATGGATTGGGCAAGAGATAATTTTCAAGTAACCATCGTTTCAGATACCTTTTATCAATTAGCTTGGCCTTTGATAAAAAAACTGGGAACACCTTCAATTATTTGTCATCATCTAGAAATTGAAGGAGAAAAGCTGAAGGGTTATTCTTTAAGACAACTTGAAAACAAAAAAAGAGTAGTTCAGACTTTCAAGGCTTTAAAATATAGAGTTTTTGCTGCTGGTGATTCTTATAATGATATTCAAATGTTAACTGAAGCAGATTTAGGAGTTTTCTTCCAGGCTCCGGAACACATAAAGAATGAATTTCCAAAAATTAATTGTGTTGAGAACTATGTAGAATTAAAGAAAGTTTTTTCTAATGCATCTGAATTTGTTGCATTAAGTTAGAAAAGCTAATGAATAAAAATATTTCTCAAGGTAAAAAACTAAGAAAGACCATTGCTGAGAATGTTCCCTTACAAATTGTTGGAACTGTGAATGCTTACTCTTCACTTTTAGCAGAAAAAAAAGGTCACAAAGCTATTTATCTTTCTGGCGGAGGAGTGGCAGCTTCCAGTATGGGTATTCCTGATTTAGGCATAACGACATTACAAGATGTATTAATAGATGTTAGAAGAATTACAGATGTATGCGGTTTACCACTCATTGTTGATGCTGATACTGGATGGGGGGGCGCTTTTAATATTTCAAGAATGGTTAAGAGCATGATTTCTTCAGGAGCAGCATGTATTCATATCGAAGATCAAGTGGAACAGAAAAGATGTGGTCATAGGCCAAATAAGGAACTTGTTTCTGCAACAGAAATGCAAAATAGAATAAAGGCAGCTGTTGATGCCAAAACTGACTCTGATTTTATGATAATGGCTAGAACGGATGCCATTGCCAATGAAGGATTAAACTCTGCACTAGATAGGGCCATTTCCTATGTTGAAGCTGGAGCAGATGCGATATTTACGGAAGCGGTAACCGAGATTGACCAATATAAGAAATTTTCTGAAAATTTAAATGTTCCGATACTGGCTAATATTACTGAATTTGGAAAAACTCCTTTATTCTCAAAAAAAGAATTGAAAGAAGCTGGCATAGACATGATTTTATATCCCTTGTCCGCTTTCAGGGCTATGAGCAAGGCGGCTGAAGAAGTCTATTCAGAGATATTAGAGAAAGGCACTCAAGAGTCCTTAATTGATAAAATGCAAACCAGAGATGAACTTTATGAAGTTCTCGATTATCATACTTTTGAAAAGAAACTTGATGATCTATTTAATGAGTAGTCAAGGGAACTAATATGGCAGAGAAGAAACTAGAAGGAGCAGGATTAAGAGGTCAAGTAGCTGGTCATACCGCCCTTTCTACTGTAGGAAAGGCAGGAAAAGGTCTTACCTACAGGGGTTACGCAATTGAAGAGTTAGCAGAAAAAGCTACTTTTGAAGAAGTAGCCTATATGCTTTTGTATGGCCATCTTCCCAATCAGTCTGAATATGATAATTATTCAGACAAATTGAAATCTTATAGAAAACTTCCAGATGAATTAAAAGAAGTATTGCAAAGAATTCCAAAGAGTACCCACCCCATGGATGTAATGAGAACTGGAAGTTCTATGTTGGGGAATTTAGAACCAGAAGGAGACTTCTCTAACCAAAATGAAACTGCAGACCGGATCTTAGCTGCAATGCCTTCAATCATAACTTATTGGTATCGTTACTCTCACGAAGGGGAAAATATAGAAACAGAAACAGACCATCCTACAATGGGGGGTCAATTTTTATCTTTACTAACTGGAAAAGAACCTAGTGAAGAACATGCCAGATTCTTAGATGTTTCATTGATTCTTTATGCTGAACACGGGTTCAATGCTTCTACTTTTACAGCCAGAATATGTGCCTCAACCCTTTCTGATATGCATTCTTGTGTTACTGGGGCCATTGGTACCTTAAGAGGACCACTGCATGGAGGTGCTAATGAAGCTGCTATGGCCACAATAGAAAAATTTTCTTCAAGAAATTCTGCGAATGAAGGCATCAAAGAAATGCTGTCAAACAAAGAGAAAATCATGGGATTTGGACATGCTGTTTATACGAATGAAGATCCAAGAAATAAGATTGTTAAAGCTTGGGCAAAGAGATTGGGTGAATCAAGTGGAGATAGTCTTCTGTATGAGGTATCTGAAGAAGTTGAGAAAGTCATGGCAGAAGAGAAAGATTTGTTCGCTAACACAGATTTTTACATGGCTTCGGCGTATCACTACCTAGGTATTCCGACTCCAATCTTCACTCCTCTTTTTGTGATTGGTAGGACTTCAGGATGGACAGCAAATGTAATGGAACAAAGAGCAGATAATAGAATAATTCGACCCAGTGAAGAATATACAGGCCCAGATAAGTCAGAGTGGGTCGATATGTCAGATCGTTAATTAATTAAGGAAAATTATATGACTGGAAACGTTGACTCTAACGTTAGACCTGATCCAGATCAGGTACTGGTTAAGATTGCTGATTACGCCCTTAACAAAACCATAGAAAGCGAAGAAGCCTTAACCACAGCCAGATACTGTTTAATGGATACTTTAGGCTGTGGCCTGTTGGCATTAACTTTTGATGACTGTAAAGATTTATTAGGACCTTATGTAGAAAATACGAAGGTACCGAATGGAGTTAGAGTACCAGGAACTAAACATGTACTTGATCCAGTAAAAGGAGCTTGGGATATAGGTGCAATTATTCGATGGCTAGATTTTAATGACACTTGGTTGGCAGCGGAGTGGGGACACCCATCAGATAATCTGGGTGGAATATTGTCTGCTTCCGATTTTATTTCTCAACGGAATATTGCTTCAGGAAAAGCAGGTTTAACAATGCACGATGTTTTGATAAGCATGATAAAAGCCCATGAGATCCAGGGAGTGCTTGCTTTAGAAAACAGCTTTAATAGGGTGGGATTGGACCATGTGGTGTTAGTAAAGATAGCTTCAACGGCTGTTATTTCATCTTTATTTGGACTATCTAAGGAACAAACAATTAATGCACTTTCTCAGGCCTTCGTAGATGGGCAAAGTTTACGGACTTATCGACATGCACCCAATGCAGGACCCAGGAAGTCATGGGCAGCTGGGGATGCTACCAGTCGGGCTCTTCAATTAGTCCTTTTGACCATGAAAGGCCAAACAGGTTATCCAAGTGCAATAAGTGCTCCAACTTGGGGGTTTCAAGATGTGCTCTTTAAAGGAAAAGAATTAAGACTACCTCAAGAATTTGATTCTTACGTAATGGAGAATATTTTATTTAAGATCTCTTATCCAGCTGAATTTCACGCTCAAACTGCAGTGGAGGCAGCTGTTATTCTTCACCCAGAAACTAAAGATAAGGGATTTAATAACATTGATAAGATTGTCATTACTACTCATGAATCTGCAATCAGAATTATTAGTAAAGAGGGCAAGCTTAATAATCCAGCTGATCGAGATCACTGTATTCAATACATGACAGCAATAGGTTTATTAAAAGGTAATTTGGTAGCCGAAGATTATGAAGATGATGTTGCTTCAGACTCTCTGATAGATTCTTTAAGAAGTAAAATGGTTATAGAAGAAGATCCTAGATACAGCAAAGAGTATCTTGAAGCTGACAAGAGATCTATTGCTAATGCAATTCAAATCTACTTTTCAGATGGAAGTTCTTCAGACAAGGTCGAAGTTGAATATCCTATTGGTCATAAAAGGAGAAGAAAAGAGGGTATTCCTGTTTTAATAGAAAAGTTTAAGACCAATCTTGCTACTCAGTTCTCAAATTCTAGATCAGATGAAATCAATAGCCTTTGTTTGGATCAATCAACTCTAGAGAAAACTGTGGTTTCTGATTTTATGAATCTTCTGGTAGCGGAATAGTGATTCTGGATTCTACATTCTCATCCTCATTGAAAGTACTGAAGAAAGTATCTTTTAATTTTTCTGCAGCATACAAATCCATTTGGTCATCAAAGTGAGGAGACGAGCTGTCTTGTGTAGCGCTACCGTATTGATGAATACTCTCAGACTTTAAATTTCCATTTTTGTTCCATTCGACGTAAATATACAAGCCATCTCCACCTTGGGCTTTCAGATAACCTTCTTTTTGTTGTCTTCCGTAGATAGCTCTTAAGGTGTCAGGACCTCCTTGCACAGAAATTTTCTTATTCCCTCTTACAAGAAAGTTTCTTTCTGACCAAAGAGGATCTAACCGTCCGTAGATTTTATTTATCTGCTCTACACATTCTCTAAATACTGTTTCAGCAGGAGGTGGGGATCTCTGCCCTTGTTCAGCAAGCCATTCAGGGCTTATTGTACATACTCCTAAGGCGGCTGATCTGTTGTTAAAATCAGTTTTTAAATCCCAATCTTTTACTATTCTTTGAGCATCTATTAAGTCTTTTTCTTCAAAGTTTATTTCAAAAATCTGTTCAAGATATTTATAAGCTCTTGAATTTCTTGAATAAGAATTATCAAACTTAATTTTTTTAAATTTCTCTTCTGAGACATATTCTGTTTCTGAAAATAATTCGAGTCCTCTATTTGCTCTATTTGTCATTCTTGTCTGTAAACCCAAAGTAGAAGAATAGTCAGAGGGAGATAAATTACTTTCCTCAGACGTGACTTTAAAGGGATCTTGATTAGTACTAATTAACCAACCTGATTTTGGGTTTATTAATAGAGGTATACCTTTTAAAGGAACTATCTCATTCCAAACAAGAGAAGATTTAGTACCATCAACGGGTTGGGTCCAATCAATTCCTTCTTTTCTATTCGGAGAAGAAGAATTGTGTAAAAAAATGATATTAGATTCTTTATCTGCATAAACTGCATTAAAAGAAACTATTGATCTGAGTTTCATTGCATCTAACCAATCTTTCTTATTTTTTGATTTATTTAACCTATACCATTGCTCAACTTGTTTGATATCTTCCATTCCGCTAAAACGTATGGCATAAATACCGTGATCTGTTTCTAATACTGGACCATGAATTGAATATTTAGTTTCTCTATTAAAAGTCCACCAAAAAGGGCCCCATAATTTTATTGGTAACTTAAGGTTCTTCTTTTTAAAAGGAACCCACTTACCATCTAACCAATATTCATTATCATCTTCGGGATTTACTTTAAGTAAAAAAGAATCCGAAAGGTCAGGTTTATTTACAGTAAATCCCCATCCTACATTTTCATTAAAACCAACAAAAATAAATGGAGACCCTGGAAAAACTCCACCCATCATATTCCAGCCTTCCTCACTTTTTACATGAGCTTCATACCAAGCTACTGGCCCCTCTAGAGGTTGATGAGAATTAATCATCAGGCGGGTGCTTCCATCACCAGTTTTATTCGGATTTGCAGAAAATGCGTTTGAGCCGAGAACCAAGTCCTGCCATTCAAGAAGGTTTGATCTGTATTCAGCTGTTTCTTTATCAGCTAGCCCTTTTCCGCTTTGCAGCTTCTCTATGGAGCTAATGACTCCAGAGAAGAAGAGATTTTGTAAGGAGAAACCAACAACAATATCTTCTTTGGTAATAGGAAAATCTTTAATGTATTCACTTTTTGGATTCAAAGC
>Ga0206681_10001302_pt1 | contig 11638 bp, 8 predicted proteins | sample M150012015metaG_FD_161048 | JGI IMG/M metagenome (GOLD analysis project Ga0206681, IMG submission 161048) | Ammonia-oxidizing marine archaeal communities from Monterey Bay, California, United States - M1 500m 12015 | ecosystem: Environmental > Aquatic > Marine > Intertidal zone | place: USA...
AACTCGTTAAAGAATGTTCCATTCCGGTAATTTCTGCCGGCGGCGTTTCTAATGGAAAACAAATGAAGGAAATACTTGAACTTGGAGCCTGCGGAATCTCCATGGGTAGCCCCTTCATTGCTACAACTGAAGCTGGAGTTTCCGATGCATACAAACAAGCTATTGTAGATTACGGAGCAAACGACATTGTTTTAAGCGAAAAACTATCCGGCTCTCCATGCACAGTTATAAACACTCCATATGTGCAAAAAGTAGGAACCAAAAGGAATTTTATAGAATCCTTTTTGAGTAAAAACAAAAAACTGAAAAAGTTTATGAAAATGCTCACATTCTACAAAGGAACCAAAGCCCTAGAAAAAGCGGCTTTCAGCACTACTTACGATACAGTTTGGTGTGCGGGTCCATCCATAGAAGGTGTAACATCAATTCGCCCCGTAGCTCAAGTTGTTTCCGAACTGATTAAAGAGCTTGAAAGCAGTTGATAGTTGATAGTTGATAGTTGATAGTTGATAGTTGATAGTTGATAGTTGAAAATAAAATCTTCTTTCCAATATCTAATGGAACAAACATATCTTCAAATTACAATTTTTCCTTTTCTTTGCACAAACTCTACAAGAATGGCTGATACAGTAAAGGCAGAGCAATTTTTCGAAGAAGTACTAAAGTGCTTTAAACTCGACTCTTTTGAAGTTGTAGCCAGTATGGATATGCTTCTTATTGTACAAGAAGAATGGTACAACTACCTCCTGGAATCCAAAGAATTCGGCATGCTTAAAAACATTGAAGGATTTGACTTCCTCGTTTGTACAACATCAAAGTCTGGCGTAGCGTTTAAAGGTGAATTAAATCAAGAAGAAATTGATCGACTTAAAGGATTCAAAGAGCTTTACAAGCACTTTCATGAATTGGATATGAATGCTCAGGGAGATGTCCTAAAGAAGTTCTTCCCCGAAGAAGTATAAACTCTCTTGTAAATTTTGATTTTTAAACTTTGACTTAAAACTCAAATCACTCACAAATAATTAACTTAGCTGTTTCAAGTAATATTCTATGAAACAGATTGTATCAATATTCTTACTTTTAATCTCTAATACACTGTTCTCTCAGATAATTCACAAAAAAATTGAGGCGCAACGGACTGAAATTACCCCTACTATAGACGGAATATTAGAACCTGAATTATGGTCTAAAATCCCTAAGGCAATAGACTTCTCTCAAATGGAACCTAGGAATGGAGAAACTGAGCGTTCTCATCAAAAATCTGAAGTCCAATTTATCTATAATGATAAAGCTCTATACGTAGGAGTTATGTTTTATGATAACGCTCCTGATAGTATCTTAACTGAATTTAGCTTACGTGACCAATGGAATAAAAACTGTGATTGGTTTGGTGTATGGATTTCACCTTATAATGACTCTCAGAATGACTTTATGTTTGCTTTAACCGCAGCTGGAGTACAACTCGACTCACGTTCTTCATTAGAAAACTTTGACATGAACTGGGATGCAGTTTGGAAAAGTGCAGTTCAAATTCACGATAAAGGTTGGTCTGCAGAAATCGAAATTCCATATTCCGCAATAAGAATCCCAAATACAGACATACAAGAGTGGGGTATTAACATCGGAAGAACCATTCGCCGAACACGAGAAAATTATGCATGGAACCCCATTGACATAAGCAACTCAAACTATACAGCTCAATCAGGAATTCTTACTGGAATAAATAACATTAAACCTCCCCTTCGTCTTTCATTTATGCCTTATCTGTCTAGTTATTTAGACTTTTATGAATCAGAAAACACTAGCAATATTAATGGTGGATTAGATTTAAAATACGGGATAAACGAAAGCTTTACTTTAGACATGACATTGGTTCCAGATTTTGGACAAACCGTATTTGATGACCAAATACTAAACGTAAGTCCATTTGAAGTCCGGTTTAATGAAAACAGAAGCTTCTTTACCGAAGGAACTGAACTCTTTAATAAAAGTAGATTATTCTACTCTCGTCGCATAGGAGAAGCACCTTCTGCCTCACTAGAGGAAGGTGAATTTGTAACAGAATCACCCACAAGCGTTCAATTACTTAATGCTTCAAAAATTTCAGGACGAACAACTAATGGTTTAGGAATTGGATTTTTCAACGCTATAACCGAAAAAACATTCGCATCTATAGAGGATTCATTAGGAAAGACTAGAACTGAGCTCATAGAACCTTTATCAAACTACAATGTACTGGTTTTAGATCAAGTACTCAAAAACAACTCTTTTATCACTTTTACAAACACCAACGTTAGAAGACAAGGAGTAGCCAGAGATGCAAATGTTGAAAAACTCCAAGTGCAAATTGGTACAAAAGACAATAGTTACACTTTTTATGGAGACCTATCTTTCAGCCATGTCATAGAAGACAAAAGCAAAAAAAATGGATTTGCCTCCTTTTTAATTTTCGAAAAGTCGAGTGGGAATTTCCGATTTAAAGCTGCCCAAAATATTGAAAGCGATACCTACGATATAAACGACTTGGGGTTCCTCTACAACAATAACGAGATTAAACACCATGGAGAGCTTGCTTATTACACTTTCAAACCCAAGGGGGTGATACGTAAAGCTGACTTTGAACTTGGTTTAAGTAGAGAAATGCTCTACTCCCAAAATCTCTACAACAGCACTAACTTATCTGCAGACGTAAGACTACACTTCACCAACTTTTTCTCTAGCGGAATTTCAATTAATCAAGATTTAGGGAAGAGCTATAATTATTTCGAAGCGAGAACTGGTGATCTAGAAAATGTATTCATTACCAATCCTTTTACAGGAGTCTTCTGGTGGAATTCTACTGATTATAGAAAAAGGTTAGCAGGTGATTTAGGTTTTGGGTATGATGCCTTACCAGAATTTGGAAGTGAAACTTTTCACATTCGATGGTCACCAAGATTTAGAGTGAACGACCATGTTTTTATGACTTATGTAATTTCTCATAAAACCGAAAAAAACAATATGGGTAGAGCTTTTGATTCTACATATTCAAATCTTGAGGATGAAGAGGGTAATATTCTATTTAGTAAACGTGATCGAAAAACTATTACCAACGTTTACAAACTCTCTTACGTAATGAATACAAAACTATCCTTTAACTTAAAGCTTCGTCACTATTGGTCTACACTCCAGCACACTACTTTCTATGGATTAGAAAATGGAGAACTTACTGATAATGACTTTTCATTAAGAGGCGAAAACAACCAACCACTTTACAACATTAACTACAACTCTTGGAATATTGATTTAAATTGCATCTGGAGATTTGCGCCGGGTAGTGAATTGAACTTTCAATGGAAGAACTCTATTAGTAATCTGATCAATGATACGAGTTTGGATACAAGGCAGAATTTAAATCGTCTATTCGAGGAGTCTCAAGGAAACAGCCTATCTTTGAAACTGGTGTATTACTTGGATTACTTAAATTTGAAACGGAAAGAGTAAGTGGTATCCCGATAGCTATCGGGAGGTAAGTGGTAAAATAATTAATTATACTTAATACCTAGTACTGAACACCACAACTACTATAATACAAATGGTAAATGATAAAAGCAGAAAACATACATAAGAGCTACGAAGGACTTGATGTTCTACGTGGTGTATCACTTAACATCAAAGAAGGTGAAATCGTAAGTATCGTTGGCTCTTCTGGAGCAGGAAAAAGTACGCTCCTTCAAATTTTAGGTACACTCACACAATCAGACCAGGGCTCTCTTCACATTAATGGAAAGGTTATAGATGATTTAAATGCTTCAAACTTATCCGCTTTTAGAAACGAAGAAGTTGGTTTTATTTTTCAAGCACACAACCTACTTCCAGAATTCTCTGCTTTAGAAAACGTATGTATACCCAGCTGGATAAAAGGGACTTCTAAAAAAGAAGCTGAAACCAAAGCTACTGAACTTCTTAAAAATTTAGGGCTAGCCGATAGAATACACCACAAACCTATGGAGTTATCGGGTGGAGAACAGCAGCGAGTAGCCGTCGCTAGAGCTTTAATCAACAATCCTTCGGTAGTTTTTGCAGACGAACCTTCAGGAAACCTAGATACTACCTCTGCAAAAGCGCTACACGAACTTTTCTTTGAACTTCGAGACAAATACAAGCAAACCTTTGTGATTGTTACTCACAACAGAGACCTTGCCGAAATGAGCGATCGGATGCTGGAGATGAAAGATGGTATCATCCTAGACAATGATGGAGATACATCGAATTTAAATCAAGATGAAAGTGTTCCAAATCAAAACGATTTAAACCCTAATGACTCGCCATCAACAGGGCTAAATATCATATCATTCTTAATTCCATTAGTTGGATTAATAATATATATCACACAAAAAGATAAAGCACCAATAAAGGCAGAAGCAGTAGGGAAATCAGCACTCTGGGGCGTAGGTATTTCAGTCTTGCTAGGAATTATCTCTGTTATAATTTCAATATCAATGATAAACAGCATTAGTTATTAAACAAATTAAAATAACCGAAATCATCATTAATTAAATTTCAAGACCTCCCCCTACAATTTGATTCACCGCTCAGATCAACATACAGAATGACTCACTCAGAACTAAAAGAGTTTTTAGACGAGAAGGTGGAGCTTTACCTTCGACCTAATTTTGTAGGCGATGACCCTATAAGTATACCACACCAATTTGATAGAAAAGAAGATATTGAGATTTCTGCATTCTTAAGCGCCACTATTGCTTGGGGACGTAGAGCTATGATTATGAAGAATGCTCGACATATGATGCAAATAATGGACAACAGTCCTTATGACTTCATTGTAAACGCAAGCGAAAAAGAAATTCAAAGTAGCCTCAATTTCTGCCATCGTACCTTTCAGGGAATAGATTTTCAAACCTTTATTCTAGCACTCCGGAATATTTACCAAAATCACAAGGGATTAGAAGCCTGCTTTTACACTGAAAAGGAAGATATGTGCGAGGGTATTTCGCAGTTTAAGAAAACCTTCTTCAGCTTAGAGCATCCATTACGAAGTGAAAAACATATCTCTGACCCCATGAAAGGCTCGGCTTCAAAACGACTTATCATGTACTTGCGTTGGATGGTACGCAGTAATCAAGAAGGGGTAGATTTTGGAATCTGGAAAAGCTTAAATCCAAGACAACTTTCTTGCCCATTGGACGTGCACACTGCAAACGTGGGGCGTAAACTAGGACTTATTACTCGCAAGGCTAACGATTGGAAAACAGTAAAAGAACTCGACTTCCATTTAAGACAATTTTGCCCTGAAGACCCTGCAAAATATGACTTCGCACTATTTGGATTAGGAGTTTATGAGAAGTTTTAGCCGCTCAACTTTCACAGTTATGGAAAAACTTTAACTTTGCCCTTTAATGAGATTATTGGAACCATACTTCCTTTACGCGTTTCTGGCACTAGCCATCCCTATCCTCATTCATTTATTTTCTTTACAAAGACACAAAACTGTTTACTTCAGTAACGTTGCATTTCTGAAACAAATCAATCAGAAAAAGAGCAATATTACTAAGCTTCAAAAACTACTTCTACTACTTATTAGATTATTGCTACTTTCCGCTGTAATACTAGCTTTTAGCGAACCTTACTTAAGCGATAAAGAAGAATCTATTAGCGATAAACAAATCGTTGGTATTTACATTGACAACTCTTTTAGTATGAATGCTACTAACGATAAAGGACTGTTGATTGAGCAAGCTAAAAATAATGCGCGTAGTATTTTAAACGCTCATAAAGGAAAAGATGAATTCATTTTCATTAGCAACGAACTACAAGGTAAACACCAACGTATTTTAGACTATAACGACTGTTTAGAGGCTATTGACCATACAAATATTGCTGCTCCAGTGCTTAATGTAAAATCTGTAATTGATCGTTGGAATGCATTAAAACAAAACGAAATCAATACCGAAGCTGAGCTTTATATAATCAGCGACTTCCAAAAAACCAGTTTCCCAGAGGGATTCCACGTCAAAGACACAAGCTTCACCACTCACCTACTTCCTATAAGTTCGTATCCTCAAACAAACCTCTCTATAGACACTTGCTATCTTGAATCGCCTAGCCACAGCTTAGGGCAACAAGAATGGTTGTACTTTGAAGTTTCGAACGCATCTAACGAAAATCTTGAAAACCTTACCGTAAAACTCATCGTCAACGGGAAACAAAAAGCGCTAACGACTCTTAAAGTAAAAGCGAATTCTAGCTCGAATGCAAAACTAAACTTTAGCAATCATTCGACTGGAACACAAGAAGCATTCATAGAATTAACAGATGCTACGATTCCTTTTGACAATAGACTGTACTTTAACTTTGATGTTACCGAAGTTAATAGAGTACTTAGCATTTACGAAAACGCTTCAAGCACTGCACTAAGCGCTTTATTTAATGATGCTATTTTCGACTATCAAGCACTAGAAGTAGGAAAGCTCAACTTGAATAAACTAAGTCAACAGAACTTAATTATTCTTGAAAATGTTAGCAATCCTACAAGCGGATTAATTAACAGCTTACAAGTGTATACCGAAAATGGTGGAAACATTTTAATCATACCATCAAAAGGAATGAATACAGATTCCTACCATATTCTAGCCAATAGCTTAAACATTCCGACCTACACAAGGTTGAATTCAAAACGTGTAAAAGTTTCAAGCTTAAACAAGAAACACAAACTCTTTAAAGAGGTCTTCGAGAAACAAGCTAAACAGACCGAGTTTCCCTCAATCAATCAATATTACAGTATAGCGAACACCTACTCTAGTTCGGAAGAAAATATAATGCTCTTAAATACTAAAGAGCCTTTCATCAACTCGTATACTAAAGGCTTAGGCTCAATCTATCTAATGTGCTCGCCTTTAAATACTGCAGCGAGTAACCTAGAAAAACACGCTTTATTTGTGCCTCTACTCTTCAATATGGCGATACAGAGTTCTAGAGCAGAAAACATCTATTATACCTTAGGAAAGGAGAGGACAATTATCCTAAACGAAAAAGGAAGTACCGAACAGTTTAGAATACAAAAAGGTGAGTATATTGATATTCTTCCAGAAGTTAGAACCGTGGATCAAAGGATACAGATTAATATACAGAATCTTATTCAGGAAGATGGTTTCTTCACCTTAACGAATCAAGAACAACAAAAAACACTATCCTTCAATTACAACCGCCAAGAGAGCAACTTAAGCGCTTGGGATATTGAAGAGTTACAAAGCATAAGTGAACAATACGCACATATCAATCTTTGGCAAAAAGAAGGACTCCAGTTAGAGGATTCCTTAAAAGAAAATCGCAGTGGCACTTCGCTCTGGCATTCTTTTATTCTTTTAGCTTTAGCATTGCTAATTGCAGAAAGTTTACTGTTGAAAAACTGGAATAAAAAAGCTCAAATTAAACTAGAGAACTAATAGGCTTCATATGAAAATCCTCATTAAAAAAGCAACCATTTTAGACGCTAGCTCTAAACATCATAAGCAAACAAAAGATTTGCTTATTGAAAATGGTGTTATTATTAACATTTCTGATTCTATTGAAGATACTACTGCGGAAATCTTCGAAGCAGAAAACTTACATATCTCTCAAGGCTGGACGGATTTAAACGCTCGATTTGGAGAACCCGGTCACGAGTACAAAGAAGATTTAAATAGTGGTATGAACGCAGCTGTACAGGGTGGATTTACCCACGTGGCTCTTATGCCTTCTACTGAGCCTTGCATCCAACGCAAATCGGATGTTAGCTACTTAGTGAACAAAACTTCACACAATATAGTCGATATTCATCCAATAGGCGCTTTAACCGACGATCGCAAGGGAGAACAAATTACGGAGATGTATGACATGCACCTAGCAGGCGCTATCGCTTTTAGCGATGATAAGCGTTCTATAGCAAATGCAAGCTTGATGAAGATTGCGATGCTCTACGCTAAAAACTTTGGTGGACTCATTATGAGCTTCTCTGCAGAAGAAAAGACATCGCAAAAAGGTCAGATGAATGAAGGCGTTACAAGTACAAGTCTTGGCTTAAAAGGAATCCCTGCTCTAGCAGAGGAACTTCAGCTCGCAAGAGATTTACAGTTGTGTGAATATACCGATGCTAGAATTCACTTCTCAACGATTACTACTGCAGAATCTGTAAAACTCATTAGAGACGCAAAAGCAAAAGGTTTAAAAGTTACCGCCGACACAAGTTCTTATCACTTACTACTCAATGATTCAGAATTAGAAAGCTTCAACAGTAACCTAAAAGTAAATCCACCCTTACGCTCTACAACAGATATTGAAGCTCTTAAAACAGGTTTAAAAGATGGAACTCTAGACGTAATTTGTTCGGATCATTATCCACAGAATATAGAAAACAAAAAATGTGAGTTCGATATTGCTGCATTTGGGATGATCAATCTCGAAACTTCTTTTGCAGCAGCGAATACAGCATTAAAAGGAGTACTAAGCACAGAAGAACTTGTCGCAAAACTTACCAGCACACCTAAAGCTATATTAGGACTTGATAGTCAAGTTTTGGAAGAAGGAAGTCTAGCCGACCTTACCCTCTTTAATCCCGACCTAAAATGGACATATAACACCAAAGACATTGTTTCTAAATCTAAAAACTCTGCCCTTATCGGAAAGTCCTTTACAGGAAAAGCGCTAGCCATTGTAAATAATGGACAAATGGCGATTTGTAAGTAGACGCGAAACGTAAGTCGGAAAACGTAAGTGGTAGTCATCGATAGGCTCAGACTGACATATATTTATCCGGTTTAGTTATTCTATGAGTCTTAAATTTGATGATGGAGGAAGCTACCTAGAAAAACTGACCATTACTTGTCACATTGAGCTTGTCGAAATGTTCTCACGAAGGAAATAATCAATAATAATTACTTAATACTAAAATACCAACTTACTAAAACACATTACCCCAATGCCAAATAAAAAAGAACCTACACCTGCATTAAGAGCGCCTAACTGGATGAGGCAAATTTTTGCTGTGTTTGAGTTATTATCGCCATATCTTACAGCTAGACTGGCGTCATTACTATTCTTCACCCCTATAAGATTTAAAGCTCCAAAACATGAGCTTGAATTTTCTAGAAATTCGAAAACTAAAACTATAAAATTCAAGAACAATAAAGTTCAATTTTACGAATGGGGATCGGCTGAAAAAGCTATTTTATTGGTTCACGGTTGGGCGGGAAGAGCTACACAAGTAGCGCATTTAGCCGCACCCTTAATGAAAGCTGGTTATAAAGTATATAGCTTTGATGCACCTGCACACGGAAATTCAAATGGAAGACATACACACATAATGGAGTTTTCTGATTTAATTTTTAGAATTAAAGAATTGCATCCAGAAATCGAGTCTATCATAGGTCACTCCATGGGTGGTTCAGCGTGTGTTTATGCTCTTACTAAGGGTTTTGTAACTAAAAAATGCATTATTATCGGTTCACCATCAAGTACCAAATGGATTTTAAAAGCCTTTTGCGAGACAATAAATGTAAGCACTACCGTTGAAAAATTGATGAGAGTGCGCATAGAAGCCAAATTCCAGAAGCAATTCGACGATTTGAGTATTAGTAATATGGTGAAGACTATCGATACAGATGGCTTAATCCTTCATTGTGAGGACGATGTAGACGCTCCGGTAGAAAGTGCACATCAGATTCATAAAAACTGGAAAAACAGTAGATTAGTGCTCACAAAAAAGTTGGGGCACCGACGAATATTGAAGAACAAAGACGTTTCTCAAACCATTATTGACTTTTTAAAATCATAGCTATGCTAAATGCACTAAGCAACTTAAAACATACAGACTCAAACAACTTTTATCTTTTAGCTGGTCCTTGTGCCATAGAAGGAAAAGAAATGGCTTTTGAAATTGCAGAAAAGATTAAAGAAGTTACTGATAAACTTGAGATTCCTTTCATCTTTAAAGGTTCTTACCGAAAAGCCAATCGTTCACGACTAGACTCTTTTACAGGTATTGGTGATGAAAAAGCATTAAAAATATTGAAAAAAGTAGGAGAGCACTTTAACATCCCTACGGTTACCGATATTCACTCTGCAGAAGAAGCTGCTATGGCTGCTAAATACGTAGATGTATTACAAATCCCGGCTTTCCTTTGTCGTCAGACAGATTTATTAGTGGCAGCAGCGAAAACTGGAAAAGCAGTAAATATTAAAAAAGGACAATTTCTTTCTGCAGAAGCTATGCAGTTTGCTGCTCAAAAAGTAATCGACTCTGGAAACCCTAATGTAGCAATAACCGATAGAGGTACTATGTTTGGTTATCAAGATCTAATCGTTGATATGCGCGTTATTCCTGCCGTACAAAATTTGGGATTCCCTGTAGTTCTCGATATTACACATTCTCTTCAAACACCCAACCAAAGCACTGGTGTTACTGGTGGAAAGCCTCAATTAATTGAAACTATTGCCAAAGCAGGTATTGCTGCAGGTGCTGACGGGATCTTCTTAGAAACTCACCCTAATCCTTCTGTAGCTAAATCTGATGGAGCAAACATGCTCCCTCTTAATCAATTAGAAGATTTATTGACTAAGCTAGTAAGAGTGAGAAAAGCTATTATTTAGTCGCTATATTCTAAATAATTGACATGGTAATACTCTGTTACTCAATTCTAACTACCTAGAAAATAATACAAACACTAATAGTTATCTGAATTCGAGATATACTGTAAAATTTGAGGACTATTCATTTTAATTTGATACCCTTGCCCAGGGTTCAAATTTCCAATTCCATTAAAACCCCAAGTTGGTAAGTAAGCATTACCCAGATAATCCTTTGCAATAATTACTTCAGATTGTATTTCATCTAGAACATCCCCACAATTGGCAGGTTCAGTTCTGATATATCCAAACAGACTCCAACCTAAAGGAAGGTAAATTTGAACATCTTCTGGAAGGTTATATTCTCCCTCTAAAATTAAACTCGACTCTTCTAAGACTTTTACTTGATAAGCATGACCTAAAATCATGTCGCCTATTCCGTTATAACTCCAGTCAGGTAAATAGGCTAAACCTTGAAAATCTTTAACAATTACAAGGTTCTCAAAAATTGGACTTAGTACCTCAGCTACATCCATAGATTCTGAAGTTATATAGGATGAGAAAATACTCCATCCTAGTGGGGAGAAAATCTCTTGATTAGTCACTGGTGGAATCGTATGTCCTCCAATAATTGCAGAAATTCCATTCGTAGTGAAAAACTCTTGGCTCAACATGGCTATATTATAATCCACTTCACAGTTAAACACTTGATCTTCTGATGAATCATAAACTTTAAAAACAAATTCTATTCCTTCAGAAAACCCATCAATTTCATCTGTAGTAGAGTCATCACCTTGAGCAGCAATAGAATTAGTCACCCCTTGCCAGACTATGTATCCACCACAATGTTCAATTCCATTTTCATCATCATAAAACACTCCTATAATATCAGTATTAGCAATAGGACCCTCTAATAAATTAAATACCATTTCATCAGGAATAACAATCGTATGATTTGAACCTGTTAATTCATAATTAAATAAATCTGGAACAAGAAGGTATTCACAGCTTCCATCATCCTCATTAGCCTGTGCATCAT
>Ga0206681_10001303_pt1 | contig 11637 bp, 8 predicted proteins | sample M150012015metaG_FD_161048 | JGI IMG/M metagenome (GOLD analysis project Ga0206681, IMG submission 161048) | Ammonia-oxidizing marine archaeal communities from Monterey Bay, California, United States - M1 500m 12015 | ecosystem: Environmental > Aquatic > Marine > Intertidal zone | place: USA...
ATTATTCATTCCAGGCTGGAATTCAAATGTACAATTTTGGATCAGCTGACAACACATTCGAAATTACAGCATCAGTTGATGGGCCTTCTGGAAATGTATATTCTAATATGGTATCTTCTTTTGTGGCATCTGGAGACACGCTTTCTGTGTTTAACGGAAACCCAATAGAATTTCCTAGTGTTTCGGCTGCATCATGGGATTTAGGTGCGTATACACTTACCTACACTATTGCGGTTGCTGGCCTGACGGATGAATCTGATTTTGACAATGTGTTTGTTAGAAATTTCGATGTAACAGCTGACGTACTATCGTTAGCAAGTCAAGACGCTGGTACTGGAATGGTTCTAGCGAATTCGTTTCCAAGTAACGCTTCAGTGAGCTACCAAACCTGTATGCAATTACAGGATGTGTATTCTACATCCAATACGGGCATTGTGGGATCTTACCTTGCTGTTTCATCAGCTGATTCTGTTTTAGAAGGTGAGGAAGTTATTATAGAGGTTTTTGAATGGAATGATCCATGGGTTGATGTAACAGGAGGATGGGCTACTATCACTTTTGACAACTTAGGACAAGTAGGAGGAGGATTGTATTACCCGACTTCAAATGCAGATAACGGAATGGTGGTATATGCCCCATTTGATGCGCCTGTTCAATTAATGGACAATCAAAGGTATTTGATTTGCTTTACTACGTTCAATCCTAATATCTCATTTGGATATGACAATACCTTGAGCTATGATGCAAATTACAGTATTTATACTCAGCCAATTTCTCCATTGAACATTGACGGTACTACATGGTACTCTGGATGGAGTGGTGTAGATGCATTGTCTATGGGATTAAAAATGATAACCAATGTGGGTGTTGAAGAGGTATCTGAGATATCTGGATCGGCTTATCCAAACCCTGCTTCGAATCAAGTAACGATTGAAGTAGACGGTGAAGGATCGGCTAATTTGCTTGTATCAGATATTTCTGGAAAAGTGGCATTCTCAAATCAAGTAACTCTTGTTGATGGGAAGTCAGCGGTTGATATTTCTAATTTAGATAGCGGAGTTTATATGTTTAATGTAACTCTTGAAAACGGAAATACATCCACTTTCTCAGTGGTAAAAAAATAAGATTAATACAATAATTTTGAGGGTCGATTCCATCGGCCCTTTTTTTTTACCCTATAGCGAGATATCTTAATTATCTTTGACCCTTTATGAAGGATAAATATACTATAACGGCAGCCTTACCATATGCAAATGGCCCACTTCACTTAGGACACGTTGCAGGGGTATATTTACCGGCAGATATTTTCGTTCGATTTTTAAGGATGAACAATGCCGACGTGTTGTTTGTCTGTGGAAGTGATGAACATGGAGCCGCAATTACTTTGCGTGCCAAAAAAGAAGGTGTAAGCCCCCAAGAAATAGTGGATAAATACCACAAACTCATTGGTGATTCTTTCAACAAATTTGGAATTGAATTTGATGTCTATGACCGGACTTCAAGTGAACTACATCATCAAACATCTTCTGATTTTTTCAACGTATTAAACGATAAAAATTGTTTTATTCAAAAGTCTTCGGAACAATATTATGACGAGGAATTTCAACAGTTTCTTGCAGACCGATATATCACGGGAACCTGTCCTAAATGTCAATATGAGGAGGCATATGGGGATCAATGTGAAAAATGCGGAAGTGTATTAAGCCCGAAGGATTTAATCAGGCCTTTGTCTACTTTGAGCGGCAAAGTACCGGAATTGAAAAAAACGTCACATTGGTTTCTCCCTATGGATCAGCATGAAGGTTGGCTGAAAAAATGGATTACCGATGGTATTTTGGACGGAGATCAACTGCATGATCCAAAAACTTGGAGAAATCAAGTTACAGGTCAATGCATGTCATGGATTGATGGAGGATTAAAACCTCGAGCAATGACCAGAGACCTTGATTGGGGAGTAAAAGTACCTTTACCTGAAGGTGAAGGGAAGGTGTTGTATGTATGGCTGGATGCGCCTATTGGATACATTTCTGCAACAAAAAAGTGGGCTCAAGAAAATGGAAAGGACTGGGAAGACTATTGGCTAAAAGAAAAAGCAGGTGACCGAAAGTTGGTTCATTTTATAGGAAAAGACAACATCGTCTTTCATGCAATTATTTTTCCGATTATTTTAAAAGACCACGGCGGATATATTTTACCTGATAACGTTCCAGCATCTGAGTTTTTGAACTTGGAAGGCGATAAATTTTCAACTTCTAAAAATTGGGCGGTATGGTTGCATGAATACATAAGCGACTATCCGGACAAAATAGATGAACTCAAATATGTATTGACTTCTATCGCTCCAGAAAGCAAAGATTCTGAATTTACTTGGAAGGAATATCAGACCAGGGTGAATACAGAATTGGCCGATGTACTTGGGAATTTTGTGAATAGAACGGTAGTTCTTACGAACAAGTATTACGAAGGCTCGATTCCGACAGCTGATGAATATACGGATGACGACAAACTGATTTTACAGAAAATAAGTGATATTGGTAACAGAATTTATGATTTGATGCTTAGCTACAAAATTCGAGAGGCTCAAAGCGAAATGATGGGTCTTGCACGAATAGGGAACAAGTATCTTGCAGATAATGAACCCTGGAAGCTCATAAAGACAGATGAAAATCGTGTGAAAACGATTATGAGTGTGGCTCTTGAGATTACTCTTAATCTCTCCATTGCGGCTGTTCCATTTATTCCTAATACGTCCAAGAAAATTCAAAACATATTAAATGTAGAGTATACTAAATGGGACCAATTTGCAACTTCAAAATTGATGGCTGGTTCAAAAATTAATACACCAGAAATATTATTTAAAAAAATTGAAGATGAATTCGTTGAATTTGAGGTAAACAAATTAAAAGAAAAATCTCAAATAAACTCTAAATTTCCACCTATGAAAGAAACTATTGATTTTGATGCATTTCAAAAAATGGACCTCAGAATGGGGAAAATACTACGAGCTGAAAAGATAGAAAAGGCAGACAAGTTACTTGAATTGACTGTTGATACTGGAATTGATACACGAACTGTCGTATCTGGAATAGCGCAGCATTATGCTCCAGAAGAAGTTGAGGGAAAAACAGTACTTGTGCTTCTAAATCTTGAACCACGAAAAATCAGAGGTGTCGAATCTCAAGGAATGGTACTTATGGCAGAGAATGCAGAAGGGGAATTAAGCTTTTTATCTACGGAAAAAGAATTTGTCCACGGACATTCGGTAAGTTAGAATAAAATAATTTGGTGTATATCGAGCATTAAGCTATCTTTGTTCTTCCAATTTGAACAAAAAAACCTTAAAATATATTGCGGGGTGGAGCAGTTGGGAGCTCGTCGGGCTCATAACCCGAAGGTCACAGGTTCGAGTCCTGTCCCCGCTACCATTGAAAAGCCAATCTGAAAAGATTGGCTTTTTGCATTTCAAGGGTGTTGATCACTTGTTTTCATAAACAGATGGAATGTGGAAATGAAACAGCAGAGCTGTTTAGGCTTTTCATGGTTAAGCCTCCCTTTCCTGAGGCCCACCGAGAGGAACGAGGTATTCCTGTCCCCGCTACCATTGAAAAGCCAATCTGAAAAGATTGGCTTTTTGCATTTCAGGGGTATTGAACACTTGTTTTCATATGGATAGTAAACAATAAAAAGTGATTTTACTTGTTACTAATGTTGAAGTCTTATATATTTGAAAAAACATTGAAAATGAAAAAACTAAAGAATCTCACTTATTTAACACTTGCTGGAGCTACTGCTGTTGGGGTGTCGAGTTGCGGTAAATATGAAGATGGACCAAATTTTTCCCTAAGAACTAAAAAAGCAAGAGTCGTTGGTGATTGGAATGTAAAATCCGTGGGCTCTCAAGTATTTGGTGTGCAAGAAATAGGAGGTCTTCAATACGGATATACTGTAAATATGGAATTCGATAAGAATGGCTCCGTCATTCAAACTATGAACTATACCTTTGGTACTGACAGTTATTCATACTCTTATGCTGGTGATTGGGATTTTTCGTCAAATAAAGATTATTTAATATTGACTATGGACGGGTATTCAGACACAATGGAAATCAAAAGATTAACCAACAAAGAAATGTGGTTGGATGATGATTATACTGATGCTGATGGCGATGTATGGAAGCTTGAAGCCCTATAATATTTACCAAACCGATTTACTCTTGCCTCCAATCAAAATGGAGGCTTTTTTATGAATACATCCTTTGAAATTACTTACACCAAGAATTTACCCTCGTTCTTATATGAAAACTCTTTTTCAATATTAATTACTACCTATCAGGCAGGAAAGTTGATCATTATAGGTAGCTCAGATGGTGAGGAAATTTATCAAACCCTTGTGAGCTTAAAAAAACCAATGGGAATTGCCTTACAAGGAAATAAAATGGCTGTTGCTTGCTTTGATGAGCTAAGATTTTTTTCGTCAAATGAAAATATTCATGAAGTAATAAACAAGTCCAATGAGGGTAGTTATGATCAAGGTTTTGCCCAACGTGCCACTTATTTTACTGGTAATCTGGATATACATGACATAGAGTTTGGAGATGGCATCTTATGGGGTGTCAATACCATGATGTCTTGCATAGGAATTTATGATATCAATTATAGCTTTAGGCCAAAGTGGAAACCGAAATTTATTTCTGATATTATCCCTGAGGATCGTTGCCATTTAAATGGAATGGCAATGGAGAATAATATTCCAAAATATGTCACTGCTCTTGGAAAATCAGACACAAAACAAGGGTGGAGAAAAGACAAAATGAATGCTGGAATACTGATGAACGTACCTGAAGGAGATATTTTATTAGAGGGTCTATCTATGCCGCATTCTCCTCGTTTAGTTGGGGGAAAATTGTATTTTTTGGAGTCAGGAAGGGGAACTTTAAATTACTTTGACCCAATCAGTAAGAGTGTTGAGGTGCTTTATGATTTTAATTGTTTTGTGCGAGGGATGGATATTATTGGCAATGTGGCTGTAATCGGTAAATCTAAAATTAGAGCATCAAATAAAGATTTTAGTGATCTAAATATTAGTAAAAACTCATTGAATGGAGGGGTTATATTATTCGATTTAATCGAAAAATCGATTATTGGGGAGATTGATTACAACAACACTGTAGAAGAAATATATGATGTAAAAGTCATGGAAAATGTAAGAAATCCTGCGATACTTACAGATGAGTTCGAGCTAAACCAAGACATTATTACTTTACCAAAAAATAAGTTCTGGAAGAAAGAAGAAGATTAAGCTGTCTTTTTGCATTTCAGAGGTGTTGAACACTTGTTTTTATAAAGCCTGATTCACAACCATTAAGCTAATTTCTCGTCAGAGTTATATACGTTACTCTTCACCTAAGCAAAGCAACATGACTAAACTTTCTTTACTATTTCTTCTATTGTTTCCATATTTTATTTCAAGTCAGGTCAACATCACCATGCTCAATCAAACCCCTGTGAATTGCGAATTTCAATGTGATGGATCAATTTATTTTGAGGCCACCGGAACAGGAACTCTTTATTATAGTTTGGATCATTTTAATTTCAATATTCCGGAAGATTCATCGGATGTACCTGGAGACCTTACGCATTTCTACACTAATTTGTGCTCGGGCGAATATACTTTACATGTGTATGATGACATAGATACAGTACACTTAAACCTATTCATTTTTTCTATGTCTCCCATGATGTGGGTTGAATTAATTGCAACAGATGCCTCATGTGCTGGAAATTGTGATGGATCCATTTATCCCATAATTAACGGTGGCTCTCCCCCTTATACTCTGTGGTGGTCGAACGGAAGTACATCGGCCAGTATTCAAGACCTTTGTCCAGGAACTTATGACTTTCAAGTTTTTGATGCATTTGGATGTGTAAGTTTTGAATCTACTATAATAAATGGATCTGTACAGGCATCTGATTTTGTCGTGTACAATGACATCAACCAAAATTGCATATTAGAAGCAGAACAAGGAGTGCCTGATATTCCCGTGTTGATTCAGCCTGGCAATTTGATTCAAACTACGGACTCCTGTGGGAGCATAGCTCTACCTTATGCTGACGGAATATATACGGCTACCATTGATACTGCAAATCTCAATTGGTCTACCAATTGCCCAATTTCACAGACATTTGAAATATTAAATCAAAATTGTACAAATGATGTAAGCTTTGGCATCTATTCTGATTTTCCATGTCCCGACCCTGATGTAAGCATATTTATGTCGTTTATGAGGCCGTGTTTTTCGAATCAGTCGGTATATGTCATGGTTTCAAATTCAAATACAGCTACCGGAGTGATGACAGATGCTTTTATTGATGTCGAGCTTGACCCTCTAATTATCGTGGATTCGGCTTCAGCTTCCTATGTAGAGCTAGGGAATAATGTATATCAATTCGAAATTGACAGTTTGAATCCAGGAGAGTCAGTTACCTTGAATTTATGGACAACGGTTAGTTGTAGTGCTTTTTTAGGCCAGACTTTGTGCATGGAAGCCAGCTTAAATTCTTTTGACCCTTGTGTCTTGGATGAAGTAATGTCTGACCCAGTAATTGATGATGGGACAGGTGGTATATTAAATGGATTGCCTGAACCATGTACATTACCTTGGGATCAGAGTAGTTTAACGGTGGATGGATGGTGTGAAAATGATTCGATATTTTTTGAAATCACCAATACCGGTGACTTTGGTTTAGGAGACATGGAATGTTATTCGCCTGTATGGATAACAATAGATGGTGTAGTTATGTACACAGATTCAATAATGATTCAAGGAGGAGAAACACTGCTTTATTCGTATGCTGGAAATGGACAAACATGGATATTAAATGCAGAACAGCATCCATTACATCCAGGAAATTCGCATCCAAATGCACACGTGGAAGCCTGCGGAGGCTTCAACAATTGGACACCCAATCTAGTCAATGATTTTCCATTAGACGATGCGGATCCGATAGTTGATATTTATTGTGGTGTGGTAACCGGAAGCTATGATCCAAATGATAAAACCGGGTATCCGACAGGACAAACATCGGAAAATTATATCCAAGCCAATCAGCAGTTGCAATATGTTGTGCGTTTTCAGAACACGGGAACTGATACGGCATTTACGGTAGTGATTAGAGACACATTGGATTTGGATTTAAACATTTTTTCAGTTGTTCCTGGTATTGCAAGCCATCCGTACACCTTTAAGATGTACGGCCCAAGAGTACTTGAATGGACCTTTGAGAACATCCTCTTACCGGATAGCACCACTAATCTGGAGGGGAGTAATGGGTTTATGACCTTTCATGTGGATCAGCTGTTAGACCTTGCTCCTGGAACTCTTATTGAAAATGATGCAGATATTTATTTTGATTTCAATCCACCTATCATAACGAATGAAACCCATCACCAAATATTTGATGGATTTGTTGAAGTGGATAATCCAACAGTTTCCTTTAATCATTTAACAAATGAGAATCAGGTCAGGGTTTTCCCGAATCCGACCAAAGACCTCATCACCATACAATCTGAGAACGCCATGGACAAGGCCTTCAATATTTTTGATCAACAGGGGAGGGTAGTGATTTTTGGACAGATCAAAGCAGATTCAACAGAAGTTTCTCTTGGAAGCCTTTCCGGGGGAACATACACAATTCAGGTAGAAGGAAACTTTAAACCTGTGGTAATCGTGAAGGAATAAAGATTAGCAATTCTCTGTTCATATTACTCAATTTGTATTTTGTCATTCAAATTCTTATATTCGTTATTCGCTCTTTTTTAATTTACTCATCAAAAATTGGCATAGAATTTGTTAATTTTTATTAAAATAGCGTATTCATGACAAGTGCATTTTTTTATTTTCAACTATTTCTGCTGGGGTATTTATTTCCTACGGATTTGCCTTATCTGGAAATTGAAAAATCGTTTGAATCCAATAATTCAGAATACATCATTTCGAATTGTGAAAGTACGGTTCTCTTGGTTGTGGATGGGGACGAAGGAATCTACAATCACTCTCAGGCTCAGATGGTTCTGAGTGATTTCTTCCGTCATTACCCTAGCGGAGAATTTGAATATAGATTCCAGGGAAAAGAAACCGATGAGGAGATTTTTTCTGTTGCATCATATCTGGTTTCATCATATAAATTTACTGTTTTACTTTCCTTTTCAAAAGAAGAGAAAAATAAGATTCAAAGCATAAACATCAGCAAATAATTGTATTGTAATCATTGATTTTAATTTGCCATTAAAAATAATAGTCGTAGTTTTGCGCTGTTAAAAACCAATTAAATTATTTAAGATGAAAAAGATTTTTTCAATTATTATGTTGGCTGCTGCTGTTTCTTTAGTTACATTGTCTGCATGTGGAGATGATGCTTCAGGAGATGCTTCAGGAGATACTGCAGAAGCTGAGTAGTTTACTACCAACAAAAATTAAAGGACGAGAGATTCGTCCTTTTTTTTTGTCATTAATTTTGTATTAGCTGCATTTCGTCTACCAGGTGTTTGGCATTAGAGTATTTGTCAATAACCCATAGTACGTAGCGAATATCAACTACAATATTTCTGCATCGATTGGGGTCAAACATATAGTCACTCATGGTGCTTTCCCAGCTTCGATCAAAATTCAATCCCATTAAGTACCCTTCTCCGTCTATGACAGGGGATCCTGAGTTACCACCGGTTGTATGATTGGATCCAGAAAAACACACCCATAATTCTCCATTCTGAGCGTATGGTCCATAATCTTTAGATTCGTACATCTCAAGCATTCTAGGTTTCAGTGAGAAGTCTGGGTTCCCTGAGTTGTATTTAGCTATAATTCCATCTAAAGTTGTATGCTCAGTGTACATCATGCCATCTGCGGGAGAGGATCCTTCCAATTGTCCATAGCTTATTCTCATTGTGCTGTTTGCATCTGGCCAGTGTTTTTTGTCTGGGAACATTTCCATATTACCCGCCACATACGTTTTCAGCAAGTCCTGCCTTTCATTATTGAATTTTCGATATTTTGGAATGATGTCATTGTACCATTCATTATAATTTTCATTGTAGTGTGCATACCCCGGATCTTTCATCAGCTTTTTACTGCATTTTTTATTAAATTTTCTTACAAAATTCTGATATCTGATTTTATCTGTAAAAACGGATTTGTTAAATATATTATCCGATTTAATGAACGTTTTTATGTCTATACCCTGATTTTTTGTTTGGAATAAATATTCATTTGTCAGTAGCGTAAATACTTCTTTATCTATATTTTGATTGTAATTTTTGAAAAACCCTTCCGAAGCTTTAATAATGTTGCTTTTTATACTATCTAGCTGGTCTTTTTCTTCGTATTTGTCGTAATTATTAATGAGGTCTTTTGTAGATCGAATTAGCTTAAAATACTCTGGCCCGACATAAAAATATTCTATTCCCATGGAATACATAAATTCATTTTTGAATTGGTCTTTTGCCAGGGCATTCATTCTTTTAACTACACCTCCATACAGAACCTGCCATTCTTTTTTTGAATTAGCCATTTCTTCATATTTGGCCTCTCTTTCTATTTTTATTTTTACGGCGTCTAAACGTTTTAATCCATCAATCTGTCCAATCCATTTTTTCCAGGCATTGGATATTCGTGCCTGTTTTGAAGCATACTGTATTCTAATTAATTCAGAATTTTTCATCGCTTTATCAATCACTGAAAGGGATAAATCACGCATTCGAATTCTCGCAGGGCGTTCTTTGGTGATGATTTGTTCCAGATAAGCAGAGCTGACGTGCTGCTCTGTCCTGCCGGGAAATCCATATACCATGGTGAAATCCCCACTTTTTCTATCCTTCATAGAAATGGGTAAGTAGTGAAGAGGGGTGTATGGGACATTGTCCTCAGAATATTCCGCAGGTTTGTTATCGGCATTGGCATAAATTCTAAAAACGGAAAAATCACCGGTATGCCTGGGCCATACCCAGTTGTCTGTATCTCCCCCGAACTTACCAATGGAATTTGGCGGCGTTCCAACAAATCGTACATCAAGAAATATCTCTTTTACCATAAGGTAATATTCATTCCCAAAATTAAATGCCTTCACATCTCCCTGATAATGTGTGCCTTTTATGGCGTCATTAATTATGTCAACTATGCTTTGGCCGTCCATTACTTTTTTGGTAACATCTTCAATGCGAACAATACGCATAGCAGTAAGTCCCGGATTCGGTAGCTCTTCGCTTCTGTTTTTTGCCCAGTATCCGTTTTCGATATAATTATTTTCGAGAGACGAATGCGATTGAATTTGGGAGTAACCACAGTGGTGGTTTGTAAGCAATAAGCCCTGATTGGATACCAGCTCTGAAGTACATCCTCCTCCAAAATGAAAGATGGCATCCTTAAGGCTGGAATGATTCACGCTATAGATGTCTTCAGCAGATAGCTTCATCCCCTTTGCTTGCATATCCGATTCAAAAGCTTTAATTAATGAAGGGATAAGCATTCCTTCATCGGCTAGTACACCAAAGTGAAGAAATACCGCAATTACGGTTAATTTTAATAATCTCATAACTATATAATTTCCGCTAAAATAGAAGTAATCATTTGAAAGAGAAAGACAATACCTTACAAATGCCTAAATTTGCACTTTACTTTTAATGAAGTGAGGATATATAAAGATTTAAATGAATTGGCTGAATTTAGCAATTCAGTTGTAACCATTGGTACTTTTGACGGAGTTCATCTGGGGCATCAAAAAATATTAAAAATGGTACAAAATGAAGCCTCTGATATAAAAGGAGAATCTATTTTATTTACCTTTTATCCTCATCCAAGAATGGTTGTATTCCCTGACAGCCATAACCTGAAGTTGATTCAAACTATAGATGAGAAAGTGGAGAGCTTGAGGGCTTTTGGCATTGATAACCTTATCATCTATCCTTTTACCAAGGAATTTTCTCGTTTGACTGCATTTGAGTTTGTTCGGGATATACTTGTAGATAAGCTTAAGGTGAAGAAATTGGTAATCGGATATGATCACCAATTTGGAAGGAATAGAGAAGGGAACATCAATTTCTTAAAAGAATCTGCAGAAATCTTTGATTTTGAGGTGGTAGAAATCTCTGCTGAAGAGGTACTTGAGGTGAATGTGAGCTCGACTAAAATCCGTAATTCTATTTTGGATGGAAATATCCGTAGAGCCAATGAATTCCTTGGAAGGCCATTCCAAATTGAGGGCGAAGTAATTAAAGGCAATGAGCTCGGAAGAGATTTAGGATTTCCTACAATTAATTTAAAAATTAACAATCAAAACAAAATTCTTCCCTGTGATGGGGTATATGCGGTTAGAGTACGTGTATTGGATAGGCTTTATGAAGGCATGATGAATATTGGTCAGAATCCGACTGTAAGGGGAGAAGATGCTCGAGATAAAAAATATGAAATCCATATTTTTGATTTTAATGAAGACGTGTATGGGCATCATGTCACCGTCTTATTCTATCAATATGTAAGAAAAGAAAAAAGTTTCGATAAATTAGAGGAATTGAAATTACAGATTCAAAGTGATGAGAAAGATATTCGTGCTTTTTTTACTGCTTCTATCGATTAGTTTTTTGCAG